>Ga0209475_10000088_pt1 | contig 299190 bp, 276 predicted proteins | sample tdDd471_FD_187128 | JGI IMG/M metagenome (GOLD analysis project Ga0209475, IMG submission 187128) | Marine sediment microbial communities from the Atlantic coast under amendment with organic carbon and nitrate - tdDd47.1 (SPAdes)... | ecosystem: Environmental > Aquatic > Marine > Coastal >... | reverse complement strand
GACCGAAAGGTCTGACCCACTCAAGTCAACAAGCAACAAGAAGCCGGGCCGCCGCCGGACCCTGATGACGACGGGCGAAAGCCCTATCCCACGACGGTCGCAACGACGGCAGGGGGACCTTGGCGGCTACCTCGGTCCCCCGTCCGGCCACCCAATATAACAGCACGTCAAACAGACAATCCCGACGAAAGTCAGGACCCGGTCCTGCCGCCGCGTCGGCGTCTCACGCGGGCACGCCAAGCTTCGAGCTGAGTCCCGACTTTCGTCGGGATGACGTGGACTAAATGACAGGCGTTCGGATCAGCCCATCTCGACGACAGCGCGACCGCGCAGGATGGCATCTGCCTCGGCAGAATGGCCTTCACCGTCATGCAGGACCAAGGGGGCCAGCAGGACCAGCGGCGATTTGCCGCCAATCGTCGCGCGAACAATGACCCGTTTGGCCGGCTCGCCGGCGCGCGGATGTACCGGTTTGATCACCACCGAGCCAAAGGACCGGTCAAGCGCGGTCAGGATATCAGCGAGCCGGTCAGCGCGGTGGATCAGGGTGAGCCTGCCCTTGGCCTTCAAAGCCCGGGCCGCGCAGCGCACCCAGTCGGCAAAGGGCACGTCGCCGGTCAGCCAAGCGGCGCGTTTCTCGTCTTTCGGAGCACGCAGAGCCGACGGGTCATCAAAAAAGGGCGGATTGAAGAAGACCTGGTCGACCTTCAGCGAGGTGCCCAGCTGGGTGATGTCGGAGTTTTGCACCCTCACCCGCGCGCCCATGCCATTGGCCGCCGCATTCTCGCCGGCCAGGGCCGCCGCTTCGGGATCGCGCTCGACACCCACAAAACTCGCCCCGGTGAGCCGCCAGGCGGCGCACAGCAGCGCCGCTCCGGCACCACAGCCAAACTCGGCCAAGCTCTCGCCTTCACCCGCATCCAGCGACGCCGCCAGCAGGCCGGCATCCATGCCGGCGCGATAGCCGTCCTTGCCCTGACGCAGGACAACCCGGCCATCGAGCAGACGGTCGAGCGTTGTGCTCACACCTCGTCCTCGCGCAGGTCGGCGAGCAATTCCCCGGCCCGCCGGGCATCTTCATCGACCACCATGATCCGTGCGCGGATCATTGGCAGCCCGCCGCCATACATGGATGACATGCCCTGATCGAGCACGATCGGCTCAATATCGGCATCGCGCAGCAAGGACTGGGCGTAGGAAAGTTTGACCGGATCATTGGTCCGCAGGACTTCTTTCACGTCGGCACGCCTCCGCGCTGATTGTCGTTGATCGGCCAAGGCAGAACGGCCCGCCCGACCTGTGCTGTTTCGTCACCGCCCCTTGCGCTTGCCGGGCGGTCGCTCGATTTCTATTGTCGGAAGCAATCGGGCCTGCATCAAGAGGACAGCTGGCGTGGACAGCATGGTGAGTGTCAAAACGGCAACGGTCGCGAACAGCGCCGACAGGCCGAATGCGGCCGAAGCGCTCGCAAGACTGGCCCATGACGACATGCGCCGGGTCGACGCCCTCATTCTTGAACGGCTGGACAGCCATGTCGAGCTGATCCCTGAACTGGCCCGCTATCTGATCGAGGCCGGCGGCAAGCGCGTCCGGCCAATGATCACGGTCGCCGCCGCCAACATGATCGGCTGTTCCGACATTGCGCCGCTGAAGCTGGCTGCCGCCGTCGAGTTCATCCACACCGCCACGCTGCTGCACGACGACGTCGTCGACGAGAGCGGCATGCGACGCGGCAAGGCTGCCGCCAATCTGGTCTGGGGCAATGCGTCCTCGGTACTGGTCGGTGACTTCCTGTTCGCCCGCTCCTTTTCCCTGATGGTCGAAGCCGGGTCGATGAAAGCGCTCGGCGTCCTGTCCGATGCGGCCTCGACTATTGCCGAGGGCGAGGTGCGCCAGCTCTCTGCGGTCAAGGATGTCGGTGTGTCGGTCGAGACCTACATGCAGATCATCGATGCCAAGACCGCCGCCCTGTTCGCCGCCGCAGCCCAGGTATCAGGCATTGTCGCCGACCGCCCGGCAAGCGAGGAAGCGGCGCTGGAAACCTATGGCCGCGAGCTGGGCCTGGCCTTCCAGCTGGTCGACGACGCGCTCGACTACAGCGGCGCCTCGGCCAAGCTGGGCAAGTCGACCGGCGATGATTTCCGCGAGGGCAAGGTGACCCTGCCGGTCGCGCTCGCCATTGCGGCCGCCTCGACAGAGGAATCAGGCTTCTGGGACCGGGTCATCGCACAGGGCGACCAGACCGACGGAGACTTCGAACGGGCGGTCAAACTGGTCAACGCCCATGACGCGCTGGCTGCAACGGTCAACCAGGCGCGCAATCATGCCCGCCGCGCCCGTGAAGCACTGGCGGCCTTCCCCGCCAATAAATGGCGGGCAGCGCTGGAAGACCTCGCCGATTTCGTCGTCGATCGCGCCTACTGATCGCGCCTACTGGTGGATATCGAGTCCGTGTGAACTGGCCAGCTTGCGGCATCGGCGGTGGCCCAGCGTAAAAATCACCACGGCCACGACAAGGCAGGCCAGCTGTAGGTGGGATGGCAAGGCACTGGCGACAATCGCCAGCACGCCACATGACAGGCTCATCCCGCCCCAGATCATCGCCACCTGACGATGACTGAGCCCGATCGAGATGAGCAATTGATAGGCGTGCGCCCGGTGCGCGGCGAAGGCAGAGCGTCCCGCGCGCACACGGGCCGCCATCGTCAGCAAGACATCGCCAAGCAATGGCAGGACGAGAAGCGGCACCAGCCACACCGATCCGCCCACGTCGGTCGACGCCCAGGCGAGAGACAGGCCGGCGAAAATCACCGCACCGCCAAGCGCGCCGACATCGCCGCTGAACAATCTGCCCCGGGCTGCCAGCAAAGGGGCATTCCACACGGCAAAGCCGGCCGTCGCCGCAGCCAAGGCCAGAGCCGCAACTGCGACGGGACCATCGGCGAGTACGCCGAGCGCCAGCGCGGCCGGGATCAGGGTCGAGGCCAAAAGGCCATCCGATCCGTCCATGAAATTCACGGCATTCGCCAGCGTGAACACAAAGAGAGCCGAACCGAGCCAACCGGCCAGCCAAGGCAACGCAAAACCAAGATCGGTCACAGGACCCGCCATTCCGGCAAGCGCCAGGCTGATTGTCGCCAGCACCGCGAACTTAATTCGCCCGTCCAAGCTCACCAGATCATCGACGAAACCGAGCAAGGCGGTCAGCACCGCACACAGTGCCAGCCCGCCCAGCATCGCCTGGTCAGCCGGCGCGGGCAGCGGGATCAGCGCCAGCGAGAAAAGAAAACCGACGACAATCCCCAGCCCACCGCCGCGCGGCGTTGGACGGACATGGCTGGACCGGGCATTGGGATGGTCAAGAATTCCGGCGCGCATAACCAGCCCTGCCACAACCAGGGCCGTCACAAAGGCCAACAGCCCTACGGACCCGGACTGTATCATTGCCCGGAACCTCCCAGTCGCACCGCCCTCGCGAAACCATGATGGGCTGCCGCCACGCTTTCGGCGGCTGCACGATCACGACACAGCGCAAAACAGCTGGCGCCGGAGCCTGACATGCGAGCCAGCTCCACCCCGTCGCGCTTGCGCAACCAGGCCAGCGTTGCGGCAATTTCCGGATGCCGCGCACAGGCCACCATTTCCAGGGCATTCACCTCACCGCGCAACCAATGCAGCCGGTCCTCACCGATCGGTCCCGCTTCGGCCAGAGGCGCCGGGTCGGACTGATCGAAGGCCTTGAAGACCGGACCGGTCGGTACACTGATGCCCGGATTGACGATAACCGCCTCGAGCCCGTCGAAACGGGGCAGGATGTCGATCCATTCGCCAATTCCCCGCATGCGCAGGGGACGCGAATAGAGACAGGCCGGCACATCCGCCCCCAACGCCAGGCCAATCTCTGCGAGCCGGTCGAGCGGCCAGTTCAGGCCCCACAACCGGTTCAGCGCTCTCAGGGTCGCGGCCGCATCGGCCGAGCCGCCACCAAGCCCGGCCTCGACCGGTATCTGCTTGTCGAGCCGGATCATCGCGCCGGCGTCGGTTTTCGCCGCGGCCTGCAAGGCCCGCGCGGCCTTCAGAACCAGGTTTGAGTTGTCACCGGCCAGGGCCCGCGAAGCCTCGCCGGACATGGTCAGCAGCAGGCCCGACGCCGGCCGCACCTCGATCGTGTCACCCCAATCGGCGAAAACCACCAAGCTGTCGAGCGGATGATAGCCATCGGTGCGGGCAGCGCCGACACGCAGGGTCAGGTTGACCTTGGCGGCTGCGGGTTCAGTGACCGGTTCGGAATTCAAGGTTCACCCGCACCGTCTGCCGGCGCCGGCATGTGCGCCGACTCGGAGACATCGACGACACGCTCCTGCTGACCAGCGGGCGGCTGGCCGTGGGCAAGTCGGTATTCCAAGCCATCGCGTTGTTCAGGGCGTGGATCCAGATCAATTGCCCGGCGCCACTGGAAGCCTGCTTCCAAGTATCGTCCAACCTGCCAGTAGGCATCGCCGAGATGATAATTGGCGGTGGCGTTGCCCGGCGAGAGTTCCGCTGCCCGCTCGAGCGCCAGAACCGCCGCTTCGTACTGACCGAGGCGGTAGTGGGCCCAGCCGAGACTGTCGATGACATTGCCATTTTCCGGATCCAGCTCGGCGGCCAGCATGATCATCTCGAACGCTTCATCGACCCGCTCACCCCGATCGATCCAGAAATAGCCAAGATCATTGAGAATCCGGCTTTCGCGTGGTGCCAGTTGCAACGCCGCTTCGTAGTGACGCTCGGCGGCGGGCCAGTTGTCCGCGTCATAGTGGCAGGCGCCCGCATAGTAATGATAGCGCCAGTCACCGGCCTGCCCCGCCGCGTCGCGGTCCGCAATGACCTGCTCATACAACGTGACGGCTTCCGGGCACTGCCCCTGCACCCGCAACAGGTCGGCCAGAAGTAGGCGCGCTTCAATGTCACCGCTTTCATCCACCAGACGCCGGGCCAGCATCGTGGCCTCTTCGGTTCGGGCCAACCGGCCGAGCAGCCAGATCTGGTCAATGTCCGCGGCAAAGCGGAATGGCCCTTCGGCGACAGCCGCATACTCGGTCAGCGCTGCCTCGGGCAGGCTGATCCGCTCCAGCGTGCCGGCGAGGCTCAACCGTGTCGGCGCGTAGGCCGGGTCAAGACGTTCGACCATGCGCAAATAGATGACCGACAGGTCCATATCGGCCTGGGCAGCGAGTTCCGTGGCGGGGCCGAAGAGCGATCGCGACGCCATTTCCGGAACCGAGAGACGCCTTCCGGGCCGTTCTCCGGCATCCAGTCGACGCAGGGCATCCAGCACAAAAGGCTCGTCGGGACTGGCATCGAGATTGGTTTGATAAAGCGCCCTCGCCTCATCGGAGCGCCCGTTGCGCTCGAGGAAGTTGCCATACATCTCCGCCGCAAGACGCGGGAAGACCGAGGAGTAGGCTGCGGTCCGGTAAGCCCCATCTGCCGCCTCGGTTTCGCCGGCGATATCGGCGAGCATGGCCTTGTGCAGCCACAGGTGCGCGGACAGGAATTCCGGTGCCGCCGTGGAATTGGCCGCATCCATCGCTGCCAGTTGTTGGCCATCCCCCATCATGGCCCACTGCATCAGCAGGTCACGCATCAGGGTGTTGAACGGACCATAGTCCGGCGCCGCTTCCAGGCTGGCGATAGCGCCGTCATAATCGTGGCGGGCAATCTTGTCGGCGGCGAGATAGAGCGTCGCCAGACGGCTGGGGTCGCCGACATCGACGGTCGCCTGGGCCAGTCGCGCCGACTGCTGCCGATCGCCGGCCAGCAAGGCCGTGATGAACGCGCGATCGGCCAGAGTGGGGTCACCAGGGGCTTGATCGAGCGCGCGCGCGTAGTTTTCCGCGGCGCTGGCAACGTCCCGGTTCACACCCGCATAGCGGGCCGCGAGGAAGGCTCCATAGACGGAGGCCTCGTCATCCTCAGGCGGAGAAGACGGGCTGGCACAGGCTGACAAGGCCGTGGCAGCCAGGATCAGCGGGAGCATGCGGACAGGAAAACTCATGCCCGCATGCTCGCCCCGCTGGCCCTCCGGCGCAAGGGCCGGAGGCGGTTGTCGCTACATATTCGCGTACATCGGACCACCACCGCCTTCGGGCGTGGTCCAGTTGATATTCTGGTTGGGATCCTTGATGTCGCACGTCTTGCAGTGAACACAGTTCTGGGCGTTGATCTGGAAGCGCTTGTCGCCCGACATCTCGTCCTCGACCCATTCATACACCCCGGCCGGGCAATAGCGGGTCGACGGGCCGGCAAACTCGCCCAGCTCGGACAGTTTCTGCAGCTCGGCATCGGAGAGCTTGAGGTGGATCGGCTGATCCTCCTCGTGATTGGTGTTCGAGATGAAGACCGAGGACAGGCGATCAAAGGTCAACACGCCATCCGGCTTGGGATAGTCGATCGGCTTGTGCCTGGAGGCCGGCTCCAGGCTTTCCGCGTCGGTCTTGCCGTGTCCCAAAGTGCCAAACGGCGACCAGCCCCCGAAGATCGTGGTGCACCACATGTCCAGCCCGCCGAAAGCGACGCCGAAGAAAGTGCCCAGCCTGGACCAGAGCGGTTTGACATTGCGGACCCGCTTGAGGTCCTTGGCCACCCAGGAATTCTCATAGGCGGTCTGGTAGTCGGCAAGCTCGTCATGCTGGCGCCCGTCGGCGATGGCAGCGAACACGCTTTCCGCGGCCAGCATGCCGGTCTTCATGGCGTTATGGCTGCCCTTGATGCGCGGCACATTCACGAAACCGGCCGAACAGCCGATCAGTCCGCCGCCCGGGAAAGCCAGCTTGGGAACGGACTGGTAGCCACCCTCGGTGATCGCACGGGCACCATAGGAAATACGCTCGCCGCCCTCGAACACCGGAGACATCACCGGGTGCGTCTTCAGGCGCTGGAATTCCTCGAAGGGCGACAGGTAGGGGTTCTTGTAGTTCAGGTGGACCACATAGCCGACCGAAACGAGATTATCGCCGAAATGATACATGAAGGAGCCGCCGCCCGTCTTGCCATCAAGCGGCCAGCCCATGGTGTGCTTGACCATGCCGGGCTTGTGGGTCTCGGGCTTCACGCGCCAGAGTTCCTTGATACCAATACCGAATTTCTGCGGTTCCTTACCCTCTGACAGGTTGAAGCGGTTGATCAGCTTCTTCGCCAGCGAGCCACGCACGCCCTCGCCGATCAGCGTGTATTTGCCACGCAGCTCCATGCCGGGCTGATAGCCATCCTTGTGGCCGCCATCACGCGCCAGACCGAAATCACCGGTCAGCACGCCCTTGATGACACCGTCTTCCTCGATCAGATCGGCGGCCGGGAAGCCGGGATAGATCTCGACACCCAGCGCTTCGGCCTGCTCGGCCAGCCAGCGACAGACATTGGCCAGGGAAACGATGTAGCAGCCATGATTGCTCATCAGCGGCGGGAACATCAGGGTCGGCAGGCTGATCGAGCCGGCTGCGCCGAGGACCTCGAAGATGTCAGTCTTGACCTCGTCCTCGAGCGGAGCGCCCAGCTCTTTCCAGTTCGGGAAGAGCTCGTTGATCGCCTTGGGATCGACAACGGCACCGGACAGGATATGCGCGCCGACCTCGGCGCCCTTTTCCAGCAGGGCGATGGAAATCTCGCTGCCGGCTTCGGCGGCCATCTGCTTGAGACGAATCGCGGCGGACAGGCCGGCCGGGCCACCTCCGACGATGATGACGTCATATTCCATGGATTCGCGTTCGATTGCGGCGTCGGTCATCTCGCTGGCACCCTTCCCGTTTCGTGGTCTGCGTCTGTTTAATGCGGTGTTCGGCTTGCAGGTCTTCGGTCATACCCTAGGATCGAATACCCATCTAGCGCGTCCCGCCGTCGGGATCAAAGCTATTACGTTAACGTGCACGTCAACCATGACCGATTCCGGACCCGCCCTGACCCTACAAGACGAGAAAGCGCTACAGGCGCTTATCGCCTGGTGGGCGGATGCCGGGATCGAGATGGACGAGCCGATTGTCAGCCGCCCGGCACCCGCTGCACCGGTTTCAAGCCAACCGTCCGAACCACGGCGGCAGCCTGCGAGCGAACCGATCCGCGCCGCGACACCACAAGCCGCGCGGGCAGCCGGATTTGGCGACAGCCGGACCACCGTACCAAGTGCCCAGGCGAGTGCCAGCAAAGCTGAAAGTCTCGAGGCCCTGAAGCAGGCCATCGACAGCTTTGAAGGCTGTGCCCTGAAGCGCACGGCCCGCAACACGGTCTTTGCTCGGGGTGACAAGGCCGCTCGCATAATGCTTGTCGGGGAAGCACCCGGCCGGGAAGAAGACGAGCATGGCGAACCTTTCGCCGGTCAAAGCGGTCGCCTGCTCGACCGGATGTTTGCCGCTATCGGTGTCGAACGCGACCAGGCCTATTTGACCCACATGCTGAGTTGGCGCCCGCCGGGCAATCGTGCCCCGACCCAGGATGAAGTCGCGCAATGCCTGCCTTTCGTCGAGCGACACATCGCATTGAAAAAGCCGGACATACTGATTCTGGCGGGCGAACTGGGCGCGCGGGCGCTGTTGCGCAGCGACACGGCCATAACCCGCCTGCGAGGGCGCTGGGTGGATTATGCCTTGCGCGACGCGGCGGGTGAGCCCACTGGTGAGTTGATCAAGGCACTGCCGATATTCTCACCACGTTACCTGCTTGCCCGCCCCGGCGAGAAACGTCTCGCCTGGCAGGACATGTTGGCCCTATCAGACCAGCTCGACGCGTCGACCTGACCATGTCGCGGCGGGCCTGGTCAGCCCGATTGTTCGCGACGAGAAATTTGTTCTTGATTTGTTCCATTTTTGAGTCATGATGCGGACATGACCGAGCGCCCTGGTGGCTACGCCCTTAATGCCCCTCAGGAGGCCTCCCCGCTCCACCGCCCCGGAGCGAGAGGTCGGGGCGCTCGGTCAAACGTGTCGGGACGATTCGAGTCCCAGGGACGAGAGGCCTTTGACGACGGATGGACCGACGCCGATGGCGAGCCGCCCAAGCTGGCGACCATGGTTTTGCGGGACGCATCGAAATCGATCATTTCAACCAACCAGTCGCCGGACATCTCTTTTGACCAATCGATCAATCCCTATCGGGGCTGCGAGCACGGCTGCATTTATTGTTACGCCCGACCCAGTCACGCCTATTGGGGTTATTCGCCAGGCCTTGATTTCGAGAGCGTGATTTTCGCCAAACCGGATGGCCCGGCCCTGCTGGAAGCCCATTTCAACAAGGTCGGATACCAACCCAAACCGATCATGATCGGCGCCAATACCGACGCCTGGCAGCCGTTGGAGCGTGAGCGACAGCACACGCGTGACCTTCTCAAGGTCTGCGCCCGCTACAAGCATCCGATCAGCGTAATCACCAAGTCCGCCCTGATCCGTCGCGACCTCGACATTCTCGCGCCAATGGCCGCCGATGGCCTCGTCAAGGCCGCCATCTCGATCACCACGCTGGACCGCAGGCTCGCCCGCGACATGGAGCCGCGCGCCGCAGCCCCACATCGCCGCCTGGAAACCATCACCGCCCTCAAACAGGCCGGCATACCGGTCACCGTGATGATGGCACCGGTCATACCCGCCCTCACCGATCACGAGATCGAACCCCTGCTCGAGGCGGCGGCGAAGGCTGGCGCCGACAATGCGGCCTACGTCCTCCTGCGCCTGCCACTGGAAATCCGCGACCTGTTCCGCGAATGGCTCGCCGACCATCGACCCGACAGCGCCGCCCGCGTCATGTCCCTGATCAGGCAGATGCGCGGCGGCAAGGACTATGACGCCAATTGGGGTGCGCGCGGACGCGGCACCGGCCCCTATGCCAAGCTGATCGCCAGCCGCTTCCGAAACGCTATCAAACGCTACGGTCTGGATGCGCCACGGGTCGCGCTGGACACAGGTCGGTTCGAGCGGCCACTAGGCTCGGCACAGCAACCGGGACTTTTCTGAGTCACATGCCCAGGCCCGCTAGGCGCTGCGTTGCCGCAACGGCCTTGATGAGCCAACCAGGGTCGCGATTTCAGCCCGGATCGCTTTCGATGTCTCGTCAAATCCCGAGATCAGACCGCGGGTCAATGGCCGTGACAGAAGATATCCTTGCAGGACCAGGTCCGGTTGATAGCCAAGCGCGCCGAGTTCGTCGAATTCCTCGACCCCCTCCACAACGACGGCGATGTTCAGATCGCGGGCCAGATCGATCGTTGCCCGCACAATGATCTGCGCTTCCGGGTCATTCTGAAGACCGGTGATGAAAGACCGGTCGATCTTGATCTTGTCGAACGGGAAGGCCCGCAGATAGCTCAACGATGAGTAGCCGGTCCCGAAATCATCGATCGCCAGACCGACTCCCAGATCCTTGAGCCCGCGCAGAACTTTCAACGCTCGCGCCTCATCATCGATCAGCACACCTTCTGTGATCTCTATTTCGAGGCGGGCCGGGTAAAGACCCGAATTGGCCAGCGCGCGCTGCACCGAATAGACCAGATTGCCCTGTTTGAACTGGGCCGGGCTGACATTGACCGCCACCCGACGGTCATTGGGCCAGTTCACCGCCTCACGGCACGCGGTCTCCAGAACCCATTCGCCCATTTTCAGGATCAGCCCGGTTTCCTCGGCGATCTGAACGAACTCGGCCGGCGCAACCGCGCCACGTCGATCATCATGCCAGCGCACCAACGCCTCAAATCCGGAGATCGATCCGTCGCCAAGCCTGACTTGCGGCTGATAGTTCAGCGTCAGCAGGTCGTCTTCAATGGCCAGCGCCAGGTCGGCTTCGAGCATCCGACGCTCCTGCATCATCATGCCCAGTTTGGGGTCGAAATCGCAGACCTGGTTCCGCCCCTGCCCCTTGGCTCGGTAGAGCGCGAGATCCGCCTGGTTCATCAGCCGGTCCGGATCCTCACCATCCATCGGGAACATGGTCACACCGCCGGAGGCCGAAACCTTCAGGTGGAGGGATCCGATGCTCAATGGTGAGCCGACATTGTTGACGACACGCCGGGCCGTATTGAGAACGTCCTCGCGGCTGTCCACATCCGGCAACACCACGGCAAACTCGTCACCACTCAGGCGCGCGGCAATGGCATCGCGCGGAAGGGCATCCAGCAGACGCTCCGACACCGCGACAAGCAAACGGTCACCGGTCGCATGCCCGTGCACGTCATTGACTTCCTTGAACCGGTCCAGATCGAAGAACATCAAGGCGACCTGGCTATCATCATCCCAGGCACTGTTCAGCTCGGCCTCAAAAGCTTCCCGGAATTTGAGGCGGTTGGGCAGGCCAGTCAGGGTATCGTGATGGGCCAGGTGCGTGATGCGGGCGCGGGCGCGTTCTTCCGAGGACACGTCGCGAAATGTGAATACCCGCGACGGTTGCCCATCGTAATCCATGACACGGGCACGAACCTGCACCGTTATCGGCGCGCGCTCCCGGCAGCGAAGACGGCAGGTGGCCGGTGCATCGCCCTGGTCCAGCTGCAGAACCCGGATATCTTCCGGATCGACTGCAAGTTTCATGATTGGCGTGCCAGCCAGATCTTCACGCGCCAGGTTCAACATTTCACAGAAACGACCATTCATGTCGTACATCTGACCGTCGCGCACGACCGCGATACCTTCGAACGTCGCCTCGGCCAACGCGCGCATCCGGGCACCTTCTGCCATCCGGCGCTTTCCGAGATGCAGATCAATGGCAGCCGTCGCCAAACCGACACTCACCACGAAAACAACGCCCAGCGCGACGGTGACAGCCAACAGTTTGGGCGACAGCCCGTCTTCCGGCGCAGCAACGGCCATGTCGGGGACGAGCTGCATGGCACCCATCGAGATGAAGTGCAGGCTGACAACGCCGCACACCAAAAGCAGCGTGCCGCCAATCAGGCCGGGTTTCTGGGACTTTCCCATCACCACAGCCGAAGCCGCTGCAGAAAACTGGATTCCCAGCACGATGGCGGCGATTACCAGGCCCGCATCCCAGGTAAAGAAGGCATTGGTCCGCATCGCCTCAATGCCCATGAAGTGCATGGCGGCAATGCCGCCTCCGACCAACGCACCGCCGATCGGAGCGGCGAAACGGGTCTCCGAGCGGATCGCAAATGCCCAGCCGCAGGCCGAAACAATAATCGCGAGAGCGAGAGAAATCACGGTCTCGAAAAGCCCGAAGGCGATCGGGACCACACTTTCATAGGCCAGCATCGAAACGAAATGGGTGCCCCAGATGCCCGTGCCGGTGACGAAACCGGCAAACAGCAACCAGGCGGGTTGCCGCGCTGGATCGGCCTCTCTTGCCCGACGGACAATGGACATTGCCGCGAGCGCCGATAGCGCACACAAAAGAGCCGCTACAGCGACAAGACCGAGATCGTGCTCAACCGTCAGGCAGTAATAAACGCGATACACCTAATGCCCCAAAGGATCTGCTTTGAGTGTAACCATTCCACAAAAAGACAATCAGAGCCTTAACAAGGCCGATGTTCGCAACTCGGCCCAGCTTGCTGGCGTCGATGAAGCCGGGCGCGGGCCCCTTGGTGGACCGGTTGTCGCGGCTGCTGTCATCCTTGACCCGGCCCGGCCCATCACCGGCCTTGGGGACTCCAAGGCACTCTCGGAGCGACGACGGCGCGCCCTTTTTCCGCTAATCCGGGCCAATGCCTGGGTCGGAATTGGTATCGCCGAACCGGCAGAAATTGATCGCCTGAACATCCTGCACGCGACCATGGCCGCCATGAGCCGCGCCGTGGCCCGGCTGCCGGCCCGGCCGGCCCTTGTCCTGGTCGATGGCAACAGACTCCCGCCGGGCCTGCCCTGCCCGGCCGAGGCCATAATCAAGGGTGACGCCAAGGAAGCCTGTATCGGCGCGGCTTCCATCATAGCCAAGACCGTGCGCGACGACTTGATGGAACAGGCGGCACGCCGTTTCCCGGGCTATGGTTTCGAGGGCCACAAGGGTTATCCGAGCGCTGCACACAAGGCTGCGCTGGAGGCGTTCGGCGCCTGCCCCATCCACCGCCGGTCCTATGCACCGGTCCGCGCCGCGCTCGAATCCCGGTTTTCCACAAATGCGAATCGCTGTGGATAACTTGAAGCAGGGTTAACGGCCCGTTAGCCCTAAAAGCCGAAAAACTTGCCTCTGTATCGGGAGTGGAGCGGCGCGTTATGGCCAAGACAAAGATCGACCAGATCCTCGAAGGGGAATGCGTGGAAGTGATGAAGTCACTTCCCGACGAGAGCGTTGACCTGGTGTTCGCGGACCCGCCTTACAATCTCCAGCTTGGCGGCGACCTGCATCGTCCCGACAATTCGAAAGTCTCCGCGGTCGACAATGACTGGGACCAGATCGGTGGCTTCGACGAGTATGACCTGTTCACCTGGAACTGGATGGAGGAGGCCCGCCGCGTCCTCAAGCCGAATGGCGCCATCTGGGTGATCGGCAGCTATCACAACATCTTCCGCGTCGGTGGCATTCTCCAGGATGCCGGCTTCTGGGTGCTCAATGACATCATCTGGCGCAAATCCAATCCGATGCCGAACTTCAAGGGCACGCGCTTCACCAATGCGCACGAAACCCTGATCTGGGCCGCCAAGACCAAGGACGCCCGCCCGACCTTCAATTATGCCGCCATGAAGGCGCTCAATGACGGCGTTCAAATGCGCTCCGACTGGACCCTGCCGATCTGCACGGGTGGCGAGCGCCTGAAGGACGAGGACGGCAAGAAGGCCCATCCGACCCAAAAGCCTGAATCCCTGCTCCACCGTGTCCTGCTCTCCACCACCAATCCGGGTGATGTCGTGCTCGACCCCTTCTTCGGAACCGGCACTACCGGCGCCGCCGCCAAGCGACTGGGTCGTCATTACATCGGCATTGAACGGGACACCGCTTATCTGGACGTTGCCCGCAAGCGCCTTGCCGCCATCACGCGCGGCGCCAGCGACACACTCGACGTCACCCAGTCCAAACGCGCCCAGCCGCGCATCCCCTTCGGTGCGTTGGTCGAGCGCGGCATGCTCAAGCCCGGAGATACGCTATATTGCCCCAAAGGGCGCAACACAGCCCGAGTGCGCGCCGATGGAACATTGATCGCCGGCACCAATGCCGGCTCAATCCATCAGGTCGGCGCCCAATTGCAAAGCGCACCGTCCTGCAATGGTTGGACCTACTGGCATATCCGCACCAAGCAGGGCCTCGCCCCGATTGACGTGATGCGCGCGGAAATCCGGGCCACGCTGGAAAGCTGAGGCACTTCGCATGGATCAAGGCCAGGGCAACACGCGATCGCGCGCGCCTAGCAAGCCCGGCAGCTCGATCGCCTGGACCCTGCTGAGCGTGATCCTGGTGACCTCGCTCCTGGTGTCCGGCTCCGGCATTCTCGTCGCTGCACTGGCCTTCTGGACCGATCTCGAAAACCAGCAACTCATCCAGCTGGAGAATTATGTCGATGAACGCGGACGCCGAAACGCCGCAATCTTCGACACTGTCGAACGGGCACAAGCGACCGCGATCGATCGCTTCGAACGCCGGCTGGAGGCGTTGTCCGACGACGAGGTCAACCAGCGTTTCGACGCCCTGTTCCCGGCCCGCCCGGACGGCACCCGGCGCAGTCGTGACGACATGTTCGACGGCTATCATGACGAGCAAGGCAATTATCGCTCCGGTGTCGGTGCCTATCTGCATCCGCCGGGAGATTTTTCACCGCTCGAACGGCGTCAACTGGTGTCCGCCTATGAGGTCGTCGACAGCTCGGGCCAGGCCCTGACCGGGCTGGTCGACAACTTCTACTATTTCACCTTCCGCAATGAATTGGTGATCTCGGCAGCATCGCGTGAAGATCAACTGCAATTCTATCGGCATGAGGCCACCGCCGATTTCGACTTCACCGAGGCGGCATTTGTCCAACTCATGCTGCCAGCCAACAATCCGTCCCGGGAGTTTCTCTGTGGCGAGTTGACCCAGCTGATCTATGTGCGCGACGAGCAGTCGCTGACCACTGGCTGTTATACACCCTACGATGCTGGCGGTGTCGCGACCGGCGCATTTGGCACAACGATTCAACTGCACGCCTATTTCGAAGCCGCGATGGCCGGCCCGCCCGCTCACGGTGTCAATATTCTGCTCGATCAGACCGGTCAGTTGATCGCCCACCCCGACCTCATCCACGACCGTGTAACCGACGGCCGTATCGACACCATTTCGGCAATGTACAATCTGCCGGAGATTGCCGAACTCCTGTTGGCGGAACCGGCAACGCGCACGCTTGGCACATTGATCAGTCGGGACGGTCGGTGGGTGGTGGCGTATTCACGGTTGCAGGGGCCCGGCTGGTTCAGCGTCTCCTTGGTCGATCGCAGCATCCTGCGGCGAAGCATCGCCGGCAAACTCTCGATTGCGCTTGGTTTGGGAATTCTCGGCGTCGCGCTGCAAGCGGTGCTGGCCTACTTCATTCTCTATCGTCGGTTTGTGCGCCCGCTTGAAGCGCTGACAGGCCATTTCGGCGTCGCCCGCCCGCGCGCCGCGGCGACCAATCCGGCACTGGAACCACTTCTCGGGAGCCGTCACGAGATCGGCATTCTGGCCCGCACGCTTGAAGAACAAAGGGCCACCAACAAGGACGCCTTCGACCTGCTCGAAGCCCGCGTCGCCGAGCGGACGCGCGAACTGGAGGCCGCCAATCAGGCCAAGAGCACATTCCTCGCCAATATCAGTCACGAAATCCGTACGCCGTTGAACGGCATCCTCGGCCTGGCCCAGGTATTGCGGACCACGTCCCGGTCAAAGAAGCGGCAGGATCAAGCCCGCATGATCAAGGAAAGCGGCGAGACCCTGACCCAATTGCTCAACGACGTCCTCGACATGTCGAAGATCGAGGCTGGCAAGATGGAGCTGTCGCCACAGGTCGTCGACCCCGCCCGTCTGATTGAGGACATGCACACCCTCTTCCAGGCATCTGCCGAGGCCAAATCGCTCGAATTCTTGATCGAGATCGACCCGTCCCTGCCCGAACGCCTGCAATTTGACCCGCTTCGCGTGCGCCAGTGCCTGTCCAATCTCCTGTCCAATGCCATCAAATTCACCAGCAAGGGTTCGGTTCGCCTCTGCGTCAATTGGCACGGCGAAGCAGACCGGGCCGGCTTGTTGGAAATCAGGATCACCGATACCGGCATCGGCATCCCGCCCGAAAAACTCGCCACGCTTTTTTCCCCGTTCACACAATCCGATGCCGCCATCGCCGGTGAATTCGGCGGGACCGGGCTGGGCCTGTCCATCGCCCGCGATCTCGCCCAATTGATGGGCGGTGATATCACTGCGGAAGCGACACCTGGCCAAGGATCGACATTCACCCTCACCTTCACCGCGAAACCGGCACAGACGAAACCGGCAACGCAAAAAGACCTCACGCCGACGCAGCTCGCCGACGATCCGGGCTATGCCGGATTGCTCGGGCTGCGCGTCCTGTTGGTCGAGGACAATGACATCAACCGGCAGGTGGTGCAGGCTTTCATGGCTCCGTTGAAAGTGCATGTCACCGAAGCGGAAAACGGGCTGGAGGCCCTGGCGGCGCTGGAGGCTGCGCCTTTCGACATCGTATTGATGGATGTGCGGATGCCGATCCTCGACGGGCTGGAGACGACCCGCCGCCTGCGCGACAGCGACGCCCCCTGGCGTGACATTCCGGTTACCGCCCTGACCGCGAACGCGTCACATCAGGATGCCGATATCTGCCTCGCGGCAGGGATGGATTCCTTCGCCTCCAAACCGCTCAAGCCTGCCAGCCTTTTCGGTGCCATGCGGCGGGCGCGGCAGCTGCGACCTTACAGGCCCGCCTAGGTCCGGCGGGCGGCGAGGACCTTGCGCATCACGCTCGGCAGGGCCTCATTGCCGAGGTCACGCTCATCAACCCAATAGCCGGTGTCCGGTTCCCATTCCGGTGATGCCACACCTTCCCGCACCGCCAATCGCAACTCGAAATGGGTGAAGACGTGACGCACCTCGCCGCGGGCGGCCCATTCGGCTTCGAGTGGTGGCGTTTCATCGACGGATCCGGATTCAAGCCAGGGCGAGGACGGTATTTCAGTCATCCCGCCCAGCAGTCCGGCATCGCCGCGCTTGCGCAGCCAGATGCGCCCGGCCCGGCGCACCAGCCAGGCTGTACCGCGACGGACCGGCTTGACCTTCTTCGGGGCCTTGACCGGATAGCGCTCCATGTCACCAACCGTGGTCGCCGCACAGCCGAAGGACCAGCAACACCCTGCACAGTCCGGGTTTCGCGGCGTGCAGACGGTCGCGCCGAGATCCATGATTGCCTGCGCATAGTCGCCGGAGCGATCCGGGTCGGCGATGGCGGCGGCCAGTTTGCGGATCTCCGGTTTGGCCTTCGGCATCGGCGTGTCGACCCGGTGGAGACGGGTGATGACCCGCTCGACATTGCCATCGACCACGCTGGCCGGCTTGTTGAAGGCGGCGGCCAGAATGGCGTTGGCGGTGTAGTCGCCTACACCCGGCAGTTCCAGCAGCCCACCCAGCGTGTCGGGAAACTGCCCGGCATGGTTGGTGGTCACTTCAATCGCACAGGCATGCAGATTGCGAGCACGGGCATAATAGCCCAGCCCGGCCCACTCCCGCAGCACATCGTCGCGCGGCGCAGCGGCCAGGTCATCAACGGTGGGCCAGAGCGACAGAAAACGATGCCAGTAGGGCGTCGCGTGCGGCACGGTGGTCTGCTGCAGCATGATTTCCGACAGCCAGATCGCATAAGGATCGGCGACCGGCGCGCCCGCCGTCCGGTCTTCCGGCCGGATCCGCCACGGCAACGTTCGACCTTCGCGGTTATACCAGGCCAGCAGTTCACGGCGGAGGCGGGGGATGTCGGATGTCATGGATTGAGGCGCAGACCGGTTGCAGGCGGGGACGTTCGAAGCGAAACTGGGAGCATGATGCGCAAACCGCCCCCGTCAACGATGGAACAGGCCGCAACCGATTTCATCAACAGTCGGCGTGGCCGTCCCGCCGCCCGGCCCCTGCCCTCCACGGCACGGGCGATGGAGCGTGTGTTGCGGCCATTGGCGCGGCGTTTCGGCGTCGGTGTCGAGCAATTGCGCGAGCACTGGACCGAGATTGTCGGCGAGCGACTGGCCAAGTGGAGCGAGCCGGAAACCGTGCAACGGGCCGGCGGCGTCAATACGCTGGTGATCCGTGCTCGCGGGGCGGCCGCCGCCATCCTGCAGGCCGAGTCGCGCCGCATCCTGGAACGGGTTCGAACCTTTGCCGGCGACCGGGCCCCGACCCGCCTGCGCATCCTGCAAGGGCAGGCAAGCGCCAGCTTCAAGCGCGCCAAGCCTGTCGATCAAGCGGATGTGAAGCCGATGAAAACATCGTCACAAGTGAACGAAGGGGTGGAGCAAACACCCGAGGCGCGTCTATTGTCCGAACTCAACCGTTTTGAACGAGCGGTCAAAGCCCGCGAGGGATCGTGACCATCTGGCAGGGGGACCCTGAATGAGCCTGACCCGACGACTTTTCTCCGCCGCGGCCATGACCGCAGTTCTCGCCGTCTCCGCCTGTGGCAGCAGCGATGCGCCCGTCGATGGCCAGTCCCGTTTTGAACGCGCTGGCGATCGCGGCGTCGGCAGCCCCGACGCGCCCGTCACCATGATCGAGTATGCCTCGGTCGCCTGCGGTCATTGCGCCACCTGGCACAACGAAGTCTACCCGATGCTGGAAAGCGATTATATCGAGACTGGCCAGGTCCGCTTTGTCCTGCGGGAGATGATCACCGGCTCGGCCCAGTTCGCCATTGCCGGTTTCTCGCTGGCCCATTGTGTGCCGGAAGATCGCTATTACGACATGGTCGACCTGTTGTTCCAACAGCAAAACGCCATCTTCCAGGCCGCCCAGACGCAAGGCAGCGCCCGCAACCAGTATCTCGCCATCGCCCGCTCGATGGGCATGAGCGAAGCCGACTTCACGCAGTGCCTGTCCGACGAGAGCATCACCCAGGACATCCTGGACGCCAATGACCGGGCTGGTGCCGAAGGCATTACCGGCACGCCGCGCTTCATCTTCAATGGTGAAATGCTCGACTCGCGCCGCGCACCGGGCGAAAGCGCCTACACCTATTTCCTCGGCAATGAACAGTTGATCATCGATGGCGAGCCGGTTCCGAATTTTTCGGACGCCGACACCTTCCGCCGCATTCTCGACCATCTCATCGCTGAAAATACCGGCGGCGCCATGCCAGCCGGCGATGACAGCGCGACCAGCGGCGAGGAGTAGTCCCGATCATGTCGGTAAAGCGTATCCTGACCAGCCTGTCCGTTTTTGTCGCCGCCTTGACGTTCACGGGCGCGACACAGGCCCAACTCGCGGAGGGCGCAGGCACGCTGCGTTCCACCGACCGGGTCATCGGCAACACCGATGCGGACCTGCTGATCATTGAATACGCCTCCTTTGCCTGTCCGCATTGCGCGCATTTCCAGACCGATGTCTGGCCGATGATCCGCTCGGAATTCGTCGAGACCGGGCTGATCCGCTACTCGATCCGGCCCATGCTGACCGCTCCGCCGCAAATCGCCGGAGCCGGTGTCATCCTTTCGGAATGCGTACCCGATGATCGCTATTTCGATGCGGTCGACCTGCTCTTCCACGAGCAGGCCACCATTTTCGAGACGGCCCGCGAGGGCGGCGATGTCCTGGCGGTCTACAACCGGATCGCGGCGGCAACCGGTGGATCGGAAGAAACCTTGCTGGCCTGTTTCCAGGACCCGGCCGCCAACGAACATGTGAATGCCGTTGCGGTGCAGGCGTCAGAGGACGGTATCCGCTCGACACCGGCCTTCATCATCGCAGGTGACCTCCTCTCAATCGGACACCCGGGAGATGGCGAGGCTGGCCACAATCATGCGACGGCCGGTCCGACCGTGTTTTTGCATGGTGGCGACCCCCTGATGATTGATGGTGAAACCGTGCCGGGCCGTTTGGACGAAGACTCTTTCCGCCGAATCATCCTTCACTTCCTCGATGAGTCCGATTCGGCTGACTAGGCAGGCCTTCACGCCAGCGCCGCAATTGGATGCGAAAAACGTGTTTCGCGGCGCAAGGGAGACCGGGTGAAGTTCACACAGCTGAGGCTGGCCGGATTCAAGTCATTCGTCGAACCGACGGAACTGAGAATTGATCCGGGCCTTACGGGCGTGATCGGACCCAACGGTTGCGGCAAATCGAATCTGCTTGAAGCCCTGCGCTGGGTGATGGGCGCGACCTCCGCCAAATCGTTGCGCGGTGACGGCATGGAAGACGTGATCTTTGCCGGTACCGACGCCCGCCCCTCGCGCAATTTCGCCGAGGTCGTGCTCTCGGTCGACAATGCCGACAAGCTGGCCCCCGCCCGTTTCAACGACTCCGACACGCTCGATGTCACACGACGCATCACCCGCGGAGCCGGATCCGCCTACAAGATCAATGGCGAGGAAGTACGGGCCAAGGATGTCCAGCTCCTGTTCATGGATGCCGGTACCGGCGCCAACTCCCCGGCTCTCGTCCGTCAGGGTCAGATCTCCGAACTGATCGCGTCGAAGCCGCAGAACCGTCGCCGCGTGCTGGAAGAGGCCGCCGGCGTGTCCGGCCTGCGCGCCCGCCGTCATGAGGCCGAACTTCGCCTGAAAGGCGCCGAGACCAATCTCGACCGGCTGCAGGAAGTGGTCGACGAGATATCCGCGCGGCACGGCTCCCTCCAGCGTCAGGCCCGGCAGGCCTCGCGCTATCGCAAGCTGTCCGCCTCGATCCGCAGCCTTGAGGCCGCCGTCTGGCTCAATCGCTGGCGCGAAGCCGCCAGCGCCGTCGAGACCGCCGAGGCCGTCCTGACAGAGAAACGGACTGCGACCGAGGATACCAGCATGGCCGCCGCCGAAGCGCGCACGCGCGCCGAGGTCCTCGCCGCATCCCGCGAACCGGCCCGCCAGGCCGAAGCCGAGGCCGCCGCTGCCCTGCGCCTGCTGGAACGCGAGCGCGACCGGCTGCAGCGCGATGCCGAAGACGTGCAGCGGTCCATCCATGGTCTGGAACGTCGGCTCGACGATCTCGCCAACGCTGCCCGGCGCGAAACCGACATAGCCGAGGATGCCCGCACCAGCCGTGCCGAAGCCGAGGCGCAGATTGCCCGACTCGATACTGAAGTTAAGGACGAGCAAGCGGCGCTGGATGCTGCCGAGATGGCGTCGGTCGAGGCCGAAACCGCCCGTCAGGCCGCCGAGGACTCCCTCGACGCCCGGGCGGGCGAAGCCGCCAACAAGCGCGCCGCCATCGAGACGGCCCGCCGCGACCTGTCGCGCCATGAAACCCGCCTCGGCCAGATCGAGCGCGAGATTGACGGGGCCCGCTCCGAACTCGATCGGGTACGTGGATCGACGGCGCTGGCCGAACTGGAAACCGCCGAAACCACTGCAAAAGCCGCCGAGGCCAAGCTGGAAACGGTCCGCGCCGAGCTGCAAGCCGCCGAAGAAGCGCGCCAGTCTGCCGCCCAGACGCTGGAAGCCGCCGCTGACGCCTGGCGCGAGGCCTCAGCCCAGCGCGAAACGCTGGAGCGTGAACGCCGTGCCCTTGAACGCCTGCTGGCCGGCTCACAGGCCGAAGCCCTGTCGCCTGCGATTGAGGCCGTGCGCGCGCGGCCGGGTTATGAACACGCCCTGGCTGCGGCCCTTGGTGATGACCTGGAGGCCTCGCTCGACGCCAGCGCGGCTCGTCACTGGGCGCAGACGACCTGCCATGCCGAGGCGCTGCCGGGCGGCTGTGTGCCACTGTCCGATCACATCCAGGCCCCACCCGCACTGAAGGCCCGACTTGATGCCGTCGGCGTCGTCAAGGCCGACAAGGCTCTTGAGGCTGCTGCCAAACTCAAACCCGGCCAGCGTCTTGTGACCCGTGAAGGGGATCTGTGGCGCTGGGACGGGCTGGTGGCGCGTGCCGATGCCCCTTCAGCCGCCGTGGCCCGGTTGGAACAGAAAAACCGCCTTGACGCCATCCGGGTCGAGCTGGACGACACGCTCATTGCCCACGACACGGCCCGCGAGGCAGAGGCAGAAGCCCGCGAAATCGCCCGCACCACGCGTGAAGCCGAAGCCACTGCCCGGTCCTCCGTCGGACCTGCGGAGCGCCAGGCGCGCGAGGCAATGGCCCGGATCTCCGATCTGCGTGAAAGCGCCGCCAAGGATGCCGCCCGCGCCACGGCACTGGAAGAACGTCTCGATCGGCTGACCGCCGAACAGGCGGATAATCGCAGATCCATCGATGAAGCCCGCGCCCTTCTGGTCGAAGCCGAAACCGCGGAGGGCGACACCGATGCGCTCGACGCCGCTCGCGAGACTGCAGACGCGGCGCGTAGTGCTGCGGCGGATGCCCGCGCGGCGCTCGAGAGCCTGAAGCGAGAGCGCGAACAGCGCCGTCAGCGGCGTATGGGCTTCAAGCGCGATCATGATGCCTGGGCGGAGCGGTGCAAATCCGCCGAATCCCGCCTCGAAGAAATCGCCATCGAACGCAGTGAAGCCGAAGCCCGTCTGGAAACGGCCCGCGCCCGCCCGGACGTGATCGGGGACCAGCTGTTCGAACTGGCGTCCAGGCTGCGCGCCGCCGAGGCGACGGCTGAGGATGCCCGTCAGGCCGCCTCCGCCAATGAAGGCGAAGTCAAATCCGCCGACAGCGCCGCCCGCCAGGCCGAGGCTGCCGCTTCTGCAGCCCGCGAGGGGCGCGCGGCCGCCGAGGCGACCCTGAATGCCGCGCGCGAACGCCTCGCCGAAACCACCGAACGCCTGCAGGACGCGACCGGCGAGGCCCCCGGCACACTGAGTACGCGCTTTGACGAGGACGAGATGTCCGAACTGAGTCCGAGCGAGCTGGAACGACGGCTGGACGAGGCCCGCCAGTCCCGCGAGCGCCTGGGAGCGGTCAATTTGCGCGCCGATGACGAGGCCGAGGAGCTGTCCGCCAAGATCGAGGAGATGACTCGCGAACGGGACGACCTGGTCGAGGCCATTGCGCGTTTGCGCAAGGCAGTCGATGAGCTGTCCCGTGAGGGTCGGGCCCGACTTCTGGAAGCCTTCGAGATCGTCAACAATCACTTCCAGACCCTGTTCGAGACCCTGTTCGAAGGCGGTCACGCCGAGCTGCGCCTGACCGAGCACGACGATCCGCTGGAAGCCGGTCTCGAAATCTTCGCCTGCCCGCCCGGCAAGAAGCTGGACAATATGGCCCTGATGTCCGGCGGCGAGCAGGCGCTGACCGCGTCGGCGCTGATCTTCGCGGTCTTCCTGTCCAACCCGGCACCGGTCTGTGTCCTGGACGAGGTCGATGCGCCGCTGGATGATGCCAATGTCGACCGCTACTGCCGCATGCTCAAGGAAATGCGCCGTCTGACCGAGACCCGCTTCCTGGTCATCACCCACAACGCACTGACCATGTCGCGAATGGACCGTTTGTACGGTGTGACGATGGCCGAACGCGGCGTTTCCCAACTGGTCTCGGTCGACCTTGTCGGCGCCGAACAGCTGATCGCTGCAGAATAGCTCATACCAACTTATTTTTCAGACACTTACACTTGGGACAGCCTTGCTTGACTTGGCAGAGGCCCGTGGATAGTGTGCGCGCGCCTGCTGGGGGGCTCTTCTCCCATGGGCAGACCGGTCAAACATGTCAGGCGATAACGACAGCCAGCGCAACAATTCACGGGCCGACCTCGACGAGCTGCAGCAGCGCATTGATGCGAAGCGCGCGAAGTACGAGGAACCGGCCGGAAGACAGCCCAGCTCCGCTTGGTCATTGGGCATGCGCTACGGGTCGGAATTTTTCGGCGGTGTTCTGGTCGGGGGTGTGCTGGGCTACGTGCTCGACGCGCTCGCCGGAATCAGTCCTTGGGGTCTGATCATCGGCACCATGCTGGGTTTCGCGGCAGGCACACTCAATGTTGTGCGCGCCGCACGCGAGATAACATCGGAGTCGGACGGCGGCAGCGCCTGACGGTTTCAAGGGTTCAAGACGGCGCAAGCCGCAAGACATGAAAGAGGCCGGGCGTGGCAGACACCAACCCGATCAAGCAGTTCGAAGTCCACGAGGTTTTCCCCTTCGAGGCATTCGGTCTGAATCTGGCTTTCACCAACTCCAGCTATTTCATGGTGTTGACGACGGTCGTGACCATCGTGCTCTTCATGGTCGCCATGTCGAGCCGGGCGCTTGTACCCAATCGCGCCCAGTCAGTGGCCGAGATCATTTACGGCTTCGTCGCCGACATGGTTCGCTCGACTGCCGGGCAGGAAGGCCTGCGCTTTTTCCCTTTCGTCTTCACGCTCTTCATCTTCATCCTGGTCGCCAACATGCTCGGCATGTTCCCCTATTTCCCGGCGCCGGGTGCCCACTCTTTCACCATCACCAGCCATCTGATCGTGACCGTCGCCCTGGCGATGCTGGTCTGGCTGACCGTCATTGTGTACGGCGTGTTCAAGAACGGCGCGAAATTCCTCAAGATCTTCGTTCCGTCCGGCGTGCCGATCTTCATCCTGCCCTTCGTGACGCTGATCGAGATCATCTCCTTCGTGTCCCGTCCGATCAGCCATTCGGTGCGTCTGTTCGCGAACATGCTGGCCGGTCACATCCTGCTGAAAGTGTTCGCCGGCTTCATCGTCATGCTGGCCGCCGGGTCGGCTTCAATGGGGATGGGCGAGCTGCCGGGCTATCTGGCCGGAGTTTTCCCCTTCGCCATGACACTGGGCCTGACGGCGCTGGAATTCCTGGTCGCCTTCCTGCAGGCCTACGTGTTCGCGATCCTGACCTGCATCTATCTCAACGACGCACTGCACCCGGGTCACTGATCCGCAGGCGTCACCGCTAACCACAAACTGATACAGCCCCTCAAAAGGAGTTTCTGACATGGAAGACATGGGCAAATACATCGGTGCCGGACTCGCTTGCCTCGGCATGCTCGGCGCAGCCATCGGCGTGGGTAACATCTTTGGTTCCTTCCTGCAGGGTGCCATGCGCAACCCGTCGGCTGCACAGTCGCAGTTCGGCAACCTGATCTTCGGCTTCGCCGTGACCGAAGCGCTGGGCATCTTCTCGCTGCTCATCGCCCTGATCCTGCTGTTCGTGGCCTGATCATTCAGTGATGGCCGCGCCACAAGGCGCGGCCGCACTTCTTCGCTCCACCTGACTAGAGGAGCCGGCGTCCCATGACGCACGCACCGCATTCAGAAGTGGCCCAACACGTCGCCGACGCTGCTGCCGATCATGCAGACTCGGGCGTGTTCCCGCCCTTCGACCCGACCTATTTCGCGTCCCAGCTCTTCTGGCTGACGATCGCCTTCGTGATCCTGTACATCGCGCTGGACCGTCTCATTCTGCCGAAGATCAAGACGACGATCGAAGACCGTCGCGACCGTATCGCTGACGATCTGGACGCTGCCGCACAGGCCAAGGCTGACGCCGAGGCTGCCGGCGAAGCGTATGAAAAATCGCTCGCCGAAGCCCGCAACAAGGCCCACGCCCTTGCCGCCAAGACGCGCCAGACGCTGGACGCCGAAGTGGCCAAGGAAACGGCCGCTGTCGAAGCAGAGTTGGCCGCCAAGCAGGAAGCGTCGGAAGCCGCGATCCGCAAGGCCAAGGACAAGGCATTCGCCGAAGTGCGTGGCATTGCCGCGACAGCGACGGCGGCAGTTGTCGCTTCGCTGGCCGGCGTCGAGGTCTCCGAGGCAGATGCCGGCAAGGCCGTCGACGGTTTTATCAAGGCGAAGGAGGCTTAGGCCATGATGATCCGTGCTGAAGACGCCGGTCACGGCGAAGAGCAGAGCATCCTGGAATGGCTCGCCGCCCAACCGGGCGACCCGTCCTTCTATGCCTTCCTGGCACTGCTGGTCTTTTTCGGCCTGCTGCTGCACATGGGCGTGCACAAGACGATCGCCAAGACGCTGGATGATCGCGCGACGGGCATCTCCAACGAGTTGGACGAAGCCAAGCGCCTGCGCGAAGAAGCCGCTGAAATGTTGGCCTCCTACCAGCGCAAACAGCGTGAAGCGGAGGCCGAGGCCGAAGCCATCATCGCCCAGGCCAAGACCGAGGCGAAGTCACTGAAGGCGGAAGCCCGCAAGGAAATGACGGAGCGGCTGGAACGGCGCACCGCCATGGCCGAGCAGCGCATCGCCCAGGCCGAGGCGCAGGCGGCTGCGGACGTCAAGGCAGCCGCGGCCGAACTGGCCACCCAGGCCGCCGAGGAAATCCTCAAGACCCAGCTGAAGAAGACGGACCTCAACAAGCTCGTTGATGCCGACATCAAGACGGTTGGTCAGCGCCTGAACTAGGTCAGGCCCGAACTGGAATTACAGAAAGCCCGCGATCAATGTCGCGGGCTTTTTGCTGTGCCCAACCCTGTAAGCGGACACAAATATCACTTTAGGCCTGCCACTGTACATTACAGGCCAAATTCGTCCGGTTTGACAAAATCAAGAAATTGACATATCTGTCCGTTAAAGAGTCGATTTGACATTAAATGGACGGTTATGGCCGATTATCAATCACATGGGGCCCTGCCCATTGACGCCCTGTTGGGGCAGATTGGTGCGCGGATCGAAGGCTATCGGATTGCCCGCCGTATCAAACAGGAAGATCTCGCCAAACAGGCCGGCATATCCAGCCGAACCCTGCGGCGCCTTGAGGCGGGCGGGAACGGGACGCTGGATACGCTCGCCCGGGTTCTCCGCGCGCTGGATATGGATGATCGCCTTTTGACGCTGGTACCGGATGCCGAACTCAGCCCGCTCGACCCGCGCAGCGCTCGCAAACAGCCCCGTCAACGCGTCCGGGATAGCGCCAAGGCGCCGGAGCGTCCCTGGCAATGGGGCGATGAGGACGAAGCATGACACGGGCCGATGTGATCCTGTGGGGCCGCCGGATCGGGGCTGTCCTGTGGGATGATGACCGTGATGTCGGCCTCTTTGAGTACGTGCCGGAGTTCACTCACTCCGGCATCCAGCCCGCCCCTCTCGCCATGCCATTGCGGCCCGGCGTTTTTGAATTCCCCGACCTGCCACGCGGCACCTTCAAGGGCTTGCCCGGCCTCCTCGCCGACAGCCTGCCAGACAAGTTCGGCAATCTGCTGATCAATCGCTGGCTTGCCGAACAAGGCCGCCAGCCAGACAGTTTCAACCCGGTCGAGCGTCTCTGCTATACCGGTCGCCGCGGAATGGGCGCGCTCGAATTCGAACCGTCGGCTCGCGCGCCGTCAAAGAACCCGGAGCGATCACTGGACATCAGCGGACTGGTCGAGCTGGCTGATCGGCTCGTCAAGGACCGCCTGGAGCTCAAGGGGCGCCTCACCGGCAATGACGACCATCTGGTCCTCGAAGACATATTGCGGGTCGGGACATCAGCCGGCGGCGCCCGCGCCAAGGCCGTACTCGCCTGGAATCCCGGGACCGGCGCATTCCGGTCGGGCCAGCTCGACCAGTCTGCCGGTTTCGAGCCGTGGCTGCTGAAGTTCGACGGGGTCAGCGAGAATGCCGACAAGGAGGTCGCTGATCCGCTGGGCTATGGCCGTCTGGAATTCGCCTGCCACCTGCTCGCACGCGAGGCCGGGATCGTGATGACCGATTGCCGCCTGCACGAAGAAGGCGGGCGGGCACACTTCATGACCCGCCGCTTCGACCGGACCGGTTCCGGCAAGAAGCTACACATGCAGACGCTCGGGGCGATGCGTCATTTCGATTTCAACCAGCCACGCGCCTACAGTTATGAGCAGGCCATCGAAACGATCCGCATGCTGGGTCTCGGTCAGAAAGCCCGCGAGGAGATGGTCCGTCGCGCCCTCCTCAATATCGTCATCCGCAATCAGGATGACCATGTGAAGAATATCGCCTTCCTGATGGACAAGGCCGGGCAATGGTCGCTCGCCCCGGCCTATGACGTCGTCTACGCCTACAATCCATCCGGTGCGTGGACGTCAGAGCACCAGATGTCCCTGTCCGGAAAGACAGATGAATTCAAGCTCGAGGATCTGGTTCGGTTCGGACGGTTTGCCGACATCAAGCCGGCGCGCCTGAAGGCAATGCTGGGGGATATTCTCGCTGCGACCGACAACTGGCACCGACATGTCGCAGACGCCGGCGTGCCCGAGCAGCTGGCGCAAACCGCATGGTCGTTTTTTCGGAAAGACTGGGCCTGAAAACGATCCGGCTTTTCCGCCGGGTCGGCGTCTCTCTCGCCAAGCTCGCGACCCAGGCGGCCCAGGAAATCCTCAAGACGCAGCTGAAGAAAACCGACCTCAACAAGCGCGTGGATGCCGATATCAAATCGGTTGGCAGCCAGCTGAACTAGGCCGTCCGCACATTGGCTGGACACAAGAAGGCCCGCAGCGACTGCTGCGGGCCTTTTCGTTTGCCTGTGAGGGAAAGAACAGGGATCGGGCCAGGGATCGGGCCAGGCGTCAGGCCGACGCGCCGGAGCGATTGCGGACCATGAGCAGGCCCAGCGCCAGCACCCCGATCCCCCACTCGATCAACATGGCCAGGACCAGCGAGTCGGACGGTATGCCGTCCAGCGCAAGGCTGGCCACACGGCCAACGCCATAGCCGAGAAAAACCAGAACCGTCAGCTGCAAGGCGGCGGTCGCCCATTTCAGCCAAGTCGATCCGGCCAACCCGACCAGCCCGGTCAGCACCAGGAGCGCGGCCGGGGCGCGGATCTCGCTGAGCTGGCTGGCTCCGCCATCCAGGACCAGCCCGGATCCGGCATAGAGCGCTTGCGGGTCGAGCAGCAGAGTGGCGCCAATCAGCAGGGCGGCCAGCCCGGCCAGCGCGAGAACGATACGGGTCATCAGGTTTGCAGTCATCAGGATCTCCTTTAGCCAGACTTGCTTGTCCATCTTTGTGACGTGCCGGGCGCAGGACATTAATTGCAATATGACCGCATTTTTTGACCAATCGTCCAACGGGCTGGATTTTCGTCGATAGCCTGGCCAAGCTGGGACCATGTCCGGTCCCACCCTCATCATCGATGACACCCACACCCCCCTGGCGCTCGCCCTGCAGGCCCTGCAACTGTCCGGCACGCTGTACTGTCAGGGCGTGATGACGGCGCCCTGGGGCATTGATGTGCCCTCGCTCGACGATCAGGTCGGCCTGCTCATCATCACTGCCGGCACGGCCCATCTGGCGACGGCGACGGATGAGACCCGCCTTTTGCAGCCGGGCAGCCTCACCCTTTTGACGCGCGGCCAGCCCATGCAGCTGGCCAGTGCGCCAGACGCCAGCCTGACCGCGCTCGATGATTTATCGGTAGAACCCGTCACCCGCCGCTTCGAGCGCGTTTTCCATGGCGGCGGCGGGGCCGAAACGCGCTTCACCTTTGCTCTCATGAAGATCGAGGACCCGACCACCCGGCAGCTGTTTCGCGAACTGCCGGAGAGTATCGAAGTCAATGGCTGGGATGCGCCGGTCGAGACCTGGCTGCGCTCGACCGTGCAGCTGATCAGCGAGGAGGCGCGTCTGATGCGACCGGGCAGCGAGACGCTGATTACCCGGCTCGCCGACATTCTGGTGATTCAGCTGATTCGCCGCTGGCTTGAACAGGCCGAACGGGGCGAGCGCGGCTGGCTCGCCGCCCTTCACGAGCCGGGCCTTGGACGCGCCCTCGCCGCCATCCACACGGACACGTCGACCCATTGGACACTCGACAGCCTGGCCGGCATCGCTGCCATGTCACGTTCGGCCTTTTGCGCCCGCTTCACGGCGATGCTGGACACCGCTCCGATGAAATATGTCACCCGGCACCGACTGGCCCGCGCCCGCGAAGCCCTCGTGCAGACGCAGGACAGCCTCGCCGATATCAGCGAACGGTACGGCTACGGCTCCGATGCGGCCTTCAGCCGCGCCTTCAGGAAATACTATGGAATGGCGCCCGGGCGGATGCGGGCCGGTCGTCAGCCGGACTGACTACTCAGCCGGGTCGGCGTCTTTCTCGCCGAACGCCCAGCGCACGCGCTTCCACAGCCACGGCACCTTGCGCAGAAGTTCGGTGATCTTGGCGTGCAGGGTCTTCGACGCACCGGCGACTAGAACCAGTCCGAACAGGCCGACAAAGGCCCCGATCGGGACCAGCGGGAAGGGGGTGAGGATCGCGACGGGAACCGAGATCACCATCAGCAGCAAGCCGACGGCGATACAAATGCCACGGATGATCAGCACCACGAAGGCGCCAATCGGATGGCTTCTCGCCCAACCGTTCAGGCTCTCATTCATTGCTGCGACCATCTCCAACCCCGTCCGTCGGGGCGCATCTCCGATATGGGATGCGCGGACGGACAGACAACCATAAACGCGTAAACATCACCCCAATGCGAGACAAAAGCGCCGAAATTCAGGCGCGCCCATCAGTCGGCGGCAAGATGTTGCATCTGCGCACCGGTTTCGTGAACCGGCTTTACAGGACAGGGCCATCCACCCCACCCTGATCGCCGGAACCTCCTGCAGCTCTGACGATGCGCATAAATTAATCGGATTAGGGTCATCCTGTCATCCGGGACCACGCAGTGCGTGGTCCCGGATGCCGGAATCGTTACTCGGCAGCTTGTTCCGATGGTGTCCAGCGCAGGACCGGCTGGCGTGCGGCGCGGGTTTCGTCGAGGCGCTTGGTCGGAGCGTGGACCGGCGCCGCCAGGAAGCGGCCTGTATCACCCGCCTTGGCCGCGGTCGCGAGCGCATCGAGGACCTCGATAAAGCGGTCGAGACCACTCATCGACTCGGTCTCGGTCGGCTCGATCAGCATGGCCCCGTGAACGACCAGCGGGAAATACATGGTCATCGGGTGATAGCCCTCATCGATCATCGCCTTGGCGAAATCGAGTGTGGTGACGCCGGTATCCTTGAGGAAACGGTCGTCAAACAGGGCCTCGTGCATGCAGGTGCCCTCGAAGGCCACGGTCATGACATGGCTGAGGCGGGCCTGGATGTAGTTGGCATTGAGGACGGCATCCTCGGCAACCTGCTTCAGGCCATCCGAGCCATGGCTCATCATGTAGGTCAGGGCGCGCGTGAACATGCCCATCTGGCCGTGGAAGGCCGCCATGCGGCCAAAAGGCGTGCCCTCGGCCTCGTCCATATGCTCGACCAGGTCCCAGCCATCCTTGTCCGTCGCGACGACGTAGGGAACCGGGGCGAAGGGGGCGAGCGCGTCAGACAGCACGGTCGGGCCGGAGCCCGGGCCACCACCGCCATGCGGGGTGGAGAAGGTTTTATGCAGGTTGATATGCATGGCATCGACGCCGAGATCGCCCGGGCGGACCCGACCGACAATGGCGTTGAAATTGGCACCGTCGCAGTAGAAATAGCCGCCCGCCTCGTGGATCAAATCGGCGATCTCGCGAATGTCGCGTTCAAACAGGCCGCACGTGTTGGGATTGGTCAGCATGATGCCAGCGACATCATCACCGAGCTTGGCCTTGAAGGCCTCCATGTCGACACGGCCGGTCGCATCGGCCGGGATCTCGTCGACCGTGAAACCACACTGAACGGCGGTCGCCGGATTGGTGCCGTGGGCTGATTCCGGCACCAGGATGCGGCGGCGACCGGTTTGGCCATCGGCGTCAAGCTTGGCGCGGATCGCCATCATGCCGCAGAATTCGCCATGGGCGCCGGCTTTCGGCGACAGGGCGACCGCGGGCATGTTGGTCAGCGTCATCAGCCAATGGGCCAGCTCGCCCATTACCTGATAGGCGCCCTGCACCGTCGAGGCTGGCTGCAGCGGATGCACATCGGCAAAACCCGGCATCCGCGCGACCTTCTCGTTGAGGCGCGGATTGTGCTTCATCGTGCACGAGCCGAGCGGGTAAAGGCCCAGATCGATGGCGTAGTTCTTCCGGCTCAGGCGCACATAGTGGCGCATGGTTTCCGGCTCGGCGAGACCGGGCAGGCCGATCGCGTCCTTGCGCTCGAGACCGCCCAGGCGGGCCTTGAGGCCCTTGGGTTCGGGCAGGTCGACACCGCAGCGATCCATGTCACCGCGCTCGAAGATCAACGGTTCGGCCTGGTCGAGACCCCGGCTGCCGGAAATTGTGTCGGCATAGCCGCCGGTGGCGATATTCTCGGCCATGCGGGTGGGGCGTCCTTGGGTGTTCATCGACATGATCAGAGCACTCCCGCGAGGGCCTTGGCGAAGACGGCGATGTCTTCCGGCGTGTTGGTTTCAGTGGCGGCGACGATGAGATAATTCTCGAACCGGCCCGGATAGAGGCGGCTGGCTGGCACCCCGCCCAGCACACCGAAGCGCGCCAGATCGTTGACCACCTGGTCGGCATTCTTCGGCAGCAGCAGGGTGAACTCGTTGAAGAAGGTCTCATTGACCAGTTCGACACCCGGGATCGAGGCCAGCGCATCGGCCAGCTCGCAGGCGGTCTCGTGATTGAGACGGGCCAGCTGGGTCAGCCCCTTTTCGCCCAAGAGCGTCATGTGAATGGTCCAGGCCAGCGAGCACAGGCCGGCATTGGTGCAGATATTCGAGGTCGCCTTGTCGCGGCGGATATGCTGCTCGCGGGTCGACAGGGTCAGCACATAGCCGCGGCGACCATCGGCATCGATGGTCTCGCCAGCCAGGCGACCCGGCATCTGGCGGATGAAGCGACGGTCGTCCTTGCAGGCGAACAGCCCCACATAAGGCCCGCCGAAATTCAGGCCGACACCAATCGACTGACCCTCACCAACGGCAATATCCGCACCCATATTCCCCGGCGCCTCGACCAGGCCCAGTGACACGGCTTCGGTGAAGACGGCGATGACCAGGGCGCCCTTCTCGTGGGCGATGCGCGAGACTTCGCGCAGATCATGCAGGCGGCCGAAAATGTCCGGCGTCTGGATGACGACGCAGGCGGTGGTGTCGTCGATCTCGGCAATCACGGCATCCAGATCGGCCGGGGCCGCATCAGTAACGGTGATTGAGACATCAGAATACTTGGCCAGCGTCTGCGAGGCCTCAACATAATGCGGATGGACCGAACCGGCCATCACGGCCTTGGTCCGCCGCGTGACGCGGGCCGCCATCATGACCGCCTCGGCGCAGGCGGTGGAGCCGTCATACATGGAGGCATTGGCCACATCCATGCCGGTCAGGAGCGCGACCTGGGTCTGGAATTCAAACAGGGTCTGCAAGGTCCCCTGGGAGATTTCCGGCTGGTAGGGCGTATAGGCCGTCAGGAATTCGGAGCGCTGGATCAGATGATCCACGGTCGCCGGGACATGGTGCTTGTAAGCGCCCGCTCCCACAAAGAAGGGCGCCTGGCTGGCCGCGACATTGCGCGACGACATGGCCGCCATGGCGCGTTCGACCTGCAGCTCGGTCTGCTTGGTCGGCAGGTCAACCAGACCATCCAGGCGGGCCGCTTCCGGCACATCGGTGAAGAGATCATCGATGGAAGCCACGCCGATCGCATCGAGCATGGCCTTCCGGTCGGTATCTGTGTGGGGGAGGTATCGCATCAGGCTTTCCTGCGCAGAGAGTTGAACCAGTCAAGAAGCGGCTTGTGGCCACCGAGGACGATGGTGATGGTAATGACGGGAATGAGGATGGCGGTCGTGAGCGCGAGACCATACCAGCCGGCCTCGACTGTCATGGCCCCGAACAGATAGACGCAGACAGCAATCACAGCGAAAAAAGCCGCCGCCACAGTCATTTGCGTTGCCCAGCTGACAGCACGGCCAACCCGCCCGAGGCGCTCCTGTCCAAACACATCGATCGCTGCCCTGATCACGATCGATGCCAGCAGCGCTATGGCGCCGCCAGCAAAGACCAATTGGAAACGCGTTGCGTCCTCGTCCCAAATCCAGCGGATCGACAGGAAAAGCATCAACGCATAAGGCAGGACCTGCTTGCTGAACTGACGGAGCTTCCCCATCCAGTCGTCCTTTACGCCGTATGTGCGTTGTACGCGGCTTCGTCCATCAGGCCTTCGAGCTGGGCGGCGTTGGCGAGCTTGATCTTGACGAACCAGCCCTCGCCGGTGGCGTCTTCATTGACCTTGGCCGGCTCGCCTTCGAGCGCGTCATTGATGGCGGTGATCTCACCATCGACCGGGGCATAGACCTCAGAGGCGGCCTTCACCGATTCGACGACAGCGAACTCGTCGCCCTTGGCGAGGGTCTTGCCGACTTCCGGCAGTTCGACAAACACAACATCGCCGAGCTGGCCGGCAGCGAAAGCGGTGATGCCGACGGTGGCGATATCGCCGTCAACGGTGATCCATTCATGGTCTTCGGTGTAACGTGTGGTCATGGGTTTATCTCCTGCCCCTGATAGGAAAACCGGGCCTCAGCCCCGATAGAAATTCGCCGGTACGAACGGCAGTTTGGTGATGGTGGCGGCGCGCGGCTTGCCGCGCACGAGGATGTCGACCTCGGTGCCCGGTGCCATGAAGTCGCGGTTCACATAGCCCATGGCGACCGGACCGTTCACGGTCGGGCCGAAGCCGCCGGAGGTGACGATGCCGATGATATTGCCCGACTTGTCGGCGATCTCGGCGCCTTCGCGGGCCGGAGCGCCGGTCAGTGTAAGGCCGACCCGCTTCTGACAGGTCTTCTCTTCGATCTGCTTTGCGATCACGTCGGCGCCCGGGAAATCGCCGCGCTCGCGGCGCGTCTTGGCCAGGGCCCAGATCAGCGAGGCTTCGACCGCGGTACGGTTCTCGTCCATGTCGTGACCATAAAGGCAGAGCCCTGCTTCCAGACGCAGACTGTCGCGGGCGCCAAGGCCGATGGCCGCCACTTCATCCTGGGCCAGCAGCAGGCGGGCAATCCGGTCGGCATCGGCCTCCGGGATGGAAATCTCGAACCCGTCTTCACCGGTATAGCCCGAGCGCGACATCATCACCTCGACACCGTCAAGCGTGAACACGCCGCACTGCATGAAGACCATCTTGCAGGCCTGCGGGCAAAGCCGCGCCATGACGTCCTTCGCCGCCGGCCCCTGCAGCGCCAGAAGCGCGCGCTCGGGAATGCGGGTGAGTGTGCCCTTGCCGGTCGTGGCCGCTTCGATATGGGCGAAATCGGCGTCCTTGGTCGCCGCGTTGACCACAAGATAGATGCCATTGCCGTCCGGGCGGGAGACCATCAAATCATCGCGGATTCCGCCGCCCTCATTGGGCAGCAGGGTGTATTTCTGTTCGCCGGCACCAATCTCGGAGAGGTCGCAGGTCAGCAGCGCTTCCAGCGCCGCCTCGTCACCGACATAGCGCGCCTGTCCCATGTGGGAGACGTCGAACAGGCCGGCCTGTTCGCGGCAATGCTTGTGCTCACCCATGATACCCAGCGGGTATTGGACCGGCATGTCATAGCCGGCAAACGGCACCATCTTGCCGCCAAGCTCGACATGGAGGGCATGAAGCGGTGTCTTGTGGAGGGTTTCGGTCATCTCGGGTCCTTGCAGAGGCGCGATCCTGCACGCCCGGCAAGGCCTGCAAGCTGATCGCCCCCGCTGTCCCGAATACCTGAGAGATTCCGTGCGAGCCTTCATGCCCCCCGATCGGGACCGGCCGCACTTGCTCCGTCGGTGGGGCGAAGGCTTTGATCCCTCACCCGCTTTCCAGCGTTTGTCTCTCCCGCGGTCCCTTGGCCTGAGCGTTTCCGGGGCGGTTGCGCCTTCGGCGCCGGCATATTCGCCGGTCTCTCCCGCGGGGAGTTTGGTCCCGCCAGACCCGGTTTCATGCGGGTTTCGCGATTGAGCGGGACTGTATGATTCCGCGCCCGAGAGTCAATCGCGGGCGGCGGTAAAAACCGGATCTACTCGCCCTGATAGGACTGCGGCAGACAGGTGCCCAGAGCGGTCTGAAGAATCGGCTGGAACTGCGCCCTCTCCTCCGGCGACAGGGCGGCCGCCTCCACCGCGGCGGTGTCGCGAGCCGCAGCCCAGTCTTCCACCATCGCACGGTCCTGAAGCGAGCCCTGCGAGCCGAGCGCGAAAATCCGATAGACTGCGGAACTGGCCGCGCTCCGAATCTCCCCATCCAGACAGCTACAGAATGCGGTATGGTTCTCCGGCACTCCACCAGCGTGCCCGACCTGCTGCATCCGGCAGGACTGCTGCATCCACTCCGAATACTGGTCGGGATCATCTGGGAAACCAGCCACGGCAAGGCTGGCGAGACCGGTGATTATGGCAACAAGCATGGCGATTCTCCTTCCGGAATTTGCGAAGTCTAGCGCATTTACCGCGCCTGGCCTCCCCTGTTCCAGGAAATCACCCGATGCCTGTGTGCCCTACATCCGCTCCGGCGCTTCCAGGCCCAGCAGGCCGAGACACAGTTCGAGCTGTTTCAGCGTCGCTTGCGCAAGCGCCAGGCGTGAGGCTTTCACATTGTCATCCTCGGCCACCAGAACCGGGCAGGCGGAATAGAATTTCGAGAAAGCCTGGGCCAGGGTGAAGGCGTGGTCGCACAATGCGTTGGGCGCACGGTTGTCGGCTGCGTTGTCGAGCGCCGCACTGAAAGCGTCGAGGCAGAGCACGAGATCGCGTTCTTCCTGGGCATCGACGAGGATCTTGCCCGGCCTCACTCCGGCCTCTTCAGCCCGGCGCATCAGCGATTTCACGCGTACAGCAGCATAGAGGAGGTAGGGGCCGGTCTTGCCTTCGAAACTGGTGAAACGGTCGAGATCGAAAACGTAGTTCGTGGTCCGGTAGTTTTGCAGGTCGGCGAACTTGATCGCGGCGAGCCCGACCATGCGGGCGACACGGGCGTGTTCCTCAGCGCTGACATCAGCGGCGAGCCCTGCCTCCTTGAGGCGTTCATCGGCGCGCTCGATGGCGCTGGAGATCAGGTCGGCGAGGCGGAAAGTGCCGCCATCGCGGGTGCGCAGGCGCTTGCCGTCTGTCCCGTTCACCGTTCCGAACTTCACATGCTCCAGCGCGCCCGCCTCGGCAAGGCCTGCTTTTTCGGCGGCGCGGAAGACCTGCTCGAAATGATCACCCTGGGCCAGGTCGACGACATAGAGCGTCAGGTCGGGGCCAACCGACTGCTTGCGATCGAGAATAGTGGCCAGATCCGTTGTGCCGTACAGCGCCGCGCCGGTCTTGGAGACCAGGATCAGGGGCGCCAGCTCCTTCTTGTCACCGTCGCGGGCAACGCGGACGATCAAGGCGCCCTCGCTCTCCTCGGCGACCTTGCGGGCCTTGAAGTCCTCGACCAGGCCGGGGATCAGGGGATCGACATCGCTTTCGCCCTTCCACAGGTCGAAATGAACGCCCAGTGCGCCGAAATCGCGTTTCAGGGCCGCCACCGAGACATCGATGAAATGGCGCAGCAGGGCCCGGTATCCCGGGCGCCCGGCCTGCAGCTCGGCGGTTGCGGTGCGCGAGATTTCCAGTCGTTCGGGATCGGCCTTGGCCTTGACCGAAGCCTGCGGGTAAAGGCGAGCGAGATCCTCGATCGTGACCGGCGGTTCGGACGGGTAGCCGTCGGTGATATCGGAATCGAAATAGACGAGGTCCGGCTGTTCTTCGCGCAGCTCGGTGATCAAATGGCCCATCTGCAGACCCCAATCACCCAGATGAATGTCCGATACAACGGTGTCACCGCGGAAACGGAAAAGGCGTTGCAGGCTGTCGCCGAGCACGGAGGAGCGCAGATGTCCGACATGCATCGGCTTGGCGACATTCGGTCCACCGAAATCGATCATTACCGTCTTCGGCGCATCGGTTCTGGGGGCACCGGCGCGGTCATCGCTGGCGATCTCCGCCGCACGCTCGCCATAAAGATGTTCGGCCGGACGCAGATTGATAAAACCGGGGCCGGCAATCTCAGCGGCACCGATCTGCGGGATGCCGTGCAGTGCCTCGATCAGCTTGGCCGCCAGTTCGCGCGGATTGGTCTTGGCCTGTTTGGCCGCCGGCATGGCGCCATTGCACTGGAAAGGAAAGACTTCCGGCTTCTGTTTGGACGGTGTCACACGGCCCAGCTCGCGCGGAAGCCCCTGGGAAGCAAACGCGTCGCCCAGCGCGGCGCTGAGCTGATCGGCAATAGACGGCATGTGATCAGTCCTGGCCGGCTGCCACGCGGAAACGCTGGCCGGAGCGGTTGAAGGCGAGTTGTTCCTCGGTCAGCTCGAAGCCGACCAGGATTTCGAAATTGACGCCCGACGTGCCTTCGTCGGCGCGCGGGATGGAAATCGCGTCGATCGTCTCGGTGCGATAAACCCTGTCCCGACCGGCCGGAAAGCGAATGCTGACCGGAAAGACTTCCTTGGCCATCACGGCCATATCACGACGGGTTACGGCGACAAAAAACTCGTATGTCTTCGCATCGCCTTGCGCAGCCGGCCCTCGACCAAAGCCGAAATCAATTTCCAGATTGGCCAGGATCGGACGTTCGCCGTAATAGCTGCACAGCGACCGCACAGCCAGGATCTCGCCGGTAAAGCCCACATTCTCGTAGACCACTTCGTTATTGCGCAGCTCGACGATCCGGTGTGCGTCATACAGTGACAGGGCTGACGGGCACGGGCCGATATTCGGTTCCGGGTTAGACAGTGCTTCCTGTACGCTTTGGCAGGAGGTCAGCAGGCCCGCCATTGCGGCGATGGCGGCGAGAGTACGCACGGATTTGAACGACATTATGTACTACCTGTCCTGGAAGCAGTCCCGGCCGCTGGCTTGGGACCGGGCTCTTTGTTACGACGGTCATACGATGGCGATGCCGCTTCCGCAACGCCATCGCTGAAGGAGAGATGAGCGTGACAGCGACACCCCGCCCCCCGCTAACCATCCTGCGCGCGGCACCGCGCGGCTTCTGTGCCGGTGTAGACCGTGCGATCCAGATCGTGGAGCGCGCGATCGAGCGCTTCGGCGCCCCGGTCTACGTACGTCACGAGATTGTTCACAACCGGCATGTGGTAGAACGCCTGGAGGCCCTGGGCGCGGTTTTCGTGGAGGAGCTCGACGAGTGTCCGACGGATCGCCCGGTGGTGTTTTCCGCACACGGCGTCGCCAAGGCCGTTCCAGCCGAGGCCGAGCGCCGGGAAATGATGTATGTGGACGCGACCTGCCCGCTTGTGTCGAAGGTCCATGTCGAGGCCGAGCGGCATTTTGCGAATGGCGACGAAATCATTCTGATCGGTCATGCCGGTCACCCCGAAGTGGTTGGCACGATGGGACAGTTGCCCGAAGGCGCGATCACCCTGGTCGAGACCATGGCCGACGTTGAGCGTTTCAAGCCAAAGGACCCGACGCGGATCGCGTTCGTCACCCAGACGACTCTCTCGGTCGACGACACATCGGCCATCGTCACCGCGTTGCAGGACCGCTTTCCGGAGATGAAGGCACCGCACAAGGAAGACATCTGTTATGCGACGACCAACCGGCAGGCCGCGGTCAAGGCGATGGCGCCACGCAGCGACATCGTTTTCGTGATCGGATCGCCGAACTCGTCGAATTCGGTCAGGCTGGTCGAGGTCGCGCAACGCGCCGGCGCGGGCGCTGCCGCCCTTGTTTCCTGTGCGTCCGATGTCGACTGGCAGGCGCTCGGCTCAATTCGCACCATTGGCATCACGGCGGGCGCTTCGGCACCTGAGGATCTGGTGGAAGGCCTGATCGAGGCCTTCCGGTCCCGCTTTGACGTCCGACTGGAAGATATACGCGTGACGGACGAGGATGTGGTGTTCAAACTGCCCCGCGCCGTAGCCTGAGGATAGACGCCATGTCCGAGAACAAAACCAAGCCGACCGCGACCTCCCCGGCCGACTTCATCGCCACCATCGACAATCCGACGCGACGAGCTGATGCAGAGACCATCCTGGCCATCATGACGCGGATAACCGGCTGGGAGCCACGCATGTGGGGGCCCTCCATTATCGGCTTCGGCGAGTATCACTACAAGTATGAGAGCGGTCGCGAAGGCGACTTCATGCGCACCGGTTTCTCTCCTCGCAAGGCCAATCTCGTCCTCTACATCATTCCCGGCTACAGCGATTATGCTGACAAGCTGGCCCGCCTCGGCAAGCACAAGCTCGGCAAGTCCTGCCTGTACATCAACAAGCTGGCCGACATCGACATGGACGTGCTCGAAGAGATCATCCAGGCCGGCCTCGACGACATGGCAAAGAAGTATCCGCTTTGAGCACCATCACCATCCATACCGACGGCGCCTGTTCCGGTAATCCCGGTCCGGGCGGCTGGGGGGCCATCCTGGAATGGAATGGTCACCGCAAGGAGCTGAAGGGCGGCGAGGCCGATACTACCAATAACCGCATGGAAATGATGGCCGCAATCCAGGCGCTGGAAGCCCTCAAGAAGGCCGACCGCTCGGTGATCCTGATTACCGACAGCGTCTACCTGCGCGACGGGATCACCAAGTGGATCCACGGCTGGAAGAAGCGCGGCTGGAAAACCGCCGACAAGAAGCCGGTCAAGAATGTCGATTTGTGGCAACGACTTGATGAGCTGACGCGGTCACACACCATCGACTGGCGCTGGGTGAAAGGGCATGCGGGCGATCCGGGCAATGAACGCGCCGACGAACTGGCGCGCGAAGGCCTCTCCGAGGCGCGTGGCCGCTAAGCGCCAGCCTCGGTCACGTCGTCGTCCGCCGCCGTCGGCATTTCCCGGTTCAACGCTTCCAGCACCTCGGCCAGATCCAGTGGCTTGGTGAAATAGCCCGTCGCACCGATCGTCTGGCACAATTCCCGCGTAGCGCGGGTCGCATCGGCGGTCAGCGCGAAGAGCGGGATATCGGCCCAGGGCTCGCCTGACGCGCGGATGCGCCGGATCGCTTCGTCACCGGCCATGACCGGTATCTGTATGTCCATCATCACCGCATCGAAATGCTCGGTCTCAAGTGCCTGCAGCGCTTCCGCCCCATTGCTCGCTGTCTCGACCTCGAACTTGTTGTGCTTTAGCAGGGCCGCAATAACCAGGAGATTGGCCTCCACATCATCGACCAGAAGAACGTGGCGCCCGGCCCCTGCGCGTTTCAGCGATGACGGACGGGCCGGCATTGTCGTGTCCGCGGCAACGGCATCATCCGCGAGCAGTGGCAGTCGGAACCAGAAAACGGATCCGGCTCCCACTTCACTCTCGACCCCGATCTCGCCGCCCATAAGGCCGACAAGTTCGCGGCAGATGGCCAGTCCCAGTCCGGAACCGCCATAGCGCCGCGTTGTGGACGTGTCGGCCTGGGCGAAACGGTCAAACACGCTGGCAAGCTTGTCAGAGGGAATGCCCGGACCGGTATCGCGGATACGGAACTCGACCTGGGACGGGCTCGCCGCCTTGATTTCAACGCAGACCTGCCCGTCTGCCGTGAACTTCACGGCATTGCCGACGATATTGATCAGGACCTGCCGCAAACGCTTCTCATCGCCGACAACGCGACCACCCAGCTCGGTTGGGATCGACACATTGAGGTCGAGCCGCTTTTCCTGCGCCCGCAATTGCATCATGTCCCGCACTGTCGAGACCAGATTTCCAAGATCGAACGCCCGCTGCTCCACCTCGATCATGCCGGCTTCAATCTTGGAGATGTCCAGGATGTCGTCGATCAGATCGGCCAAGGCCTGCCCGGAATTCTGGATCGTTTCGACGTTTCTGGCCTGCGCATCGGTCAGGTCGGTCAGTTGCAGGACCTGGGTCATACCCAGCACACCATTCAATGGCGTCCTGATCTCATGACTCATATTGGCGAGGAATTCGGACTTGGCCCGGCTGGCACTCTCGGCCTTCTCCCGGGCCCGGTCGAGGGCGGCAGCCTGCTCAAGATCCGCGGTCACATCCATATGGACACCGGTCAGGATCGACGGCGCGTCAAGTCGTTCCCGATAAACTCCGAACGACCGGATATGGCGGTAACTGCCATCTGTCATGCGATACCGGTATTCGTGGGTGATATGCCCCTTTTTTTCATAGGCATGGGTAAGCGCCGCTGCGATGCTCGCGCGGTCATCGGGATGGATTCGCTGCGACCACTCTTGCGGGGTCGGATTGGGGGCTTCGTCGGGCACATCGAACAGACGGCGGCTTCCCTCATCCCATTGATATTCATTGGTCGGCGGGCAGATATCCCAGACACCGATACCGGAACTCGCGAGGGCAACCTCCAGCCGGGTGCTGATGAGGCGAAGCTCCTCCTCGCGCTTGCGGCGCTCCGATATGTCCTGGAATGAGCCGACGAGGCGGACCGCCTCGCCATCCCTGTAAACCGCCCGTCCAACGGCCCGAACCCAGATGCGCCGCTGCTTGGCGGTAATGAAGGGAAGTTCAAGATCCCAAGGCTCGCCGGATTCCATGCAGGTCTCGACGGCTGCGGAGACTGTTTCGCGCACTTCAGGCGCATAGAAATTGATCGCGGATTCCATGTCGGGGATGAAGTCCGCGTCCACCTCATGGATCTTCCGGGTAATGGCGTCCCAAACCGGGTTTCCGGTCGCCAGATCGACCTCCCAGCTGCCAATTCCGCCCATTTCGGTGACGGCGTACAAACGCTCCAGAAGCGATTCCAGCTGTTTCTGACTCTCGATCAGACCGGACGACGCCCGTTCCCGCTCCGAGATATCGGTCTCGACCGCCATGAAGCCAGTGCAAGTGCCTGTCTCGTCCATCGTCGGCATCAGCTCGATACGAACCGTGAAGTCCTCACCCGCCTTGTTGCGGTTGACGATATCGACCTCGCACCCGGTTGCCGTCCTGATCGCCTCCGCCATTGTGCGGATCGCTTCGGGATCGGAGCGCTCGCATTGCAGAGCCTCCCCCGGCTTGCGTCCACGCACCTCGGCGAGCGGGTAGCCGGTGAGCCGTTCGAACGCCGGATTGACCCACTCGATCAGGCCGGACCGGTCGGTGATGATCACGGCGTTGTTGGTATGTCGGGCAATAAGCGCCAGTCGCTCCTGTTCGCGCGCTGCGACGCGTTCCCGAATGAGATCCTGAACCATGCCGGCGAGCGATACCAAGCGTGCTCGAGCCGTGTCATCGAGCTCCAGCGGTCCATCGTGGATCGCACAGAGCGTGCCCAGTTTTTCACCGCTGGCCAGGCTTATCGGAACACCGGCATAGCCACGAATGTGCGGAGCGCCAACCACCAGCGGGTTGTCGGCGAAAAGCGGATGCTCACGCGCGTCGGGTACTTCATACAGGCCGTCCTGCCGGATCGCATGGTCGCAAAAGGCGTAGGCTCGAGGCGTCTCGCAGACCGGTATGTTCACGGTCGACTTGAACCACTGCCGGTCGCGATCAACCAGTGACACTGCGGCCATGCTCGCGCCGGTTACGACACAGACCAGGTCGGTCAGGGCATCAAACCCGTCCTCGGGATCGCTGTCGAGCAAGCCGAGCGACTGGAGGGCGCCGAGTCGGCCTTCCTCTATGATGTCCGACATTTGGTTCGCCTGCTGTTGGCCTGAGCGCGGTGGGAAAGACCAATACTGGGTCGAAATGGGCAAGAAAACGTAAAGAGCCGCCCGGCGGGGGGCGGCTCTTCATCCGGGACGGTTGGCGGTCAGGATCAGTCGCCAAGACGAAATTCCAGTTCGCGGGAATGGCCGTCGGTCTGGTTCGCGGCGGGGGCATAGCGCCAGCTTTCAATGGCGGCAAGCGCGGCGCGGTCGAACACTCCGGCCGGCGTGGCTTCGACGACTTCGGCATTCACCACATTGCCGCTAGCGTCGATCGAGTAGGCGATCCGGACAGTCCCTTCGATGCCGCGACGCTCGGCGCCGCGCGGGTATTCCGGGGCGACCAGCTCGACGGACTCACGCTCCGGGCCGCTATTGGCAGCAGCCGGAGCGCTCACGGCGACCGGGGCGATGATGGCGGAAAAGCAGACAAGGGCGGAGAGAATTTTGTTGTTCATGGCGCTCACTCGGCGTTGTTGGTTACGTCTATGAGCGCGGGTTTAGGCGGATCGGATTGCCGCAGGCTTTCTTTGAACGCTAAAATTTGAGCGAACCCTGTCATATGATATGCGCAGGGCTCGCTCAAATGCTTCGCTCACGAAACAAGCGTCAGGACGACTCCGTTGACGGCTTCAACTTTCAGGGTCGATCCGGCTACCGGATTGGTGCCGTCTGTCGTCTCGGCGGCCCACTCACTGTCGCCGTAGCTGACCCGGCCCCGTCCGGAGGCGAAATCAGCAACGACGCTGACCCGCTGTCCGACCATGCGAGCCGAGCGATCGTTCAGCCCGCTGGAGCCGCCAGCCATCATGGACGGGCGCACCCAACGGTCTCCAATCCACAGCAGGACGAAGGACAGCAGGGCAAATACGGCCAGCTGGACCGGCCAGCTGACGCCGAGCACCTCAAGGGCCACAAAACCGGTCAGGAAGGCAGCTGCCGCCGGCCACAGGAGATAGGTCGTGCCGGTGAGCAGCTCGGCGATCAGGATCACGCCAGAGACGGCCCACCAGGCCCAGAGATTCATGCGGTCAAAGACCGACAACAGCATTTCCATCATGAGACCTCCTTCGCGACTGCGCAGACCTTAGGGTTTGCGCGTGGCTTCGGTGACGGCGTCATGCGCCGCCTTGCCCAGCTCACCGACACCCGTGATGGTCGACAGGATGTTGGAGAATTCAGCCGGGATGATCACCGTGCGTTGTTGCTCGCTGGTCGCCAGCTTGCCGAACGCCTCGATGTATTTCTGGCCGAGGAAGTAGTTGATCGCCGACACATCACCCTTGGAGATGGCATCCGACACCATCTGGGTCGCGCGGGCTTCGGCCTCGGCTTCACGTTCGCGGGCCTCGGCGTCGAGGAAGGCACTTTCCTTGCGGCCTTCGGCCTCGCGGATCGCCGCTTCCTTCTCGCCCTCGGCGCGCAGGATGGCGGACTGCTTGGAGCCTTCCGCCTCCAGGATCTCGGCGCGCTTCAGGCGCTCCGCCTTCATCTGCCGGGCCATGGCCTCGGTGATGTCGACCGGCGGTGACAGGTCGCGGATCTCCATCCGGGTGACCTTGGCACCCCAGGGATTGGTGGCGGCGTCGATCACACCCAACAGGCGGGCATTGATCTCGTCACGCTTGGACAGGGTTTCATCGAGATCCATGGATCCGATCACCGTCCGCACATTGGTCAGCGACAGGTTGATGATGGCGAAGTCGAGATTGTCGACCTCATACGCCGCTCGCGGCGCGTCCAGCACCTGGATAAAGACTACGGCGTCGACCGAGACAGTCGCATTGTCCTTGGTGATGACATCCTGATTGGGCACGTCGAGGACGCGCTCTCGCATGTTCATCTTGTAGCCAACGGTGTCGATGAACGGCACCAGGAAATGAAGTCCGGGCTTGAGGGTCCGCGTGAAACGCCCGAAGCGCTCGACGGTGAATTCCTTGCCCTGCGGCACCGTCTTGATCACCGATGCGATGATGAACAGTGCGAGGATGAAAAGAACACCAATTCCGATCAATCCAAAGTCCATGCGAACCCCCTTTTATTGTTGATGATCAGCCCGGAACGGGCCGGGACTAGAGTTGGCCGAGAATGTGATCGGCCGACGAAACCTTGAACTCGCCCGGTGCTTCGACGTTGAGTTCAGCAACCACGCCATCCTTGACCAGGATGGAGAAGCGCTGGGCGCGCACGCCCATGCCAAAACCCGTGCCGTCCATTTCCAGGCCGACTGCCTTGGCGAACTCGCCATTGCCGTCCGCCAGCATGACAACATCGTCGCCGGCATTCTGGGACTTGCCCCAGGCGTCCATGACAAAGACGTCATTGACCGACAGGCAGGCAATCGTATCAACGCCCTTGCCGCGGATTTCAGCGGCCTTCTCGACAAAGCCCGGCAGGTGTTTGGCCGAACAGGTCGGCGTGAAGGCGCCCGGCACCGCGAACAGGGCCACGGTCTTGCCGGCGAACACATCGTCCGTGCTCAACTTGTTCGGTCCGTCAGCGGTCATGGTCATGAAGCTGGCGGCGGGAAGGCGATCTCCGACCGAGATGGTCATGGCATTTCTCCTGTAGATCAGTAATGGCGGCAATCCGCACGGCAAGATAGCGGGAACCCGGCTGGACGCGTCCCCCTTTTGGGGTGAACATGGCTCACATGGCCCCTGCAAGTACGACACATGTGGACGAGACCTTCCTCGGCGGCAAGCTTTTGATTGCAACGCCTGCGATCGGCGATCCGCGCTTTGACAGGTCGGTGATCCTGATCTGCGATCACACACCGGAGGGGGCGATGGGGATCATCGTCAACAAGCCGGCGGACGGGCTGTTACTGCCCGACCTTTTCGAGCAATTGGAGGTCGAAGGCAGCCATCCCGCGCCCGACCGGGCTGTCCTGTCTGGCGGCCCGGTCGACAAGGATCGCGGCTTCGTGTTGCACACTCGCGACTACGCCAATGACGAGGCGACGCTGCCCGTTACAGACCGAATCGGCCTGACCGCGACCAAGGATGTCCTTGAAGCCATGGCTTCGGCTTCTCCTCCGCAACGCAGTTTGTTGGCGCTGGGCTATTCTGGCTGGGGCGCAGGACAGTTGGACGTTGAGCTGGTCGCCAATGCGTGGCTGGTCTGTGACATGGATGAAGACCTTGTGTTTGACACCGATGACGCGGACAAGTGGCCTCGGGCGCTCGAACTACTCGGGATCAGCCCGCAGCACCTTTCCGCCCTGTCCGGTCACGCCTGATCGAACCAACTCCGGATATTGCCCATGGCTCCCCAAATCGTGGAAACTGGCGAGTTCGCCGGCTGGCGCATCTGGCCCGATGACCCGTTCGAGCAAACGGTCGGGCCGTTCTATATGCGGATTGGCGACGACGGCCCCGAGATGGCATTCCGGGCGGAGCGCCGTCATCTCAACGGGATGGGCGCGGTGCATGGCGGCTGCCTGATGAGTTTTGCAGATTTCGCCCTGTTCGGCATAGCCCACGAGGCGCTGGCCCCGTCTGGCTACGGGGTTACGGTAGCCTTCACCTCCGAGTTCATTTCGGGTGCGAAGGAAGGCGCTTTGATGGAAGCTCGTGGGGACGTGCTACGAGCGGGCGGGTCGCTGATCTTCGTGCGCGGCCTGATCACCGGGGACGGTGAGCCCTGCCTGAACTTCTCCGGTACGCTGAAACGCCTGCGCGGCTGATAACCCTGCCGGGTCAGGCTGGCAGGGGCGGTTTGAAATGTCCTGGCATGCCATCCACCAGGGCCCGCTCTGCAGCATCAGGCGCCAGCGCACCGGCGTAGCGATATCCCTGCGCATACTGGCAGCCCATAGTCGCCAATCGTTCGGCAGCGGCCGCGTTCTCGACACCTTCCGCCACAACCTTCATGCCAAAATGCGTGGCCAGCTGGATCACCGACTGCACAACCGTACCCGCTGCTTCGTCACCGGCCATCGCTCGCACGAAATAGCGATCGATCTTGACCACGTCGAAGGGCAGCATGTCGAGCCGTGCCAGCGATGAATACCCGGTCCCGAAATCATCGAGCGCCAACGAGATACCGCCTGCCGACAGGCGCTGCATGGCGTTCTCGGCGGGGTCGGGGTCGTGCATGATCTCGGTCTCGGCAATCTCCAGCTTGAAAGCGCCGGGAGGAAGCTTCGCTTCCGCAACACTTGCCAGGAGCGCCGTCACGAAATCCGGGTCGACCAGCTCGCTGACCGTTGCATTGGCCGAGATGAACAGGCCGGATGCAGCCGGATGAGCCTTGCGCCAGGAGGACAGGTCGGCCACCGCATGGCCGCGCACCGTGGTCGAGATCCGGTTCAGCAGATCCAGCTCGTCGGCCATGACGAGAAAATCGTCCGGCGCCAGAACCCCGACACCGGGCCGATCCCAGCGTGCCAGAGCCTCGAAGCCGGCCAGGCGGCCGCTGTCGAGCGCGATGATGGGCTGATACCAGGCCAGCAGTTCACCGTTCTGCACCGCATTGGCCAGCGTATGTTCCTCGCCGATCCGGCCGGGCAGATCCCGCGTTGCGCCGGCCGGGGTCATCAGACCCTCGACAAGTCCGTCATCGCTACGACGTCCCAGAAGACGGACATAGACCAGACGGTCATCGGCGCCGATCAGGCGGATTCGCAGATCAATGAGATCGCGCTCCATGGCGGCGGCCAGACGGGACTGGTCAGCCGGCCCCAAGCGATCCAGAAAGTCCTGCCAGTCCATGGCCTCGGCCTCAAGACCGAACGCCGAGGTATCACCGGTCAGCCGGACCTGACCAGCCGCCGGGTCGCAGGCAAAGGCCACAGCACCGGCGGCTCTCACTCCGGCTTCAAATCCGGTTTCGGTCATGTGCGCAAATCACTCGAGAGAATGGCGAAACGATCATGATCACGCCACTCGCCGGCTATATTGAGGAAGGAGCGGGAGCGCCCCTCATGAACAAAACCCACCGACTCCAGCAATTGTCGTGATGCCTTGTTGGAAGGCTGGCAGGCGGCCTCGACACGGTGCAGCCGCAACTCGTCGAACGCAAACGCCAGCACCCGGCGCACCGCGCCACGCGTATGCCCCTTGCGGACATAGGGCGAGCCGATCCAGTAGCCGATATCGGCTGACTGCAGCACGCCGCGACGAACATTGTTGAGATTGCAGGCGCCCAGCAGGACATCATCGCGCGAACGGACCACAAAGAAGGGATATCCCAGCCCCGCCTCGCGATCGGCCTGGTAGCGTTCGATCCGGCGCCGGAAGGCACCCTTGGACAGCTCGTCGCTGGTCCAGGCCGGCTCCCAGGGTTCGGTGTGCGTGCGGCTGGCGCTGCGCAGCTTTGCCCAGCCTTCATAGTCCGACAATGTCGGAGCCCGGAGGCGGATGCCCTGCCCAGTCAGTGTTTCGTCCCACGAGGTTTCGCGCCAGACTGCCAAATTCGATCTCCGTCCCGGGGCGGATATTATTCCGCCTTCTTGTCCTTGTCGCCATCTTGCGATGGCTTTGATAGTCGCAGCCGTCCACGGCTGGCGTGCAGGGCGAGGTAAACCGCGACCAGGGCCAGCGCCAGACCATACCAGGTCAGGGCATAGCCCAGATGCTTGGCCGGCGGGGTCTGGCTCAGCGTCAATGGCAGACCATTGTCCGCCCGCGCCCAGACATCCAGCAGTGCGGCCGGGGCGATCCCGAACGCTGCCGCCATCGTCTCTGCATCATGGCTATACCACGCATTGGTATCCGGATCGTTTCCCGGGGTGAAAAGACCTGCAGCCGGAGGTGTCTCAACACGCCAGGTCCGTACCGGCGCCTGTTCGCCGGTCGCCCAATCCTCGAATGCCACTTCGACCAGCAGATAGCGTGGCGGTGCGCCCACCTGACAGGCCGGAGCGCGCATGAGCGCCAGCCGCATCCATCCGGCCGTTTCACGCAAGGTGTAGAGGCGCAGGGTCTGGCCGGTCAGGGGGACAGGCCCGGTCACCGGTGGCGAGAACAAGCCTTCGGCCGGTGAGCAGATCGCCTCGTGGAAACTTACCGCGGCGCCTCGTGCCTCATAGGCGGCAATCAGATCGGACTTCCAGGCCATGCGCTGCATCTGCCAGCTGCCCAGGGTCATCAGGAGGAGGAGGCTGGCCAGCGTAAAAACTGTGAGGACGGGTAGCGGCCGGAAGCTGGGCATGTCGATCAGTGTCCTTGCCGGGAGCAGGCCATCGCCGGGGCGGATCGGCCTCAATCGTCCAGTTGCGCCTCCCGGGCGTCGTTCTGGAATTGCAGGGCGAAGAGCAGGCCCTTGATCGGTCGCAGCGTCACGATGCACGCGATCGGCACGAAAGGTAGCTGCAACATCACGTGCACCCACCAGGCGGGGTGGAAGGCGGCCTCGACCAACAGGAAGAGGACCATGGCCAGAAAGCCGACAATGAAAAGCACGAAGACCGAAGCCCCGTCGCCGACATCGGCGCTTTCGAAATCGGCGCCGCAGACATCGCAGCGCGGCGCGATCTTCAGGAGGCCGTCAAACATGGCGCCCTCCCCGCATTTCGGGCAGCGCCCCTGGAGGCCTGTCGAAAACGGGGAGGGCTTATCCATATCGGTTATCAGCCTTGATAGACGACGTAGACGAAGGCGAACAGGAAGAGCCAGACCACGTCAACGAAGTGCCAGTACCAGGCCGCAGCCTCGAGTCCGAAATGCTTCTTCGCACTCATCTGACCGGCCAGCAGACGGATCAGGCAGACGGCGAGGAAGATGGTGCCGATCAGGACGTGCGCGCCGTGGAAGCCCGTCGCCATGTAGAAGGTCGAGCCATAGAGGTTACCACCATCGGCCATCGAGAAGGCAAAGCCGGCTTCGGCATATTCGACGATCTGCAGCGCCGTGAAGCAGGCACCCAGAACAACCGTGAAGATCAGACCGGTGATGGCGCCCTTGCGGTCATCATGCTGCAGGGCATGGTGGGCCCAGGTGACCGTGGTGCCCGAGAGCAGCAGGATCAGGGTGTTCATCAGCGGGATGTGCCACGGATTGAAGGTCTCGACCCCGGCCGGCGGCCAGGTCGCGAGTGCCGGGTCCATGCGGACCTCGTGGAAGATGGCGTATTCAAAGAAGGCCCAGAACCAAGCGACAAAGAACATGACTTCCGAGGCGATGAACAGGATCATGCCATAGCGCATGCCGATATCGACAACGGCCGTGTGGTCGCCCTTCTTGGACTCTTTGATCATGTCGCCCCACCAACCGATCATCGTATAGATGACCACGGCGAAACCGAGGATCAGGCCGCCCCAGGAGCCGTCCGCATACATGAAGGCCAGCGGATGATCAGCGCCAACCAGGCCAGCCATGTTGCCGACAGCGCCGACAGCCAGAAGAAAGGCGCCCACAGAGCCCACAAACGGCCACGGGCTCGGGTCAACCAGGTGGTAGTCGTGTTTGGCAGCATGCCCAGCCATCGCGAATCTCCTGCGATCTCAAATCAGCGAAGTGTGCCCCTGATACGCGGCACACCCGAAAGGTTCAATGCTAAGGCGCGGCGTCGGCGCTGGCCGACCCCCCGTCTTGGGACTCAAAAAACGTATAGGACAGAGTGATGCCGGTGACATCATCCAGGCGCCGCTCCTCGTCCATCAACGGATCGACGAAGAACAGCACCGGCATCTCGATGCTCTCGCCCGGCTGCAGTGTTTGCTCGGTAAAGCAGAAACACTCCAGCTTCGAAAAAAAGGTCGCTGCCTTGTAGGGCGCGACATTGAAAGTGGCGACACCGGTAACCGGCACGCTCGAATCATTGGTCGCCGTGTAATAGGCGAGCGCGGTCTCGCCCAGACGAACCGTCATCGATCGCTGCACCGGTTCGAAGGTCCAGGGTAGATTGCGATTGGTGTTGGCGTCGAAAAAGACCGTGACTTCACGGTCCAGGATCTCGCCCGCCTCACCGACCGCGACCTGGGTCGTGCCGCCATAGCCGGTAACCTTGCAGAACAGGTCATAAAGCGGGACCGAGGCATAGGCCGCACCGACCATTACAGCCGCGCCAACCGCGGCGAATGCCGCGACGCGCGCGTTCTTGTTGGCGGGCAGCCGGATCATGCCCCCACCCCTGCCGCTGCAGCCGCGGTCTGGCCCAGCCGGACGACCGTGATCGCAAATACTGCAACCATGAAACCGACCAGTGACCAGGCGATCACGAAATTGCGTTTGTTGCGGGCCTTTTCCTGCTCCGGCGTCAGCTTGAGTGTCTCGCCGGTCGGCTGGCCTTCGCGGGCATTCATCAGGTCATTGTCTTGAGTCATGGGCTCACTCCGGGAATGGCCACATATGCACCAAATGCGTGCTCAACAATCAATGCGGCAAAAAGCACCGTCAGATAGCCAATGGAATAGGCGAAAAGATCGCGGGCGGCCTTGTCACCGGCCCGCACCGCGTACAATGCGCCCTCTTCCGCCGATCCCGCCTCTCCGGCGCGAGAGCGGAAAATGCGCCAGGCGAGCAGCAGGAAGAGCGCCCCGCCACCCAGCGAGGTCACGCCATAGACGGCGCCGCCAAGCCCGGTCAGGACCGGCGCACCGGCGAAAACGACCAGAACAACAGAATAAAGCAGGATCTGCAGGCGCGTGGATTTGGCGCCCTTGGCGACCGGCATCATCGGCACATTGGCCGCCGCATAGTCACCGGACTTGTAGAGCGCCAGCGCCCAGGAATGGGGCGGCGTCCACAGGAAGATGATCATGAACAGGATAACCGCGTCGAGCGAGATTTCGCCGGTCACCGCGACCCAGCCGATCATCGGCGGGAAGGCACCGGCGGCACCACCGATGACAATATTCTGCGGTGTCGAGCGCTTGAGGATCATCGTGTAGATGACGGCATAGAAGAAGATCGAGAAAGCCAGCAGGCCGGCGGCGAGGTAATTGCTGGCCAGCGCCATCAGCAAGACCGACAGCACAGCCGCCACCACGCCGAAACCATAGGCATTGCTGACCGACACCACCCCGCGGGGGATCGGGCGCTTGCGGGTGCGCTGCATGGTGGCATCGATATCGGCGTCATAGGCCATGTTGAGCGCGCCGGCGGCGCCGGCACCCACGGCCAGGCACAGGATCGACATCACCGCCAGGAAGGCATTGGCATCGACCGGAGCCGCAATGAGACCGGCAAAGGCGGTGAAGACCACCAGCGTCATCACCCGCGGTTTCATCAAGTCAAAATAGTCGCGGGGCGAGGCTGTCGAAACAGCCTCGCCCTCTGCGCGATGGTCGCTTGGGGTCACGATGGTGTCCAAGTGTCCGTCCTACTTGATCTTCGGCAGTTCCGAGAACTGGTGGAAGGGCGGCGGCGAGGACAGCGTCCACTCCAGCGTCGTGGCACCCTCGCCCCACGGATTGGCCTCGCCCTTGCGGCGTCGGACAATGGCGTCCACCAGTACCGCGAAGAACAGGATCATTCCGACCAGCATGATCACATAGCCCCAGGACGAGACCGAGTTCCAGAACTCGAAATTGTCCGGGTAGTCGACATAGCGGCGCGGCATTCCCTGCAGACCCAGGAAGTGCTGCGGGAAGAAGATCACATTGGCGCCGATGAAGAAGAAGAAGAACTGGGCGCGAGCGAGGAAGGAATTGTACTTCACGCCGAAGATCTTCTCGAACCAGTAGTACCAGCCCGCGAAGATCGCGAACACGGCACCCAGCGACAGCACATAGTGGAAGTGCGCCACCACGTAATAGGTGTCGTGCAGGGCCTGGTCGACGCCGGCATTGGCCAGCACCACGCCCGTCACACCGCCAACGGTGAACAGGAAGATGAAACCGATCGCCCACATCATCGGGGTACGGAACTCCATGGAGCCGCCCCACATAGTGGCGATCCATGAGAAGATCTTGATCCCGGTCGGAACCGCGATGACCATAGTCGCAGCGACAAAATAGGCCTTCAGGTCAACCGGCATACCGACGGTGTACATGTGGTGTGCCCACACGAGAAAGCCGATGAAGCCGATCGCCACCATCGCATAGGCCATGCCGAGATAGCCGAAGATCGGCTTGCGCGAGAAGGTCGAGACGATGTGCGAGATAATGCCGAAACCAGGCAGGATCAGGATGTAGACCTCCGGGTGACCGAAGAACCAGAACAGGTGCTGGTACATCACCGGATCACCGCCGCCGGCCGGATCAAAGAAAGCCGTGCCGAAATTGCGATCGGTCAGCAGCATGGTCAGCGCGCCGGCGAGAACCGGAAGCGACAGCAGCAGCAGGAAGACCGTCACCAGCACCGACCAGACGAAGAGCGGCATCTTGTGAATGGTCATGCCCGGAGCGCGCATGTTGAAGATCGTGGTGATGAAGTTGATCGCGCCAAGGATCGACGAAACACCGGCAATGTGCAGCGACAGGATCAGCAGATCCATCGCCGGGCCATTGTGTCCCGAGGTCGAGAGCGGCGGGTAGAGCACCCAGCCGCCGCCGAAGCCGAGATCGGCACCAGCGCCCGGTACGAACATCGACATCAGGGCCAGGGCAAAGGAGGCCGGCAGCAGCCAGAACGAGATGTTGTTCATACGCGGGAAGGCCATGTCCGGCGCGCCGATCATAAGCGGCACAAACCAGTTGCCGAACCCGCCGATCATCGCCGGCATGACCATGAAGAAGATCATGATCAAAGCGTGCATCGTGGTCACAACATTGTAGTTGTGAGCATTTCCGAACAGGGCACCCCAACCGGTGTCCTCACCGGTAAAGACCTGAAGGCCCGGCTCCATCAGCTCCCAGCGGATCAGACCGGACAGGCCGCCACCAATGATCCCCGCGACGATCGCGAAGATCAGGTACATCGTGCCGATGTCCTTGTGGTTGGTGGACAGCACCCAGCGGCGCCAGTCCCACATGCTGGGGGTGTGATCGTCGTGCGTTGCGGCGTCAGCAGACATGGTTCAGCCCATCCCTAGTCGAGTTGCGCCAGGCGCGTTTCCCGCGCGGCGGTGTATTCAGCGATGATCGCGTCGGCGGCTTCGGAGTATTCGTCCTCGGCCTTGGCCGCGATCCAGGCGTCGAAGACGTCTTGGGGCACGGCATGGACTTCAATCGGCATGAAGGCGTGGCGCAGGCCACACAATTCAGAGCACTGCCCATAATAGACGCCCTCTTCGGTCACTTCGAACCAAGCTTCATTGATCCGTCCCGGGATGGCATCCATCTTGGTGCCGAAAGCCGGCATCGCCCAGTTGTGGATGACATCGCTTGCCGTGACCTGGAGGCGGACCGTCGCATTGACCGGAACAACCAGCGGGTAATCAACCGACAGGTTGCGCAATTGCCCCGGCTGCAGGTCCTCTTCCTCGACCATGTTCGAGAAGTACTCTGCGACCTCATGGTCGGGATATTCATAGGACCAGTTCCACTGGTTGCCGGTCGCCTTCAGCGTGAAGTCGATTTCCGGCGGGAGCTCGTCCTGCAAATAGAGCAGCGGGAAGGACGGGATCGCGATACCGATCAAGATCAATACCGGCAGTGCCGTCCAGACGACTTCGAGCAGCGTGTTATGGCTGTTCTTGGACGGCGTCGGATTGGCCTTCCGGTTATAGCGGATCATCACCCAGATCAGCAGACCCATCACGAACAGCGTGATGACAGTGATGATGATCAACAGCAGATTATGGAAGGACGTGATGTCATCCATGATCGGTGTCACGGAGGGCTGCAAGCCCAACGCTCCGTCAGTCGGCTGTCCGGGCGTAGCGAACGCAGTGGCAGCGAAGGTCGTCCAAGTGAGCGCAAGTGCGGTCAGGAATCGCATGGCTTCCCCATACAAGTCAGGCATTAAGGCGGAAATCCCACCGATGGCGGCGGAATATAGAGAGCGTCTCCGGCCCTGTCAGGCCATCAACGGCATTTTTTCTCGTGTCTTTCACACTGGGCGCCGCATTACAGGAGAATGAACGCCTGCGAAAGGTCGCATGCCCAGCTCGCGAAGTTATGATCAGGCGTTGTTCCATCACCGGGTTACTATGGAGCGGTTCATAGCAACGAAAAGGAGCGACCGATGCGTCCATTCGTCTCACTCGCTGCCCTGATGGTTTGTATGAGTACCGCCCCGGCAGCCGCACAATTTCAGGTGCTGGGCCAATCCCCAGCCGCCGCCTGTTATCGACACGCCATGGCCCAGCGCCATGACGTACGGGCGATGCAGGACTGTAATACTGCCCTGCGCGACAGCCGTGTGACCCGGCGTGATCGCGCCGCTACGCTGGTCAATCGGGCGATATTGAAGATTCACCAGAACCGGCATCTCGATGCGCTCGACGATTTCGAAACCGCTGAATCAATGGGCGGTTTCCCGCCCAGTGCCTTGGCGGTGAACCGTGCCTGCGCCCTGATCGGCTTGGGTCGTTACCAGGAAGCGATCGAGCAGACCGACCTGGCGATTCGCGACCATGACATCCGCGAAGCCGATGCCTGGCTCAATCGCGGCATTGCCCTTGAAGCCCTCGACGAGCTTGCGGCGGCCTATGATTCCTACCGACAGGCGCGCCATCTGCGACCGGGTTGGGATCGTCCGGTGAGCGAACTGTCCCGCTTTCGCATCACGTCACGATAGGACATGCCAGCACCCTGCCCGCCTGACGCGGGACGGGCGCACTGTGCTCAACCGGCGTGTTTGTGTTCACGCCCGCGGTCGGCTCGACTATGTATGAAGTCGAGAAGCCCCCGGGAGTGCGCGCATCATGTCCGATGATCCGATCAGCCAGTTCGATTTCGATGCCGACAGCGTCCAGCCAATCCTGCACGATGCCCTGCACGGTGCCGATGATGGCGAACTGTTTCTCGAAACCGAGGTTTCGGAATCGCTGGTCTTTGACGATGGGCGCCTGAAAGCCGCCAATCTGGACTCTTCGCGCGGTTTCGGATTGCGCTGCGTAGCCGGTGACGCATTTGGTTATGCCCACTCTTCCGACCCGACCCTGGACGCGGTTCGCCGCGCCGCCGAGGCGGCCTCGGCGGTCAAGCGCGGCCATGCCGGTGTGCTCGCACCGCCGCCTGCGGGCACCAACCGAAAACTCTATGACGCCATCGACCCGGTCGCCCGTCCCGGTTTCGAGACCAAGGCTGCCCTGCTTCAGGAAATCGATGCCTACTGCCGGACCAAGGACGCCAGCGTGGTCCAGGTCTCCGCCTCTATTGCCGGTGCCAAACGCTCGGTCTCGATCCTGCGTTCGGGCGGTGACATGAAAAGCGATGTCCGTCCGCTGGTGCGCCTGAATGTGTCGGTCACCGTGGAGCGCGACGGTCGCCGCGAGACCGGATCCGCCGGCGCCGGTGGCCGCGCCGAGTTCGATCGCTGGATCACGCCCGACGCCTGGAAGCCGCTGGCCGACGAAGCGCTGCGCATTGCGCGCGTCAATCTGGATGCCGTCGACGCGCCGGCCGGTGTGTTCGACGTGGTGCTCGGACCGGGTTGGCCTGCCGTGCTGTTGCACGAGGCCGTTGGTCACGGTCTGGAAGGTGATTTCAATCGCAAGGGTTCATCCGCCTTCGCTGGCCGGATGGGCCAGCAGGTCGCTGCCAAGGGCGTCACCGTGGTCGATGATGGCACGATGCCGGAACGGCGGGGCTCGCTTACCATTGATGATGAAGGCACTCCGACCGAACGATCCGTCCTGATCGAGGACGGCATCCTGACAGGCTATATGCAGGACCGGATGAATGCCCGCCTGATGGGTCACAAGCCGACCGGCAATGGTCGCCGCCAGTCCTACGCCCATCCACCCCTGCCGCGCATGACCAATACCTACATGCTCGCGGGCGAGCACAAGCGCGAGGAAATGGTCGAAAGCCTGAAGGACGGGATATACGCCGTGAATTTCGGTGGCGGCCAGGTCGACATCACCTCCGGCAAGTTCGTGTTCCAGTGCACCGAGGCGTATCGGGTCCAGGACGGCAAGGTGGTCGCCCCGGTCAAGGGCGCCACCCTGATCGGGGATGGCCCGACCGCGCTGACCCAGATCACCATGATCGGTGATGATTTCGAGATGGACCCCGGCGTCGGCATGTGCGGCAAGGGCGGCCAGGGCGTCCCGGTTGGCGTCGGCCAACCCAGCCTGAAAATCTCTGGCCTGACGGTTGGCGGTTCCGGCGGTTAGGCCCCATTTCCGGCCCCAGCCGGAACCTGACCAAAATTTCATGAGGTAGCGAAATGACAGCTCTGCCCGCTCCGGGCAGGGCTGCATTTCCGTTGGCCTGCAGGCGTTCGGACAATGAGTTCGAGGCGTTTGTCTGATGCTGTGTAACGCCCGCGTGACCAACGTTACGGAAGGTTACGTTTCACCGCCGCTACGTCACCCCTACACCGAGGCAACGGGGCATTGGGCAGGCACAAAGCGTAGGGACATTATGCGAGGGACATTCATGAACGGGGTGGCCGGTGTTTTCATCGGCGCACTGGCGACCACAGCGGCCGGCGCCATGCAGGACGCACCAGCGGCCGGCAATGCCGGACAGCAACAGGTACAGCGGCAGGCGGGCGTCGCCGGCTATAATCCTGACTATTTCACCGATTTCGCGCCGGTCACGGCGCTGGACATGGTTTCACGCGTTCCGGGTTTCGGCCTGTCGAACGGGGATACCAGCCGCCGCGGACTGGGTGACAGCTTTGGCAATCTCCTGATCAACGGGCGCCGTCCATCGAACAAATCGCTCTCACTGGAAACCGTGCTGCAACGCATTCCGGTTGATGATGTTGAACGCGTCGAGCTGATCCAGGAAGCCTTGCCGCAATACGACATGCGCGGTCACTCACGGCTGGTGAATGTCATCCTGCGCGAAGGTGCCGGCGAGTCCGGGTCCTGGGATGCCCGCCTGCAGGTGTCCGACAGCGGACGGCTCGGCCCGCGCCTGATCGCCTCCTATTCCCGCCCCGTCGGCCCGACCGAAATGACCTTCGGCCTCGATACCGGCATGTCCGGCAATCGCGTCCAGCGCCGCGAGTCGCGCCATGATGCCAATGGCGTCGAGTTTGCGCGCGGGTCCGACAATGACCAGCGTCAATATGAAGAGTTCGCGCCCAGCTGGTCGATGAATTGGGACATTGATGACGATTCGCGTCTGCGCATGGATGCCCGCGCGAATATCTGGACCTGGACCCGCGTCCGCCATGCCGCCTATGACTCGGTCGCTGGCAACACGCTGACGCCGCACCGGCTCGAGCACAACGAGACCGAAAACCATGGCAGCCTGTATTCCGGCACCCTGTCCTACCAACGCGACCTGACCGACCGGATCTCGATCGAGACCATGCTGCTGGCCACCCGTGACCGGTGGGAAGACGGACCGGAAGCCTACGAGAATTATGACCCTGTCGCCGGTTTCACCGACTCGGTCATCGTCAGCGCCGGCGCTGAAATGGAAGAGACCGCCTTTCGCCAGACCCTGTCCTGGGACCCCAATGAACGTCATTCACTGGAAGTCGGCGGCGAACACGCAATCAATTCCCGCGACACCCATCTGGCGCTGTCGGAAAATGACGGCGTCACCATTACCCCGATCAACCTGCCGGTTGCCGAAACCCGGGTCGAGGAAAGCCGCAGCGAAGTGTTTGCCAACCATGTCTGGCAGATCAATGATCGCGTCAGCCTGGAAAGCGGCCTGCGCTACGAGTTTTCGGAAATCGCCCAGACCGGTGACGCGCAGCAGACGCGCTCCTTCACCTATCCCAAGCCCAGCGTGACGCTGAACTACCGCTCCGATGACCGCAACCGCTTCCGGTTCACCGGCCGTCGTGATGTCGACCAGCTGGAGTTCGGCAAGTTCGCCTCCTCGGTCGACGTGACCGACAACAACTCCACCCTTGGCAATCCCGACTATGTGCCGCAACGCACCTGGACGCTGGAAGCCGAATGGGAACGTCGCTTCGGCGATGCCGGCTCCTTCTCGCTGCAGATCGGCTATGACTGGGTCGAGGATCTCGACGGCTGGGTGTCCATCGTCACCCCGACCGGCGTGTTCGACGCACCAGGCAATATCGGCGACGGCACCAATCTGCGCGTGACCGGCAACATGACCACCCCGCTGGACTCGTTTGGCCTCAGCAATGCCGTGCTCGATATCTTCCTTGAATGGTATGACACCAATGTCGAAGACCCGCTGACCGGTTTCGACCGCCCCTGGTCGGGAACCCGGGAGTGGGAACTGTCCCTCGATTTCCGCCAGACCTTCCCACAAAGCCAGATGGCCTGGGGTTGGGACTATCACTGGGTCACCGACGGCGAAGTGTTCCGCTCGCGGGAATACCAGCTGCACGACAATACCGATGGCGATCTGGACATCTATGTCGAGACCACCCGCTTCTTCGGCGTCACGCTCCGCGCCCAGGTCGACGGTGTTTTCAATACCGGTGATGACCGTCAGCGCGTTTTCTATGACGGGTCCCGGGCCAGCGGCATCATCACCGGGAGCGACTATCGGAACTTCACGATGGGTCAGACCTATCAGATCAGCGCCCGCAGCACGTTCTGAGGATCTTGATGCGGACACTGACGGCAGCGGCGCCCCCCTCGCCGCTGCCGATCACAATCGGGAGAGCAGACCGTAATCGAGTGGCGATGGAATTGGGCTGCGGCTAGGCTGATGATCTGCCCACCCCCCAAATCGGGCCGGGCAATCTGATAGTCCTGTGCCGGCGTGGGGGCGGCTGGCGCACCATCTTCGCGGGGGCCCTTGCCACGCGACCAGGCACAGGAGCGCGCATGCCGAGCCATTCATACCAGCCCCGACCCAGGGCGTTTCAATCTCTCGCCCTTGCCCTGCTTCTGGCTGGAACGGCCCTGGCAGGATCAGCCGCTGCTCAGACGCCAGTCCAGCTCCAAAGGGCCGCCAGCGGTCATCTCTTGTTGCCGGTGACGCTGGAAGACAGCGAGCCGCGCCTCTTCATTCTAGACACCGGCGCCAGCCACACCGCCATCGCCCAGACCGTCGCCGAGGAAATCGGCTTCGTGTCGCAATGGGAGACCTTTGACCTGGTGCAGTCGCTGAATGCCCGCTTCGACGCCGAACGCTACCAGATCAATCGGCTGCACGTACCCGGTCTCGACCCGGTCAGCGTCAACAGCGTCATCATCCCGGTGCCGGCCGACCACCCGCTGCCGGTGGCCGGCCTGCTGGGCGCCGACGCTATCGACGCCGACCGCTACGAGATCAATTTCGACGCCCTGCAACTGACCCTCGACAGCGAGGCGGCCCAGCATCCCGACGGCCAGATCGAACGCCGTGGCCTGTTGATCGGCGAAGCCCGGCTGCGTCGTCGCTCCAGCCACGTCCACGTCATCATCGATACCGGCAGCTCGCACACGCTGATCAATCGCCAGCTGCGGCGGCACCTGTTCGATACCGGCATCCAGTTCAACGTCAATGTCGCTGTCACGGGAATCGAGGATGCCGATGGCGAGGAGGCCCGACCGGTCCTGATCCGCCAGCTGCAGATCGGCGGACTGTGTGTCGACCAGGCGCCGGCCCTGCAATCGGATCTCGACGTGTTCGACGCGCTGGGCTGGGCCGACGAGCCGGCCATGATCCTCGGCATGGACACGCTTCGATACGCCCGCATCCGGGTCGACCGCACCGCCGGCGTGTTCGAGATATCCGGCACCACCGAGGCGACGCAATGCAATGGCAACCGGGTGCAGATGCCCGGGCTCTGATCCACCCGTCAAAGCGCAAAGAAAAGGCCGCGAAACCTGAGGGTTCCGCGGCCTTTCCCGTACTGAGTCGAATATACCCGACTAGCGGTCCACGGAGGGTCCGCCAGCCTCGGTCTCGGTCGGGTGCGCGACAATCGTCGTGCCATCGGCACCGGCCATCAGCCATTTGATCAGCGGCGAGATCAACAGCATCAGGAGGGCGATGCCCATGCCGACGAGGCCGACATTGGAGTAGACCTCCACATAGCCTGCCTTGGCCGCTGCGACGTCGGTCAACTGACCGCCAATCGTGTCGGCACCGGTCGACGATGCAATCACACCGGCGAGGAAGTTGGACAGGCCGGAATAGAGGAACCAGGCTCCCATCGTCATGCCGACCACGCGAGCAGGCGCCAGCTTGGTCACAGCCGACAGACCAACCGGCGACACCATCAGCTCACCCATGGTGTGGATCCAGTAGATCAGGAAGATGAAGTAGACGGCTGTCAGGCCGGTCGCTCCACTGGCACCCATGCCACCGACCAGGGTGTAGAAACCCAGGCCAGCGAGGAAGACACCCAGAGCAAATTTGACCGGTGTCGACGGGTTCCAGCCCTTCTTGGCCAGCGAAATCCACAGCCACGCCATGATCGGCGCGAACAGGAAGATGAAGCCAGCATTGAGCGACTGGAAGACCGGCGCCGGAACGGACCAGCCGAACATGGTGCGGTCGACCAGACGGTCGGTAAACAGGTTCAGCGAGGAGCCGGCCTGCTCGAACAGGGCCCAGAACGGGATCTGTGCGAGGACGAAATAGATCGCCGCGAACATCTTCTTGCGCTCATCGCCCTGGGTCTTGGTGATGGCATAGCCAATCAGAACCAGGAACATGGCGATGCCCAGCCAGCCCGCCACATCGGCGAACATGTCCGGGAATTTCACAATCAGCATCGACACCAGAACGATGGCGATACCGGTCGCGTAGCAGGCCCATTCGACATTCATGAAGCCGAGGACCTTTTCCTTCAGCTTGGCCGGGTTGGGCGGCTCGGCCCGGCCCTCAAGCCAGGGCTGGAAGAAGAGGAAGGTCAACAGGCCGGCCAGCATGCCGATACCGGCCAGGCCGAAGCCCCAGGCCCAACCCCAGTAGATCCCGATGATGCCGACCGAGAAGGAGGCCAGGAAGGAACCCAGATTGATACCCATGTAGAAGATCGTGAAACCCGAATCCCGTCGCGTGTCACCAAGCCCGTAGAGCGAGCCGACAATGGTGGAGATATTGGCTTTCAGGAAGCCGACACCGGCAATGATGAAGGCCAGGGCGAAATAGAGGATGTTGACGTACAGCTCCTCACGCTCGACCCGGGTCATGTCGCTCGAGAACGGCATCTCCGCCGGCAGGCCGACAAGGTCCGGTTCGGCGACCTGCATCACTGTGCCGCTTTCAGCAAAGCTGATCTGGGAGATCGCACCGTCCGCTGCCACGACGATCTGGTTGGCGTCACCGCCGCGACCGTCCAGCGTCAGCTGGTATTCGGCACCGTCATAGTCGAACACTTCGCGCGAGCCGCTGCCCTCAAAAGCCATCAGGCCGTGACCGATGACAAGGAGGATGGCCCCGTAGGTGACGGCTTTTCGCTGTCCCAGATAACGGTCGGCGAGCGTGCCGCCGATGATGGTCATGATATAGACCAGCGCCGTGTAGGCACCATACATGATGCCCGAGCTCTCGTCCGAGAACAGGAAGTGCTGAGTCAGGTAGATGATCAGCAGGCCGCGCATTCCGTAATAGGAAAAGCGCTCCCACATTTCAGTCAGGAACAGAATGGCCAGCCCCTTCGGATGCCCGAAGAAGGAGGTGTCCTTGTTTTCATTATTGGGTGCATTACCCGGCGTTGCGGTCGTGTCCGTCACGCGTATCTCCCCAGTACCCGCCCCACGCGGGCTTTAAATAGGGGCGCAATTGACCACGCGCGCGGGCAAGGCTCAAGCCTCGGCGACGGCCTGATGCATGGGAGCGCTACACTTTTGGGTGTGCAGCGTTCATCCGGGGACGGATTTTCGGCGTCGGGCCTAGTAGGCGCACTCGGTGAAGACCGGCTCGATCGACCCGTCCCACTCGCCCTTGAAACGGTCGATCAGGTCCTCGGCTCGGGTCCGTCCAGTGCGGACAATCTCGTCGAGATCATCGAGGAAGAGCGTCTCGCTTTCGCCATGACCATTCTGCCGGGCGCGGGCGCGCAGGCCGGAACGGGCAATGGCCAGGGCTTCGCGGGAGATGTCCTGCAAGGTGCCGTCGCGGAAGGGCGTTTGCAGACCGGTCTTGGCGGCACCGATGCGCAGGGCATCCCGCTCGGCTTCGGTCCAGTCCTTGACCAGATCCCAGGCCGCATCGAGCGCCGTGTTGTCATAGAGCAGCCCGACCCAGAAGGCCGGCAGGGCACACAGCGTGTTCCACGGTCCTGAGTCGGCGCCGCGCATTTCCAGGAAGGTCTTCAGCCGCACTTCCGGGAAGACGGTGGAGAGATGGTCTTCCCAGTCGCTCAGCACGGGCTTCTCGCCCGGCACGACGTCGAGCTTCCCGTCCAGGAAATCGCGGAAGGACTTGCCGGTCGCGTCGAGATACTCGCCCTTGCGCTTGACGAAATACATCGGCACGTCGAGCGCCCAGTCGCGATACTGCTCATAGCCGAAGCCCTCGTCGAAAACGAAGGGCAGCATGCCGGTGCGATTATTGTCGGTGTCGGTCCAGACATGGGCCCTGTAGGAGAGGAAGCCGTGCAGGCCGCCATCCTTGAAGGGCGAATTGGCGAACAGCGCCGTCGCCAACGGCTGCAGGGCCAGCGAGACGCGGAACTTCTTCGCCATGTCGGCTTCGGTCGAGAAATCGAGATTGGTCTGCACGGTGCACGAGCGAAACATCATCTGATGCCCCATCGTGCCGACCTTGGGCATATAGGCCTTCATCAGCCCGTAGCGGGCCTTGGGCATCATCGGCGTCTCTTCCAGCGACCATTTCGGCGAAAAGCCGAGACCCAGGAAGCCGGCACCGATCTCGTCGGCGACTTCGCGCACTTCCTTGAGGTGGGAGTTCACCTCGGCGCAGGTCTGGTGGATGGTTTCCAGCGGGGCACCGGACAGTTCGAACTGTCCGCCCGGCTCCAGCGTGATCGAAGCCCCGTCGCGTTTCAGGGCGATCAACTCGCCGCCTTCGCGCACCGGCTGCCAGCCGAAGCGCTCCAGGCCCGACAGCAGTTTTTCGACGCTCGGCCCGTCTGCGCGGAAGGGCAGAGGCGTATGGTCGCCGAGGGAAAAGCCGAATTTCTCGTGCTCGGTGCCGATACGGAAGGCCGTGTCAGGCTTCTCGCCACCGGCGAAATAGGCCGTCAGCTGGTCGAGGCTTTCAATGGGAGCACCTTCGCCGCCCGGATTATACGTGCCGCTCATGCCAAGCGCCCCCGCCGTTTCAAATGTCCGCAACAGATATGGGGGCTCTGGCCGGTGAACAAGGGTTTGGCTCTGAGATTCACGGCCTTGTGACGCGCGAACCCCCGCTAACGCCAGTCACCACAGGTCGACTGCCAGATTGTCAGCGCTGCGATTGCCGCTGTTTCAGCGCGCAGTATCCGCGGCCCCAGCGTCACCGGGATGACGTGATCAAGGCTGCGCAGACGAGCCCGCTCGGCTGGTGAAAAGCCACCCTCGGGACCGATCAGGATCGCCGCCGGCCTGTCGCCAAGGTCCGCGAGCGCAGATGCCATGGGCAGGCCACGCCCGCGTGCCCCACCCCATGCCGCGTCGGTCTCATCGCCACTCTCATCACAAAAAACCAGAACCCGTTCGTCTGGCCAGTTTTCCAGTACCGCGGTGAGTTTTTCGCTGGTACGCAATTCGGGCAGGTCGAGCCGCTCGGTCTGTTCGGCCGCTTCCTTGATGATCGCCTGCAGGCGTTCGGCCTTGATACGGTCGGACTGGGTGCGCTCGGTGACCACGGGCTCGATCACGGCGGCGCCCAGCTCGGTCGCCTTCTCGACGATGAGCTCGGTCTTGGTGCGCCGGACCGGGGCAAACATCAGCCACAGATCAGGCACGCCCTGTTGCGGTCGCGTCTGATCGCCCACTGTCAGTCCCGCACCCTTGCGCGACGCGTGGGCGATTTGCGCCGACCATTCGCCATCCCGGCCATTGAAGACCCGTACGACATCGCCCTCGCCGCGGCGCATGACATTGATCAGATAGTGCGCATCCTCGCGCGACAGTGGCGCCGCGGCACCTGCGGATAACGGCGCATCGATGAAAAGGCGGGGATCGGTCGACATCACTCCGCTTTGACCGCGCAAACCCGGGACGTCAAGTCCCGCTGCCAATCCCGCATTCCTGCCTTGAATTGGCCGTCAGCCTTTGCCAAACACCCTTGATGCAACTGAATTTCGACCGGCGAGTCGCCGACAGCCTGCCAACATCCTGGGTCGACCGAGCGCCGCTGGCACTGCGCCCCTATCTGCGCCTGGCCCGCTATGACCGGCCCATCGGCTTCTGGCTGCTGGCCCTTCCCTGCTGGATGGGACTGATGATGGCGCGGATTGGCGACGGCCTGGTCCTGCACGATCTGTGGCTGGCCGCGCTCTTTGCGATTGGCGCCATCGCCATGCGCGGGGCGGGTTGTACCTATAACGACATTGTCGACCGCGAGCTCGACGCCCGGGTCGCGCGCACCGCCGACCGGCCACTGGCGGCCGGAACCGTAACACTGAAACAGGCCTGGGCCTTCCTTGCCGGACAAGCCCTGGTCGGCCTGATCGTGCTGGTTCAATTGCCAATGATCGCGATCGCGGTTGGCCTTGCCTCCCTGCTGCTCGTTGCGGCCTATCCCTTCATGAAACGCATCACCTGGTGGCCGCAGGCCTGGCTGGGACTGACGTTCAACTGGGGCATTCCCGTCGCCTATACCGCCGCAACCGGCCGCATCGATTTGGCGATGATCGTGCTCTACGTCGCGGCCGTGTTCTGGACCCTGGGCTATGACACCATCTACGCTCACCAGGATGCCGAGGACGATGCCCTGGTCGGCGTGAAATCGACGGCCCGACTGTTCGGTGACAACTCCCAATTCTGGGTCGCGGGCTTCTACGGCGCCAATGCCATCCTCGTGGCGCTGGCCATCTGGTTGAGCCGGGCCGAGCCGTGGATCGTCATCCCGTTTACCCTCTACACCGCGCATCTGTTCAACCAGGTCCGGCGCCTCGATATCGAAGACGGGCCGCGCTGTCTCGACCTGTTCAAGTCCAATCGCACCACCGGCCTGCTGCTGGTCGCCACAATGCTGACCGGGACGGTTTTTTGACCGGGGCAAATAGCCTGCCAATTGTCCCGGGCGTTTGACCCGTCGCCCGGTCACGGGCTTGATGGGAAGAGACCGGTCGCCGATTTGCAGCCGGTGACCAGCCAGACAGGGTGAGTGTCATGCGTATCATCGTCCGGGCCATTGCCGCGCTCGTCCTGCCGCTTTGTGCATCCATCGCGGCCGCTGCTTCAGCCCAGACACCGGCCCACGATGGCATCGATATCCCGCTGCGCTATGAAACCCTGGACAATGGCTTGCGGGTGGTCCTCGCCGAGGACCATACCGTGCCGACCGCGACCGTCGCAGTCTATTATGGCGTCGGCTACCGCAATGAACCACGCGGCCGGACCGGTTTTGCCCACCTGTTCGAGCACATCTTCTTCGCCGGCTCACAGAACCTTCCCGAGCCGGTTTTCTACTATTACATCTCCAATCTTGGCGGCATCGCCAATGGCTCGACCCGACTTGATTTCACCAATTATTTCGGTGTCGTACCGGCCAACGCCCTCGACGCATATCTGTGGGCTGAAGCCGACCGCATGGCCGCACCGACGATCAACCAGGCGGTTTTCGAGCGCGAGCGCGATGTCGTGCGCAACGAGATATTCGTCAATGTGCAGAACCGCGCCTATGGCGACTGGACCTGGGTCGACCTGCCGATAGCGGCCAATGAAAACTGGCACAATGCGCACAATTTTTACGGCGACCTCAGTGATCTCGACGCCGCCACGGTCGAGGACGCATGGACCTTTTTCGAGCAATACTACACGCCGCGCAATGCGGTCCTGGTGATCGCGGGGAGTTTTGACACCGACACCACACTGGCCACTGTCGAGCAGTATTTCGGCGATATTCCGGCCGGTCCGGACCTGCCGGAGATCGACGTGTCCGAGCCGCCCCAGACGGCCGAAAAGCGCGCCAGCCTGACCGATCCGCTGGCCACCCAACCGGGCCTCGCCATCGCCTATCACATGCCGGAACGCGGCACGCCGGAATACTTCGCCATGATCCTGATCGACCAGATCCTGACCCGTGGCGGCGATGCCCGGCTGCAACAACACCTGGTCGACGATCTGGGCTATGGCAGCGGCGTCGGTGGCGGCATCAATCTTCTGGGCAATGCCTTCAATTATGACGGCCCGATGCTGTGGACCGCCAGCCTGATCCATGACGGCGAGATCGCACCCGACACGGTGCTGAGCGAGTTCGACCGGGTGATCGACGATCTGCGCGAAACCCGGGTCAGCGAGACTGTCCTCGCCAGCGCGCGGAATAAGTTCCTCGCCGAGTTCTACCTGCAATTCGACTATGGCACCCGCTTTGGCGTCGCCGATCTTCTCGCCAGCTTCGCCCTGTTCGACGATGATCCCGGCCGTATCAACCGGATCGAGGACGGGTTCGAACAGGTGACCCCGCAGATGATCCAGCGCGTGGCCCGTGACTGGCTGCGCCGGGACAACCGGACCGTCCTTGAACTGGTGCCCGGTGACGGACGCCCGCCCGCCGGGCCACTCACCACGCCGGTCAAGGCAGGGGATCAGCCATGAATCCGCTTCACACCCTTCGCCACCTTGGCTTCGCCATTGTCATCGGTCTGGCAGGCCTGGCCTCGCTGACCGACGCCGGGCTGGCTGACGGGCCGGGCCGGGGACGGCTGCCGCCGGCCCCGGACGAGCCCCTGCCCTTCGAGCTGCCGGCCTCGCAATCGCTGATGCTCGAAAACGGTCTCACCGTGACCTTCATTCCCTGGGGGCTGACGCCCACCATGGATATCGTCGTCTCCGTGCGGGCCGGCAATATTGATGATGGCGAGCAAACCTGGATCGCCGATCTGACCACTGCCATGATTGAGGAAGGTTTCGCCGACCTGGACCGCGCCGAGATCGGTCGGCGTTTCGCAGCCATGGGCGGCGCTCTGAACACCACGGTAACCCAGTCTCACACATTGGTCGGTGCGCATGTGTTATCCGATCATGGCGAAGACGCACTGGAGCTGATCGCCAACGCGGTGCGCCGGCCAGACTTCCCGCCAAACGCGCTCGCCCGGATCAGCGCCGGCATGTCGCGCGACATCGAGCTGCGCCGGCAGGAGCCCGACTATATGGCCTTCACGACCGCCGTTCAGTCGCTCTTCCCACCCGGTCACCCCTTCCATTTCGGCCTTCCACGTCCCGGCCAGATCAATGGCTACACGATTGCCGATATCCGTGATTTCCACGCCGCCAAATTCGGAGCCGGCCGGACTCATCTCTACATTGCCGGTCGGTTCGACGCTGCCCGCATGGAAGCCGCGGTGCGGGACGCCTTTGGTGACTGGCCGCGCGGCGAGCCTGACAGCGCGCCGCTGGCGATACCGGCCCGCGGCCCCGTCGTTCATCTGGTTGACCGTCCCGGTTCGTTGCAGACAACGGTCAACCTGGTCTACCCGGTCGGCAGCATCACCTCGAAGGATGCAACATCCCTGTCGGTAATGGATGCCGCGTTGGGCGGCGCCATCGCGGCACGCATGCGCGAAGCCGGCTGGTCCTATTCACCGAGCAGTTTCATCCAGTGGACCCGCGGTGGCGGGATGTGGACCTATACCGACGATATCGACACACCGCACACTGTCGAAGCCCTGACATCTGTCTTCGAGACGATCGCCTCGGCACGGGAGCAGACCTGGGACATGGACAGCACGCGGCGTTGGCTGGCCAGCCTGTTCGTGATGTCGACCGGCTCGACCTATGGCCTGCTCGAAAACCTGGCCCAGCGCGACGCTTTCGGCCTCGATCACGACTATCTCGACCGCCGCGTCCCGGCACTGATGTCGGTCACTGATCGCGAGGTCAACGCCGTCGCCGAGGCCTATCTGCGTGATGACCGCCTCACGCTTGTCGTGGTGGGTGACCTCGGCCGTTTCGAGGATGGGTTGCGGATCATCCCCGCGCTCGGGCAAGCCGAATTCGTGCGGCCTTCGGAGTAGGTCGGGCAAGGTCTGCCGCCCGCCGCCAAACCGGTTGTCATCTCTGCCACCCGCTTGCGCGGGCGCAGGCTTCTGTCCGGCGAAAGCCGGACGCAGGACAGGGACCTATGTGCCTGCAACCAGCTAGGTCCCTGACTTTCGCCCGGCTTTCGCCGGGCGTCCATCAGGGATGACAAAAACGAGTTGTTCAAAGGACGAGTTGCCCGGTCCACCGCCCCCCTACCCGATATTCTGCGCGAACAGGATCCGGTGACCGTCCGGCGTTTGCACACCAAATTCGCGCATGCCCCAGGGCTGGTCCGTCAGGCGATGGATGATGTCGACGCCGGGGCCCTTGATCTCGTCGTGGAAGGCGTTGACGTCGTCGAACTCGACATAGGCGAAGAACTGGTGATCGCCGAGCTGGGCCGGCGGGATGGCATCGGCGCAATGGCCGATGCGCAGATAGCAATTATCGCGGCGCAGAAAGGCCCAGCCATCCGCCCGCAGCCAGTGCTCGAAACCCAGCTTTTCGACCCACCAGCGGGCGGTCGAGTCCAGATCATTGACGGCCAATACATAGGTGGATCGTGTCACGCGTGTGGTCATGATGGCTTGCTCCCTCGCGCCCGGACGAATAACCGGGGCACTCGCATAGTGACAGGAAGCGCCATGTCCGGCATCCCCCGGCTCGATGACCCCCACACCTTCATCCGTGCCCATACTGCGCTGATGGCGCCGCCACTGGTGCCCGAGGTCAAGCTGCACCTGGCGGTCGAGACAGTGTCAATCTGGGAGCAGACCGAGGAGGCGCTGGGCGAAATGGGGCTGCCGCCGCCATTCTGGGCCTTCGCCTGGGCAGGCGGACAAGCGCTGGCGCGCTATTGCCTCGACAATCCGGATATCGTGGCCGGCAAGCGCGTGCTGGACTTTGCTGCCGGCGGGGCAGTGTCCGGCATTGCCGCGATGAAGGCCGGCGCGACCGCGGTCGAGGCCTGCGAGCTGGACGCTTTCGCCATTGCCGCCATCGAGACCAATTCACAAGCCAATGAGGTTGCACTGACGACACGGCTCGGCGATCTGGTCGGCACTGATGACGGGTGGGATGTGGTGCTGGCCGGAGATGTCTTCTACGAGGCCGAACCGGCGCGCCTGATTGGCGGCTGGCTGGAGACCCTCAATGCCCGTGGCGCGACGGTGCTGATCGGCGATCCGGGACGTTCTTTCCTGCCCCAGGACAAGCTGGAGAAGCTGGCTGAATATACCGTGCCGGTCACACGCGACCTGGAAGACCGTGAGGTGCGACAGGCCAAGGTTTGGAAGTACCGCTGACGCTCCCCCCGCGGCAAGAATCAACCCAGTCTGTTCGCCATGGCCCGCGCTCGCGCCGTTGACCGGCGATTATTCCTGCTGCTCGAAATTGCTGCCCGCAAGCTCAACCGGGATGCCGACGCACGTCTGAAATCGGTGGCCGGCGTGACTTCGGCCCAGGCTGCCGTTCTGTTCCTGCTGGCCCGGCGCGGCGAGCGCCGGATGGGCGATATCGGCGAAATGCTCTCCCTGCACCCGCCGGCCGTGACCGGCCTGGTCAATCGCATGGAAGCGCTGGGCCTTGTCATCAAGGTGACCTCCCCCAGCGACAAGCGTTCGGCCATCGTCTCGCTGACCGAAAAAGGCCGGGCCCTGGGCGATACCGCCGATCACATCCTGCGCGACCTCAATACCGAGCTGGAGAACCGGCTGGGCGAAGAAGATGCCGACATGTTGCACCGCGTCCTGACCCGGATCGCGGTGGATTTCTGATGGCCGACCGCGTGGCCGGAGTGACGTTTACGTCAACTGATTAACGGTGTTCAAGCGCCTGCATTTTGCTCTAGGCTCCCGCCATATCCACAAGCCCGAATGGGCAAACCCATGAGGGAGGCTCGCATGAGCGAACAGGTTCTGGTCGAAACCGCGGACCGTATCCGCACGATACGCTTCAACCGTCCGGCGAAGAAAAACGCCCTCACCCAGGACATGTATGACGCCGCCGCCGAGGCGCTGGAAAGTGCCGACACTGATCCGTCAGTCCGGGTCAGCATCATCACCGGTACCGACGGCGTGTTCACCGCCGGCAATGACATTGTCGACTTCACCCAGCGCCCGCCGGACTTTTCCGAGCACGACATCCCGCCGGTGCGCCGCTTCATGCTGGCGCTGCTGAACGCACAAAAGCCGGTCGTCGCGGCGGTGGACGGCCTCGCCATCGGGATCGGCGTGACGATGCTGCTGCATTGCGACCTGGTCGTCGCCTCGGACCGAGCCGTGTTCAAGACGCCTTTCGTCGACCTGGCCCTGGCGCCGGAATTTGCCTCCTCGCAGCTCATGCCACGCATTTTCGGTCATGCCGTCGCCGCCGAGCTCCTGCTGCTGGGCGACACATGGGATGCGACGCGCGCCCGCGAGACCGGCCTGGTCAATCGCGTCACCGAGCCGGGCAAGCTGGACGAGACCGCCAGCTTCATCGCCGCCATCCTCGCGGCCAAGGCGCCGACTTCGCTGAAAGCGTCCAAGGCCCTTATGCGCACACCGGTCGAAAGCATCGAGGACCGCATGGATCGCGAGAATGCGATCTTCGCCTCGCAGCTTCAGTCGCCGGAATTCGCCGAGGCCGCGGGGGCCTTTCTGGAACGCCGGGCACCGGATTTCGACAAGCTGGGCTAAGCCACAAAACAACGACATTCGGGGGACTGACATGAAAAAGCGCTATATCGCCGGGGCCACGCTGGCCGTCCTGCTGGCCGCCGGGATCACGGCACTCAACCTGTCGCCGATCGGTCGGGTCTACCTGCCATCGGGCACGGGTATCGTTGCCAAGCAGATGTGCTCTCTGACCTGGGTGTCCGGTCTCGACCCGGACCAGGCCTATGATTTCTATCTCAACCCCTTGCTGGGCGATGCGGCCAGCGTGATCGGCTATGAGATGGATGAAGAGAACCGCGAGGTCTCCTCATCCGTGCTTGGCCTGTTCTGGCAGCAGCGGGCAGTCTGGCGCGACGGGCTGGGCTGTACGCTGGTCCACGGCACCGGCGATTTCGATCCCGACCTGACCGTCCCGGTCGCGCGCGACTTCCAGCCGATGACGCTCGACACCGCCCACCGCGACGCCTGGTTCGACACCGCGGCCCTGGACGCCGCGGTGATGGATGCCTTTGATGACAGCGAGGCCGACAGCCGCCAGACCCTGGCTGTCGCGGTGCTGCACCAGGGCCGCCTGGTCGCCGAGCACTATGCACCCGGCGCCAGCCAGGAGACCCGCTTCCACGGCTGGTCCATGACCAAAAGCGCCATGACCACGCTGGCCGGAACCCTGACCCAGGAAGGCCGCCTGGACATCGAGGCCGAAGGCGCCGTTCCGGCCCTCGCCGAAATCGACGATATCCGTCTGTCGGAGATCACCGTCGAAAGCCTGCTACGCATGGCTGGCGGCCTCGCCATCGCCGAGACAAATACCGGCATGGATCCCAATTCGGAGATGCTATTCACCCAGTCCGACATGCCGCGCTACGCCGCCACCCGCGAGCGCCTGCATGCGCCCGGCGAGCACTGGCAGTACATGAGCGGCAATACCATCCTAGCGACCGACACCATGCAACGCATGCTCGGCGACAGCCTGCCCGAACAGGTCGCCGGGCTGCGCGAGCGCATCTTCGAGCCGCTGGGCATCTACTCGGCGATCATGGAGCCGGGTGAGAACGGGGTCTTTCAGGGCTCGTCCTACATGTATGCGACCGCCCATGACTGGGCCCGGCTGAACCAGCTCTATCTCGACAATGGCGTCGTCGATGGCGAGCGCCTGCTGCCGGAAGACTGGTATTCGATCGTCGCCGAGCCGACACCGGGTTCCAATGGCGAATACGGGATGGGATTTTGGCTGCCCAATGAGCGCAGCACCCTGCCGCCGGAGACCATCATGATGAGCGGTTTTCAGGGGCAATGGGGCTATGTCATGCCCGAGCAGGAGCTGGTCATCGTGCGCTTTGGCGCCACCACCGGCGTCAACTCACGAACCGGCGGGCTGGCCAATGCCGTTCGGGCCGCCTTGCAGCCGCCGGCCGCCCCGGAGACGCCGGAACCGTCCGATGCACCGGACGCTCCGTCAGGGCCCGACGAATAAGTTCCGTCAGGCCGCCACGCAAAGCGGCGGGGTTTCGGCGAGGACACCGCTCTTCAACACCCGCCGTACATGCTGGCTGACGGCGAAAGGCCCGGCGCGCTTTTCACTGACCGCGCCCATGAGGTCCGGCTGCGCCGTTGCGGCTTTGGAAGTGGCGATGGCCCAGGTCTCGTAATCGCGCCGCAGAACAGGCACGAATTCCAGCACCTGCAGGTCGTCCAGCCGGTCATCACTGGCCGCCTGGGTGTGATAGGCGCAAAGGGCTTCGCCATTGCCCTCCAGAACTTCCAGGAACAGGCCATCCTCGACCACCAGGCCACCAGTCAGTCCCTCGGCGACACTGGTCCGCATGCAACATGCCAGCACGGACCCGAAGGCACCATTGAGCGCACCGGGGCCGGTGTCGATATTCGAGCGGGCAGTGAGGACCATTCGGTGCAGCATGCGGTCATCCAGTTGGAGCAATCTCGTGACGCCCTCTAAGGGTCAGACCTGAAGCTTCATTCAATTGTTTGACCGACATTTTTCTCGAAATTGCATCAAACTTTCAGGATCGCCCGCCATCGCCTTGAGCCTGCGACGGAAAGCGGGCTGGACTTTCCCCGGCGAAATTGCAGTTTCAGATGCACAACAAAGCAGGACTGCGGCCATGGCCTACAAATCGCTCCGTGATTTCATCGACCAGCTGGAAGCCGAGGGCGATCTGGTACGGGTCACCACGCCGGTTTCGACCGAGCTGGAAATGACCGAGATCCACAAGCGCACCCTGCATGCGGGCGGGCCGGCGATCCTGTTCGAGAACGTCATCAATGAGCGCGGCGAAAAGAGCGAGATGCCGTGCCTGGTCAACCTGTTCGGCACGGTCAAACGCGTCGCCCAAGCGGTCACGCTAGGCGGTGAAGCGCGGACAACCGGCGAGGAATTGCGTGAAGTCGGCGAGCTTCTCGCCTTCCAGCGCCAGCCCGAACCGCCGCGCGACATGAAAGGCGCGCTCGACATGCTGCCACTGGCGAAGACCGTCATGTCGATGCGGCCAAAGACGGTGAAGAGAGCGCCCTGCCAGGACATCGTCCTCACAGGCGAAGATATCGATCTCGATCGCCTGCCGATCCAGACCTGCTGGCCCGGCGAACCCGCCCCGCTGATCACCTGGCCGCTGGTCGTCACCAAGGGCCCGTCCGACGACAAGCAGGATGATTTCAATCTCGGCATCTACCGCATGCAAAAGCTCGGCAAGGACCGCACCCTGATGCGCTGGCTCAAGCATCGCGGCGGCGCCCAGCATTATCAGCGCTGGAAAGACAAGAAGCCCGACCCGTTGCCCGCCGCCGTCGTCCTCGGCGCCGATCCCGGCACCATCCTCGCCGCCGTCACGCCCATCCCCGACACGCTGTCGGAATACCAGTTCGCCGGCATTCTGCGCGGTCAGAAGGCCGAGCTGGTCGATTGCAAGACCGTGCCGCTGAAAGTTCCCGCCGAAGCCGAGATCGTGCTGGAAGGCCATGTCCTGCTGGACGAGTACGGCCCGGAAGGCCCCTATGGCGACCACACCGGCTATTACAATTCCGTCGAGCATTTTCCGGTCTTCCAGATCAGCGCCATAACGATGCGCACCGATCCGATCTATCTGACCACCTATACCGGACGCCCGCCCGACGAGCCGGCCATTCTCGGCGAGGCGCTCAACGAGGTCTTTATCCCGTTATTGCAGCAGCAATTCCCGGAAATCCTCGATTTCTGGCTGCCGCCCGAGGGCTGCTCCTACCGCATCGCCGTGATTTCCATGAAGAAGGCCTATGCCGGCCACGCCAAGCGCGTGATGATGGGTGCTTGGTCCTTCCTCCGCCAGTTCATGTACACCAAATGGATCATCGTCGTGGATGACGATATTGACGCACGCGACTGGAAAGACGTGATGTGGGCCGTCTCGACCCGCATGGATCCGGCCCGCGACATCGTCACCGTCGAAAACACCCCCATCGACTATCTCGACTTTGCGTCGCCGGTGTCCGGGCTTGGCTCGAAGATCGGACTCGATGCCACAAACAAGACCGGCCACGAGACCAATCGCGAATGGGGCGAAAAGCTCGACATGGATGACGCGACAAAAACCCGCGTGAACGAAATCTGGGACGATCTGGGGATCGACCTGGCAGGCAAGGCGGGCTGAGCGTCCGGCCTATGGTCCGGACGGAAGAGCCGGTCAGCTTCTGAACGGGTCCTGCATCAGGATCACGTCCTCACGCTCCGGTGAGGTCGAGACAAGCGCGATCGGGCATTCGATCAGCTCTTCGATGCGGCGCACATATTTGACCGCCTCGGCCGGCAGGTCGGCCCAGGAGCGGGCGCCGGCGGTTGAGCCTTCCCAGCCCTGCAACTCTTCATAGACCGGCGTGACCCTGGCCTGGGCTTCCTTGCCGGCGGGCAGATGGTCGAGCCGTTCGCCGTCCAGATCATAGGCGACACAGACCTTGATGGTCTTGAAGCCGTCCAGAACGTCCAGCTTGGTCAGGGCAACGCCGTGCACGCCGCCGACCTGCAAGGTCTGGCGGGTGATGACGGCATCGAACCAACCACAGCGACGCTTGCGACCGGTGACCACGCCGAACTCATGGCCGCGCTCGCCCAGCATCTGGCCGTCCGCGTCATTGAGCTCGGTCGGGAAAGGGCCCTCGCCGACGCGGGTCATATAGGCCTTGGCAATGCCCAGCACATAGCCGACATCGCGCGGCCCGACGCCGGTGCCGGCCGAGGCCTGCCCGGACACGGTGTTGGAGGAGGTGACGAAGGGATAGGTGCCGTGATCAACGTCCAGCAGTGCGCCCTGGGCGCCTTCGAACAGGACTTTCTGGTCCGACTTGATGGCGTCCTTGAGGACCCGCCAGACCGGCGCCGCATAGGGCAGGATTTTCGGGGCGATCTCGGTCAGCTCTGCGACCAGCTGGTCGGCACTGTATTCCTCGTGACCAAGGCCACGCCGCAGGGCGTTGTGGTGGTGCAGGATATCCTTGACCCGCGCCTTGAGCGCCGCCGGATCGGCCAGATCGATAACCCGGACGGCACGGCGGCCGACCTTGTCTTCATAGGCCGGACCGATGCCGCGGCGGGTGGTGCCGATCGGCTCGCCATCATCGCGGTTCTCGCGCAGGGCATCAAGTTCGCGGTGGATCGGCAGGATCAGGGTGGCGGTCTCGGAAATCTTGACCACGTCCGGGGTAATGTTCACGCCCTGCTGCGCGATGCGATCCACCTCGGCCACGAAGGCCCAGGGATCGACGACCACGCCATTGCCGATCACCGACAGCTTGCCGCGCACGACACCGGAGGGGAGCAAAGAAAGCTTGTAGACATTCTCGCCGACAACGAGGGTGTGGCCGGCATTGTGACCACCCTGGAAACGGGCCACCACATCGGCGCGGTGCGACAGCCAGTCGACCAGCTTGCCCTTGCCTTCATCGCCCCACTGGGCACCCACCACGGTTACATTGGCCATGAGAGCCTCCTCGCTAGCAGCCTCGCACGCGCGCGAGTCCTGTCCGCGGGCCGATTATTTGTCACGAAGCCGTTATTTGGACCAGACCCGTTTGCAGGAATGCGGTGGATTGGGTAGGCTCGTGCACTGTTAAGTGCTGGGGAGCACGATAAAAGGGGATATTCGATGATTTCCGCAAAAACCGTTCTCATCGCCGCCGGACTGAGCCTCGCCAGCGCCGGCACCGCCCTCTCCCAAACGCCCACCACGCCGCCCGACGCCTGCGTCGGCGCGCCTTGGGACGCGTTCGATTTCTGGGTCGGGGAATGGAATGTCTATGCCCCCGGCACCGAGGAAGCCACTGGCCCGTATCTCGGCCACAATAGAATCGAACGCATCAATGGCGGCTGCCTGGTCACCGAACACTGGGTCGGCGCCAGCGGCAATACCGGCGACAGTATCAATGTCCACGACCCGCTGATCGGCGCCTGGCGCCAGGTCTGGATGAGCAATGGCTGGTATATCGACTATACCGGCGGGCTCGACGAGGCCGGCGCCATGGTCCTGACCGGCGAGGCCTACACCGTCCAGACCGACACCCGCGCCCCGCTGCGCGGCACCTGGACCCCGAATGATGACGGCAGCGTCACCCAGCAGTTCGACCAGGGCGATGCCGAAGGCAACTGGCAGACGGTGTTTGTCGGTATCTATGTCCCCAAGGCCGACGATCCACGCGCGGCCGAGGCGGCGGCGGCGCGGGGCGAGTAAGCAGTGCCGCGCCCATCAAGGGCGAGGACTTGGTGAGCCACTTTTCTTCCCCATGAAATGGGGAAGTGGGCCCTGCGTAGCCTTGGCGTAGCAGGGGTCGATGGGGCCGAGCGCAGCGAGGAAGACCTTCCGCCTGCGGCGGCCCCTCCGTCTCGCCGCTACACGTCGAGACACCTCCCCATCAAGATGGGGAGGAAAAGTATCGGCGCTGAACCGCGCATAGCGCCTTCAAGGCACGTGATACGTCTCTACAGCTCAAGCTCACTGCCAATCGCGGCGATCTCGTGCAAGTCGTCCGAATTGAACAAGACCAGGCCGGTATCGACATTCATCACGAGGTAGGGCGTGCGTGCCGCATCGACCAAGATCGCGGCGATTTCGCCGCCCGTGGCCACCAGATAGCAGTCAGAAGCGCCAATTTCGTCAGCCCAGGCGGACAGCGCTGCCGGCGTATCGAAGCCGTAGTAGAGGACACCGTCACGATAGTCGGCTACCGCCAAACCAGCGGCGTCGCCCGGCAACAAGGCCGTTTCTCCGCAAGGTGAAGCCGCCGACATGTAAACAGGCTCCCGAGCCATGAAGGGATAGAGTCCTTCGGACGGCTCCCCAGCAACACTGTAATAGGCGAGCGCCTCCGCCAATGGCGCGTCGGCAGGCCAGTTCAGCGCGGGAGGCTCACTCGCGCCCCAACTCCAGATCGCTGCCACCACGAGCGCCAGGACAGCGGCGCCAGCGACCAGCGACGGCCAGACAGCTCGCACCCTTTAATTCCCGAAGCGGTATCCGAAGCGGATGCCGGCATTGTCGAGCGCCTGGTTGCGACCGGAGGCCAGGATCTGGCCGTGGGAGATGTGCTCGTAATAGGCGCCGACCGACCAGCGGTCATTGAGGTCGTAATCAAGACCGATGGCGTTGTGGAACAGAATCTCATTGCCCATCAGCGAGCGCGTGGTCGCCAGACGGATGCGGGTCGGATCGCCGGGCGGCGAGTTGGGGTCGATATCCTCGACGCCGTCATTATAGCTCAGGCCGGTGCGGAATTCGAAGTTCAGGTTGTCGGCGACCTCGAAGTCCCAGGCCAGGCCCGTACCGCCGAAATTGGTCAGGCCATTGGTGTTGAACGAGCCGTACAGATACGGGCGCGGCGACCAGATCACCTCGAGAAAGTCCGGCGAGCCGAACAGCAGGTCGAGCGTGACGTTGGGGCCATCTTCGACGTGATCGGCGAGATCGTGCGCGGTCACGCCGAGGCGGAATTCCATGCCGCGATCATCGGCGAGGCCGGCTCCGGTCAGCAGGGCGAAAGCGGCGGTCGTCGTCAGGATGGATTTCATGATGTCCCCTCGGGCCGCCGATGCGACCGGTCTGTTGGCTGTTGCAAACGGGATAAAGCGTGTCTCAGCCCGCGTCCAGCGCTTCGCGATAGGCCCAGTCGAGCCACGGGCCGAGTGCGGCCAAATCGTCACGCTCGACGGTCGGCCCGCACCAGATGCGAATTCCCGGCACAGAGGCCCGGTGCATGGTGATGTCGAGCGCCGCATTCTCGCGCTCCAGCAGCGAGGAAATGCGCTTGGTCAGGTCCCATTGCGCGTCCTCGCCCGACGCGATGACGTCCGGGTCGGCGTATTTCAGCGTCACCGAAACAGGCGAGCGATGGGCCGGATTTTCACACAGATACGCGACCCAGTCGGCCTGGCTGACCCACTCATCCAGCGCGGCAAAATTCTCCTCGCGGCGACGGATAAGCTCCGGCAGACCGCCAATGCGTGAGGCCCATTTCAGCGCCGCAAGATAGTCCTCGACGGCCATCAGGGACGGCGTGTTGAGGGTGGAGCCCTCATAGACCGCCATATTGGCCTTGCCCTTGGTGTGCAGCTGCAACAGGCCGGGAATCGGCCAGTCGGGGCGGTAGCTGTCGAGGCGTTCGATGGCGCGCGGGCTCATCACCAGCATGCCGTGCTGGGCCTCGCCGCCCATGCATTTCTGCCAGGAGAAGGTCAGCACATCGATCTTCGACCAGTCGATCTCGACCGCGAAGGCGGCGGAGGTGGCGTCGCACAAGGTCAGGCCTTCACGGTCCGCATCGATCCAGTCGAAATCCGGGATCCAGACCCCGGCGGCGGTACCATTGAGCGTGAAAATCGCATCGCGCTTGGGGTCGTACTGGCTGATGTCGGGCAGCGTGCCGGCCGGCTCCTGGAAAACCCGCAGATCCTTCAGCTTCAACTCATCGCGGGCGTCCAGCGTCCAGCGATTGCCGAACACGTCCCAGGAGAAGACGTCGGCGCCGCGCTGGCCCAGCAGCGACCACATCGCCGCTTCCATGGCGCCGGTGTCTGAGCCGGGCAGCATGGCGACCTTATAGCCCTCGGGCAGTTCGAGCAGGGCATGGGTGCGCTCGATGGCTTCCTTGATCCGCGCGACAGGGGCTCCGGCCCGATGGGTGCGCGACAGCGGCGCGTCGGCCAGCGCATCCCAGGACCAGCCGGGATATTTCTTCACCGGCCCACAGGAAAAACGCGGATCGGCAGGACGAAGGACCGGCTTGGGATTGTCGGTACGGGTCGCGGCTGGTGTGCTGGTATCGGCCAATTCGGTCTCCGGGGAATCGCGGTGGGTCGGACGGTTCATGTTGCAGCGCACGTTGACGCCCTCCCCGGCGCGGGGCAAGAGCTTTCGCCATGATTTCAACGCCCCTGATTTCCCCGCAACGCGACCGTTTCGATCTGCCGCGCGACACCTGCTATCTCAACGCCGCCTATATGGGTCCGATGCCGAAGTCGGCCATCGCCGCCGGGCAGGACAGCTATGCCCGCAAGGGTCAGCCCTGGCGCTACCAGGTCCAGGCCGACTTCTTCGACGCTCCGGAGCAGCTGCGCGCGCAGGCCGCGCGCCTGTTCGGCGCCACGGCCGACGACATCGCGCTGGTCCCCGCCGCCTCCTATGGCCTCGCCACGGCCGCCCGCAATCTGGCGCCCGATGCCGGCAGCGAAATCCTGGTACTGGCCGAGCAATTCCCGTCAAACGTCTATGTCTGGCGCGACCTCGCGACCGAGCATGGTGCCCGCGTCCGCACCGTCTCCCGGTCGGACAATCAGAGCTGGACCGAGGCCATGCTGGCGGCGATTTCACCCGCCACATCCATCGTCGCCTGCCCGCAGGTCCACTGGGCCGATGGCGGCGCGCTCGACCTTGCCACGATCAGCGACGCGGCCCGGCGGCAAGGCGCGGCGCTGGTGCTGGACCTAACCCAGTCGCTGGGCGTGATGCCCTTCGACCTCGCCGCCATCCAACCCGATTTCGCCGTCGCCGCCAGCTATAAATGGCTGCTAGGCCCCTATGCGATGGGCTTCCTTTACGTCGCACCGCACCATCAATCCGGCGAACCGCTGGAGCAGAACTGGATCGTGCGCGACCGGGCCGAGGATTTCGCCCGCCTGGTCGACTATGCCGACGCCCATGCGCCCGGTGCCCGCCGTTTCGACATGGGGGAGCGCTCGAATTTCCAGCTGGTCCCCGCTGCTTCGGCCAGCCTGTCAGCCATGCTCGACTGGGGCAGCGAGGCACTGGCCGCCACGCTGGGTCAGGCCAATCGCCAGCTCGCAGACCGATTGGCGCCGCTGGGACTACGCGAAACCACGCCGGACCGTGCGCCGCATTATCTGAGCCTGTCCCTGCCGGACAACGCCCCGGCAGACCTGCTCGCCCAACTGGCCGCTCAAAAAATATTCGTCTCCCAGCGCGGAGACCGGATGCGCATCACACCCCATGTCTACAATGATGAGGCAGACTTCCAGCGGTTCGCATCGGTACTGGAAACCTTGCTTTGACATCCACTCCCACGCCTCACACGGTCGGCCCACGCGACTGGGCTGCCCTGCTCCTGCTGACCGTGCTTTGGGGTTCCGCCTTCGCCTTCATCAAGCACAGCGTCGAAACCCTGCCGCCGGGCGCGCTGATCTTTGTCCGCCTCAGTCTCGCCGCTCTTGCCCTGACTGTCTGGGCCCACATGCGCGGGCGCCGTCTGCCGCCGCTGAACGACCGGCGCTGGCTGTGGATGGCCGGGCTGGGCCTGTTCGGCAATGCGCTGCCCTTCTTCCTGGTCAGCTGGGCGCAGCTATACATCGACAGCGCGCTGGCCGGCATTCTGGTGGCGACCATGCCGCTCGTCACGGTCGGCCTTGCCCATGCCTTCGTGCCCGGCGAGCGTATGACGCTGCGAGCCCTGCTCGGCCTGATTGTCGGCTTTGCCGGTGTCATCCTCTTGCTCGGCCCCTCCGCTCTGGCGGCTCTGGGCGGCGCCGACACGCTGGCGCAGCTGGCAGTGATTGGCGCAGCGACCTGTTACGCCATCAATGCCATCCAGGCCCGCCTGATGCCCGACACCTCACCCTCGGTCGCCGGAGCCGGCATGTTGATCATGGCGACGATCTTTACGTTGCCACTGGGCATATGGGACTTGGTACAGGTCGAGAATGTCGCCCCCAGCGCCTGGCTCGCGGCGGCCTGGCTAGCCCTGGGCCCGACAGCTTTTGCCTCGGTCATCCTGATGCATGTCGCGCGCACCGCGGGGCCAAACTTCCTCGCCGTCGCCAATTATCTCACCCCGATTGCCGCACTTCTGACCGGCCTTGTCATCGGCGAGCTGGTTGGCTGGACCGCGGCTCTGGCTCTGGTCGTTATCCTGACAGGGGTCTGGCTCGCCCGCGGCGGCAATCGGACACTGCGAAACCGGGTGTAGACCTGACCTTGCAGTCAGCCAGCATTGTCGCAAATATTGCAGCGGGTTGCTCTGTTGGCCGCCTGTGTGGGGGGAGTTTTATGAAAAGCATCTTGCGGGCCGTGGCGATCAGCCTTGCCCTGGCATTCGGTCCAGCGGCCCAAGCCGACGACGCGGTCAATCCGATGGATCTGGTGCGGGCCCTCGATGCAGCCTGGCTAGCCTCCGACTGGACCGAGGCCCAGAGCGCGGGCGAAACCCTTCTCGCCCATGATCGCGTGTCCTTCATGCCGGAAAGTTATCGCGCCGGCCTGCATTTCCAGGTCGGGATGGCCTATGCCGAAACCGGCGACCACGCGCAAAGCGAGGCACACTGGGCACAGGCCGAGGCCCTGGGAACGCCGCGCCACGAAATCCTGACGGAGGCCTTGCCGATCGCGATTCGCCGCGAGGATGGCGCCCGCGCCCTGGCCATCTATCGCGACCTGGACGCTGACTTCCCGGACGCCCGCAACGCCCTGTCATCGGGTCAGTTGCACGACATCATCGACACGCTGAACGGGGCGGGTGACCACGTCGCCGAAGGCGAGGCGCTCGAATTGATGATCGCGGGATATACCTCCGACAATCCGTTCGACCATGGCGGTTCCCTGCACTATCTGCGCATCCGCCACCTCACACAGACCGGCGAGGTCGACGCGGCGATGGCCTTGCTGGCGGAGATGACCAGTGCCAGCGGCGCCCGCCGTCTGCGGGTTCTCAACCAGTTCTCGCCCCTGTGGCAGCAACCGGGATTTTCTGCCCTCACCGATCCGCGCGCCGAGACACTCGACATGCTGGCCCGCAGCGTGGCCGACAGCGAAGCCCATCCGGACCATATCGAGCCGATCACCGACCAGATGAGCTATCTGGTCGATCTGGGCCGTCATGCCGCGGCCAGCGAGCTGGCCGCCGCGGCCTGGCGCCGCATGCAGTCGGGCGACACGTTCGAGGATGCCGACGACTACACCAACTGGCTGCTCGACCGTTGGGGCCATGCCGAGCTGACGCTCGGACACATCGCCTTCGGCCGCGCCACATTGGAGACCGCCAGCCGGCGCAATGAGGATGGCCGTCCCAATGTCAACCAGTTGATCAACCTGGCCTATGTCGATTTGGCAATCGGCGACGACCAGGCCGTTCTGGACCGCCTGTCATCGATGGAGCAGCGCGGCGCCTCGGAATATGGTTGGCTGCAGGTCCATCTGGCCCGTGCCTGCGCCGCACACCGCCTCGGTGAACCCGCCCAGATGGCCCCATCGCTGGCGTTTTCGGAAGAACATCGCGCGCTTGATCGGGACGGGTATTTCGACCTGCTGCTGTGTCAGGATCGCGACGAGGATGCCGCCGCATTCCTGTTGGAGCGACTTGGCGACCCGGCCCAGGCCGAGAATGTACTGATGCGTCTCCAGCCCTATGACACCCAGTATCCGGCCGAGCACTTCCCGGCGGATGCCGCCTTGCGCGAAGCCCGCGACCGGATTGTCGCCCGCCCGGATGTCCAGGCCGCGATCGCGCCGATCGGTCGGCTCGAATACATCCAGATGCACGACTAGGGCCGCGTCACCCAGGCATGATTGACGGGACCATGACCGGCTCCGAAACCGGGCGCGCGGGCGATGGCCTCATGCAGATAGTCACCGGCCCGACGCACGGCATCATGCTGTGAGGCACCATCGGCCAGCAGTCCGGCAATTGCGGATGCCAGCGTGCAACCGGTGCCATGCGTATTGCGTCCGGGCAGGCGCGGACGGTCAAACAATTCCATGCCTCGGGTCGAGACCAGCACATCGGTGACCGCCGGTCCTTCCAGATGCCCGCCTTTGACCAGCGCCGCACGCGCGCCCATCTCTATCAGGCGGTTGGCGGCTTCCAGCTGGCCGGAAATGTCCTCGATCTCCAGGCCTGTCAGTTTTTCCGCTTCGGGAATGTTCGGGGTGATGAGGGTCGCCAGTGGCAGAAGGCGATCGCGGATCGCGGCCTGCGCGCCGTCATCCACCAGCATGTCGCCGGAGGTCGCGACCATGACCGGGTCGAGCACCAGCGGAATCGGCGGATCGCAGGATTCCAGGCAATCGGCGACCAGCGCGACGATCTCGCTTGTGCCGAGCATACCGGTCTTGATCACATCGGCGCCGATGTCCGACAGAACCGCCTCGATCTGACCCTTGATGATGTCCAACGGGATTGGGTGGATGGCGCTGACGCCCAGTGTGTTCTGGACGGTGATGGCGGTGATCGCGGTTGCCGCATAGCCGCCCATCGCGGTCACCGACTTGATGTCGGCCTGGATGCCGGCACCGCCGCCGCTGTCCGACCCGGCAATGATGAGTACCCGGCCCTTCGGTTCGCTGTCGTCCATATTGTTGAAATCCCGTGCGCGGGGTCGATCCTATTGCTCGCGCAGGGCTCTCAGGCGAGAGCGTGCGCGGGCGGCTTCAGCGTCGGATATGGCATGCGAGGCGGCCCGGTCATAGAGCTCGCGTGCGGAGGCGGTGTCGCCCTGTTCCACCCGGATTTCGGCCAGGGCGACGGTGGCCCGGAAGCTCTCCGGCTCGAAAGCCAGCATCTGCTCGTAGATGGCAGCAGCGGGTTCCAGATGCCCGCCCGCACTGAGGCAGGCGGCCTGAGCGTGAAGAAGTTCATCATCCCACGGGCTCGCAGTCACGGCCCGGGCCTGTTCGACGCAGACGCCCGGCGGTGCCACGGAACCACCGGACGCCGCAGCGTCCGGGGTCGCATTGCCGGCAAAGAGATTGGCCGGACCGGGCCGGGGCTGAGCCGCAGCAGCGTCGGAGGCCGTATGGTCAATGACCGGACGGGAAGCCGGGTCACTGGCGGCCTGGACATCTGTTTCATTGTACCCTGGGGCGGCGACGGTCGACGCCGGTCCGGCGTTACTGACCGCATAAACCGAGGCAGGAACATGGACCTCCGCAGCCGCGGTGACGGTCATGCTGACCAACACTCCACCTTGGCGCAATTCAGCCCGGGCACCCTGCCAGCCGCGACTGGCAAAAAGACGGACAATTCCGCCGCCATCGGTTGGCTCCACAGATACGCCTGCCACCAGGTCATCCGAGGCCGGACTGATCGAGCGGGGCCGCACGGTGACACCTTCAAGCGTCACAATCAGCCCGCTTTCGGTGGCCTCGCCGGTCACCCCGGCTGGCTGCTCATCAAAGGCAATCCATATCTGTCCGGCGTCCCCAACAAGGCGGGCCCGCAAGTCGGTGATCTCGGCTGCTGACGGGGCGGTCAGGACGAGGCTGCTCAGAAGGGTCAGGATAATCGCGCGCATGGGCCAACCCATGATCTGCGTCGTGTAAAGACGCGGTTAAGCGGAGAGTTCAGCCGACATCCGGGTCCAGCGACGCGATGTCACCCGTGTCGCAGGCATCAAATCCGAACGCCCCTATCAGGGTCTGATCCTCCGCACGGACAGCTTCATACACATAACACCCCTCGCCAAAGGCGGGCATCGAGCCCCGAACGAAGATCGGATCGCCTTCGCCAAACATGGCATCGGCAGCGTCCAGGGGCCGGACCGAATTGATCGCCTCTCCGCCTTCACGCGTCGCGCATTCCCAGGTACGGGAGTCCAGATCGACCAGGCGGACACCGGTTTCACCGCCGCTCATCGTATAGGCGTAGGAGACATGCTGCGCCTGGTCGCGAAATTCGCCCAGGCACATGTCGATCACCGGCAGATAGGTCATCAGATAGTTCGACCAGCGGTCCAGGGCGCCGCCAGCCTCGCGGCCGCAACCGCTTGCCGTCTGCCGCCCGGCAATCATCACGTCGGCTGAATAGATCAGCGTGTCGCCACCCGGCTCGTGGCACGGCCCCGCCTGCAGCTCGACTTCAACGGCACGGCCATTGCTGTCGGTCCCGTGAAAGCGGCGCACACCGCCATCGAGATAGGGCATGGCGATATCCAGATCGACTTCGACCGCATCGCCGCCATCATAGGCCATGGTCAGGCGGGCGCGGGCATCGCCCTCGTCATCGACATAGGCGAGACGACCGCTCCAACCGGCATCACCGATCAGATCATAGCCCGCACCAGTGACCGGGGCTCGGCTGGACGGGGCGTAGTTGAACGCAGCGCTTGCCATGCTGCCGCCATTGCGGCTGTCGGAAACCGTGGTCGTGGCACAAGCCGCGAGGCTGGTGGCGACCATTGCCAGTAGAAGTGTGCGTAAAACCATTTGCCCCGAAGCCCCTCAATTCGCGAACCCGCATCTTGGCTGCTCTCCGCGCGAACAGCACTTGCCTTTGAATAGCCTAACACATGAACGGAAGCTGAGCGGGAGAAATTGACCCGGCCCGCCGCCCTGCACCCGCAGCGCCGCTCAGATCCGGTCGGGAAAATGATCGGCGACAAAGTCAACGAATAGCCGGACCCGGTGTGCGAGATAGCGATTGGACGGGAAGACAGCCCAAAGGTAACGCAACTCGCTATTCCAGTCAGTGAGAATTTCGACGACACGACCATCGGCCAGCGCCTGTTCCGCAGCCCAGCGGGGGCAGCAGGCGATACCGACGCCGGCCGACGCGGCCGTCACTGCCGCAACCGCACCATTCAGCGTCAGCCGCCCGTTCACCCGGACCTCGACCTCATCGCCATCCCGGATGAATTTGAGCAGGTGCGGTGCCGGCTTGTTGCGGTCGATGACAATCTGGTGCTGGGCCAGTTCGGACGGATGCGTCGGCTGGCCGGCCCGGGCGAGATACTCCGGCGACGCGACAACCGACATGCAGGCCGCGGCGAGGCGCTTGGCGATCAGCGCGCTGTCGGGGAGGTTGCCGATGCGAATTCCAACATCAAACCCTTCATTGACCAGATCGACCATGCGATCGGCCAAGGACAGCCGGACTTCGACGCCAGGCCAGTCATTCATGAACTGTGTGATGATCGGCATCAGACGGCGGGCGCCGAAATCCACCGGCGCAGCGACACGCAACACACCGGCCGGGGCCGACCGGGCATCGGCGACGCCCTGTTCCAGACCGTCATACTCGTCCAGCCAGGGGCGGACCCGGTCCAGCAGGGCCTCACCAGCGTCCGTCAGGCGCACAGATCGCGTCGTCCGCTCGAACAGTCGGGCCTGCAGGCGTTGCTCGAGCGCGGTGATCTGCTTGGACGCCGCACCTGGCGTCATGGCCTCGCGTTCGGCCGCCTTGGTGAAGCTTCCCAATTCGGCAACGGAACAGAAAAGCCGCAACGCATCGATCCGGTCCATTCATTCCTCACCAGCAAGTGAAACCCGTCCAGGCGCGTATTTATCCCATTTCGGCAGGAATTGACACGGCCAGATTTTACGCTGGGTGAACAATCAGTCCGCAGGTCGCTCCGCCAGGCGGGCCGCGACATCTGGCCAGTCCAGCATCTCGGCGATTGCGGCGAAGTCAGGTGTACCATCCGGTCGGATATCGGGGTCCGCGCCCGCATCAAGCAGGGCAAGAACCGCGTCTTGCTGACCCTCAAAGGCGGCCCAGTAGAGGGCGGTCGCACCCGTCACACCCTGTCGGTCCAGATTGGCACCGGCAGCAGCGATCCGACGGACGATCCCGGCGTCACCGCCGATAGCCGCGAGGTGGACTGCGGTCAGGGACATGCCATTCTCGAATGCCACATGATCGACATCCGCTCCCGCCTCAATCAACACATCGACCACCTCAGCCCGGCGATCACGGGCGGCTTCGAACAGGGCTGTGAATCCGATGGCATCGACGGCGTCGACATCCGCGCCGGCCGCGACCAGGGCCGCTGCGCTGTCGGCCCGGCCGGCGCGTGCCGCTGCGTGCAGGAGAGGTCGCCCTGCCCAATCGGTCGCCATCGACAGATCACGCAACTGGCCGATCTCAGCCATCATTGCGAGATCGCCGGTCATTGCGGCCGTCTCCAGCAGGATGGCCAAGCGGTCACGCGCGGGAAGCTGACCATCCGCCTCGAGCGCCAGCGCGATGGTCGCCTGATTGCCGCGACGGATCGCGATTTCCGACACACTGCCATGCCCGACCTGGCTGTGGCTGGCGCCCGCCTCGAGCAATTCCGCGACGACGGCCGAATGACCGTAATAGGCCGCCCAGTTGATCGCCGGATCACCCATCGTGTCCCGTATTTCGATATCGGCCCCCGCCGCGATCAGGACCCGGGTCAGACCCGGATCAGGATTGGAGGCGGCGAGCATCAAGGCGGTCGCCTGCAGCCCGGTCTCGACGCGGGCATCAGGATCGGCACCAGCCTCCAGGGCCTCGGTCAGGGCCTGGACATCGCCGTCGGCGAGAGCGGTGCTGACGGATGATGGAATCTGTGCGGCGGTCGGCGCTGTCGCGACAATCGGGGCAAGCCCGGCAATCAGGCAGATGATTATTGAGCGCATGATATCCTCCCTGTCCTCGAGCGACAGGTTAGATCGGCCTACTCCCGGTCGCGCTCAACAATTTCGTGATCAGTCCGCGAGGACGATCTTGAAATTGCGCCGCTGGAGTCGGCGGGGCGGGATGAAATCGACCAGTTTTGCTGCACCGGTATTGCGCAGCATTTCGTCGACCGATGCACGATCAGCCGCGTTCAGACTGTCGCGGAATTCGGTCACCCGTTGCAGCATCCACAAGGGATAGGGAATGACCGCACGATCGGTTTCGACCTTCTTGGCGCCATGTCCGAGAATCGCCTTGTGGAAGCCAAGTATACGAGGCACCTCACTGCCCGGATTCTGCCCGTCCGCCCACGCATCCAACGCCTCTGTGGTATCGAGCAGAACCGGCAATTGCTGCGCAGCAAATCTCTGCAGCAATTGGCTGACGCCAGCTGGAATTTCATCGTCCGGCAGAAAGTCACCGGTCAGGCAATGCTGCGGCGCATGGCACTGCTCTGCCCAGCGGGCGACACGGGGCGCCAGCCGCCGCATCAATTCGCCAGACTTCGGATCGCGCAGCAAATGCGCGTAAAGTGGCCCCAGCAGGCCGTAGTCCGCGATTGAGGGTCGTGACCCGAACAGATGATCATGCTCTCCCAGATGGGCATCGAACACCGAAAGAAAGTCCTCGTGGGCAGCCTCGATGGCGGCAACACTGGCCGGATTCACCCCGAGACCACCGACCGAGCCCGAGAAAAATCCCACCGCTTTTTCTGCGGCCGCGAACTGTTCAGACGGTGTCAGGTGCGGATGGCTGGTCGCGCCAAACTCCTGCTGAGCGAAATCCCGGTTGTAAGCCCATCGATAGTGCATTGCCGGGATGACCAGCCATTCGTCGCCGAACAGCTCCAGGATCAGGGCCGCCATGCGCTGGCGCGGTGTGTCCGGATAGACTGACGGGCCGGGTGCGTTGGCCTCGACGTGATCGATGATCTCGGTCGTATCCTGCAGCGTCGTTCCGTGCTCGGACCCGTCATCATGAATGACCACAGGAATGACCGGCCACCCGACACGGGGCAGAATATCCGCATTGTAGACTTCGCGCGTCGACAGGCGCTCGACGAAGGGGACATTCTTCCAGCGCAGGTAGCCGCGCACCTTGCCTGTGTAGAGGGATACAGGGGCACCGATCAGTGTGTAGGTCATGGACGCTCCGCAGATAGTGTCCGGCGGAGCCTAGCCTGCTTCGGCAGGTCAGCCAGCCCGCACACGTGCATGTCGAGCTTTCAGGTCATGTACAGGAAGCCTGCTGCCTAGCGGCGAGCGATGAAAAGGTCGCGGCCTTTTGAGACAATACCGGCTTCGTGTCGCGCGACGACGCGATCAACGCCGTTCGATGCCGTATCGACTGCCCGCCAGGCAGACCAGCCCATGACGCCGGTCATGATGACTGCGACAGTCCAGCACACCAGCGCCAGCGACCGGGCGTGGCCCGACCAGGCACTCAGGGTCCAGCGAAGAGGAATTCGCGAAAACATCGCCTACCTGTCTCGTCTGCCGGGCTTGATTGCCCGTCGAGGGGCATTGTCGCCATCGAATGGGTTAACGCATCTCATATTTGATTAACATCTTGTTCAATTTTCGCGCCAGACGTGTTTCGGTGCCGATTTCAACACCTTGCAAATCCGGTTGTGTCAACGAACGAATACAATATTCGCCTGTGAGGGGAAAACAACGAAGAGAGGCCACCACAACCCGGGCGGATCGGCCCCGGCATGCGGGCTTCGCGTCGCCAGACGGTCTGGGGATTGGCGAGATCTGGCGATGGGCGAGGCCTGGGGATGGGCGAGGTCTGGCGGCGATGCATAACTCGGCACGCATCGATCCGGTTGCCATCGGGACGCCATGACAGCAGCGCCCAAACGCACCAACCGCCCGTCCCTGTCCCGGCAAGGGGGCAGGAGGCGGGCGGCCGTGTTGCGTCCGGTGAGGTTTTGACACCTTTCCCTTCGGCTTCCCCTTTCTTGCGTCCGGGGCAGCACCACGGTGAGGCAGCGCTGGATCTTGGCGGCCTGGTCCCCGTCCTTGCGGACGGTTCAGTCTCTCCGGTTCGGTGAGCCCTTCAGCGCCGGTCCTTGCGGACCCTTGCCTCGAAACCTGACCTGAATTCCGGGCCCTTGCGGGCCTGTCTTTCCTGCCTGCCCGTTAAAAACCGGCTCTTGCGAACCTGCCTTCCCGGGCCATCCTCTCCGGCGATCCCCGGTCCTTTCGAACCGCTTCGGTCGCTGTCGATGACCAAAGTAAAACAGGCCGGACCCGGCGCCGCAACGCATGGAAAGTGCGATTTCGTGGACAAGTTTTCGGGTTTGGTGGAAAACATTCCGAAATTTGTGGAAAAGCTGGTGAAAGCTTTCAACAGCCTGTTTTCACGCCCTGATTAGCCCGGATGCGGTCAGGATGAAACCGGCGCGGGCAGTGCCACGTCGGTTTCCTGCAGTTACGGGACAAGGGCCCGGCGCGACACGCGGACAGGCGCCGCGCGACTGCGCACACTTGGCCATAGATCGCTTGTCAGCCAGCAGGCCGTATCCGGAGGGGCACCGATTGTGTCTGCCCAGGGTATAACAGGATATTCGAGCTGAATCTAAGCCGCTTCAAGCGGCGTAATGCTGGCTTCGATTTCAGCGCCGGCCAATGCTTGGGCAGTAGACAGATCGTGCAGCGCTTGCAGATTTAGCCAGGACTGTGGCGACGTGCCGAACAGGCGGCCCAGCCTGAGCGCCATATCACCATCGCAGCGTGCGCCTTCCAGCAAGCGGACAACGCGAGACCGGGGAACGCCCAGCGACTTGGCCAGGGTGGGGGCTTTTATGCCGTAGTCGGGAAGGAAGTCTTCCCGCAGATGCTCTCCAACCGTAGCGGTCGGAACGAGATGTTGCTTCATGGCGCGGCCCTCCTTGGCACGCCGGGACAGGCCCGGCTTAGTGGTAATCCTCGAACTTCACCTCAAAGGCATCATTGCCCTTGAATTTGAACGTGATCCGAAACTGATCATTGATACGCACTGACCAGAAGCCCTTGCGGTCGCCGGTCAGCTTTTCGAGACGCATTGACGGCGGGACGCGAAGGTCCGTGACGTCATGTGCGGCCTCGATGCGGTTCAGTATCCGACGCGCCCGGCCAAACAGCTCGCTTTGAAAGCCCTTCGGCATCTCGCCATAAAAAACCTTCCCGGTGTTCTTGTCGGCAAAGCTGCGGATCATCGGCTCGTCCATTTCGACGATTTTTTGTACCGCTAGCCGATACGTATGTCAACCAAAATGTACCGCGAACCGATACGTTTTCGCCGCTCCTCGCAGGGCGGCTAGTTCATGCCCGCAGGGTCGACAATGGATATCGCAGAACCCGGCCATTGTTTCGAACGAACAGGGCCACACATCTGTTTGCAAGCTCTTTCGGCTTGATTTTATAAGGCATTCGTCAGGTTGCTTGGTGTGCACCCCTATTTGTACGGACAGTCTCGAAGCGCCTACCTTGCCTCTGTGATCCAGGCGCCGCGCGCGGAGCGATCCATAAATCGCTTGTAAGCCAGCAGGCCGTATCCGCTTCTTCAGCTCAAGGGTGAAACCGCGAAGCGGCCGCGATGCGGCCCTTGACCTGAAGAAGCGGATACGGCGGAGTCTCGGCAAGCGGTTTAGGGTGGGGTTTGCGCCGGAGGCGCCGGGAGCGAGGGGCGCTCATTGAGTCCGCTCGGCCTCTGCAGCGCGCAAGAATGACGTGCGTCCTCATCCATTCCTGGACTTAAATACCGTCATCCCGGCGAACGCCGGGACCCAGATTGCGACTCTGGTTGTTGGCAAGTCTGGTGAAACCGCGCCTGCGAGACTGGGTCCTGACTTTCGTCAGGATGACGCAAAGGACAGGCACACACCCTTTACTCCGCCGCCCAACAAAAAACCGGCGCGGACAGTGCCGCGCCGGATTCTTGCAGTCGTTGAGCTGTGGTCAAGCCTGATCAGGCCGCGACCGGCTCTTTGGCGCCAAAGCGTCCGTAGAAGGTTTCGCCCTTCTCGGCCATTTCGATGAGGAGGTCCGGCACCGCGAACTGGTCGCCATAGGCGGCTTCCAATTCCTTGGCGCGGGCCACGAAGGCCTTGGCGCCGATGGTGTCGATGAAGGACAGCGTGCCGCCGGTATAGGGCGCGAAACCCCAACCGAGGATCGAGCCGACATCGGCCTCGCGCGGATCCTGGACGATGTCCTCACCCATGCAACGCGCCGCTTCCAGCGCCTGGGCGTAGAGGATGCGGTCCTTGATCTCGTCCGCTGTCGGCTGCTCGTCGGCGTACTTGCCGCCCGGAGCAAACTGCTCCAGCTCCGGCCAGAGACGCTTGGGCTGACCCTTCTCGGCCGGATAGTCGTAGAAGCCCTTGGCGTTCTTGCGACCGAAGCGCTCATACTCCTCGACCATCTTGAACAGGATTGGCTCGGTCTTGGACGGCTTGTGCGCGTCACCCAGATCAGCCTTGGTCTGCTTGATCAGCTTCACGCCGAGATCCAGCGCCACCTCGTCCTGAAGCGACAGCGGGCCGACCGGCATGCCGGCCATTTTGGCGGCATTTTCGATCAGGGCCGGTTTCACACCCTCGGCGAGGAGGTTCATGCCCTCACCGATATAACGCATGACGCAGCGATTGGCGTAGAAGCCCCGCGTGTCAGAGACGACGATCGGCGTCTTCTTGATCTTGGTGACAAAATCGATCGTGCGCGAGAGCGCATAATCGCCCGTCTTCTCGCCCATGATGATCTCGACCAGGTTCATCTTCTCGACCGGCGAGAAGAAGTGGATGCCGATGAAATTGTCCGGACGGGCTGACGCCTTGGCCAGGTCAGTGATCGGGATGGAGGAGGTGTTCGAGCCGAACACCGCCGTGGTGCCGATCTGCTCTTCCGCCATCTTGGTGATCTTGGCTTTCAGTTCGGAATTCTCGAACACGGCCTCGACGACCAGATCGACATCCTTGATCAGGGTGTAATCCGTGGTCGGCGTGATCAGACCGCCCAGCTTGGCCGCCTTCTCTTCGCTCAGCTTGCCGCGGGCAACACCCTTGGCGAAGTGGTCGGTGCAATGCTTCTTGCCCTTGTCGGCGCCCTCTTGCGTGGCGTCGATGAGAACAATCTCGATCCCGGCCTGGGCCGAAACCGTGGCAATGCCCGCCCCCATGAAACCGGCACCGATGATCGCAATCTTGTTGATCTCGCCCTTGTCCTGACCGGCCGGACGGCGTCCGCCCTTGTCCAGGTCCTGCTTGGACAGGAAGATCGAGCGGATCATGTTGCGGCTTTCCGGGCGCAGCAAAAGCTTGGTGAAATACCGGCTTTCAATGCGGATCGCGGCGTCCATCGAGACCTGCGAGCCTTCATAGACGCAGGACAGGATGTAGCGCTGGGCCGGGTAATTGCCATAACTGGTCTTGCGCAGCATCGGCGAAGCGGCGCCGAACATCTGGGCACCGGCGGGGTGGTAGGGACCACCGCCCGGGAAGCGGAACTTGTCGCCATCCCAGGGCTGTTTGGCACCCTTGGGGTCTTCCTTGACCAGGCCCTTGGCCTTGGCGACCAGCTCGTCGAGCGGGGCCAGGGCATCAACAATGCCTTGAGCCTGCGCGGCAGCGGCGTCGAGCTGCTTGCCTTGCAAGAGAATCGGCGCGGCATTCATCAGGCCGACCAGGCGCGGCAGGCGCTGGGTGCCGCCACCGCCCGGGAGAACGCCCACCATGGCTTCCGGCAGGCCGAGCTTGGCCTTGGGATTGTCCGACGGCATGACCCGGTAATGACAGGCCAGGGCAATCTCGAAGCCGCCGCCGAGGGCGAGGCCGTTGATCGCCGCGGCGATCGGCTTGCCACAGGTTTCCATCGCACGGAAGGTCTTGTTGAGACGGAAGCATTGCTCGAACAGCTTCGTCTTCATTTCCTCTTCCGGCAGCTTGGCCAGCTCGGAGGAGGAGCTGCCCAGTTCCGACAGATCGGCCCCGGCACAAAACGCCGCCTTGCCCGAGGTGATGACCACGCCCTTGATGGCGTCGTCTGAGATGATCTTGTCGGTCAGCGCGTCGAAGTCATCCATGACATCGGCCGAGATGACGTTCATCGACTTGCCCGGGCTGTCAAAGGTGACCAGGGCAATGCCGTCGGAATCGATTTCAAGTGTGAAGTTTTTCATTGGTATTCTCTCGTCAGCCCGCGGCGTCGCAGTTGGGGCGACCCGTCGCGGGGCAGTAGTGAAAGAGGAAGATCTTATGTCCGGTGCTGCAGTTCAACAGAACCACCCCGGAGTCCGCCTCGGAGATGCTGTGTCTCCAAACGCAGTGCTCTAGACTGGCCACGTCCCGCGGATCATGCTCTCGCCCGTCGGTCTGCCAGGACGTCGCGATATCCTGCCAGGTCAGACCGTCCGGAAGCCCATTGGCTTGGGCGACCCATAGCTCGTACCGTTCGGCGGCCGAACGCGACCACGCACGACGATCCGCCATCATGGCATCGAACGCGGCGCTTCCAGGCTCGGGAACGAGCGTCGTCGCCGATGGAGTCGCCGAACAGGCAGCAAGCGCCAACGGCAATATTCCGAGCAAGACCCGCAAGCTTACACCCGCTCGATAATCGTCGCGGTGCCCATGCCGCCGCCGACGCAGAGCGTGGCGAGGGCGGTTTCCTTGTCCGAGCGTTCCAGCTCGTCGAGGACGGTGCCCAGGATCATCGCACCGGTGGCGCCCAGCGGGTGACCCATGGCAATCGAGCCGCCATTCACATTCATGATGTCGTGATCGATCTCATAGGCCTGCATCAGGCGCAGCACGACGGCAGCGAAGGCCTCGTTGAGCTCCCACAGGTCGATATCGCCGGCTTCCATGCCGGCCTTTTTCAGTGCCTTGGCGGTGACCGGAACCGGACCCGTCAGCATGATGGTCGGCTCGGAACCGACAGAGGCCATCGAGCGGATACGCGCCCGCGGCTTGAGACCGGCACGCTCGCCTGCCTCTTTCGAGCCGACGAGAACCATGGCCGAGCCATCAACGATGCCCGAGGAATTGCCGCCGGTGTGGACCCAGTTGAGATATTCGACTTCCGGATAGCGCTGGGTGGCGACCGCTTCAAAGCCGACAAAGTCGGACATGTCCTTGAAGGCCGATTTCAGCGAGCCGAGGCCCTGCATGTCGGTACCCGGACGCATGTGCTCGTCATGGTCGAGGATGGTGGTGCCCAGCTGGTCCTTCACGGAAACTATGGACTTGGCGAAACGACCCTCTTCCCAGGCCCGCGCGGCGCGCTTCTGGCTTTCCATCGCATAGGCGTCGACATCATCGCGCGAGAAGCCGTACTTGGTGGCGATCAGGTCGGCGGAGATGCCCTGCGGCACGATGTAATGGTCGAAGGAAATCTCCGGATCGACGCCCATGGCGCCGCCATCCGAGCCCATCGGCACGCGCGACATGGCTTCGACGCCGCCGCCAATGGCGAAATCGGCCTCGCCGCACATCACCTTGGCGGCCGCGACATTGACCGCTTCCAGGCCCGAGGCACAGAAACGGTTGATCTGGTAGCCGCCGGTGGTCTCGGCATAATTCGCATTGATCACGGCCGAGCGCGCGATATTGGCGCCCTGCTCGCCGACCGGCGAGACGACCCCCATGATCACGTCATCGACGAGCGCGGTGTCGAGATTATTGCGGTCACGGATCGCGGCGAGCTGCTGGGTGGCCAGCTGCAGCGCAGTGATCTCGTTGAGCGCTCCGTTCTTTTTCTTGCCGCGCGGGGTGCGCGTGGCGTCGAAGATATAGGCTTCTGTCATGGTCAGTTCCTTTCCCTTGGCGGGATCTTTCCCTTTATCGACTCAAAACTCGGATGAAGGCGCGGCACGGGACTAGTCATCCTCTTCCGCCTCGTCTTCGATCATGTGGTAGGCAACGGCGTGTTCGCCGCGTTCATTGAGGGCCTGGGCGATGCGCAGGCGTTCCTCCAATGGCTTGTTCTGGGAGAGCTTGGCCTTGCCCTCCAGGCGGTCAATCTCGAACTCGAAAGGCTGGATGGCCAGTTCCAGCATGGCCCGACGCTTCTCTTCCAGATTGGTGATCCGCCACTCGCTTTCAAAGTCCGCGATCTGCGACGAAAGCGCCCGCTCGGCCTCGACACCCTCAAGCGGCACCAGCGTGCCAAAGGCGTGCACGGCGACATAATTCCAGGTCGGCACATTCTCGTCCGGCCGCGAATACCAGGTCGGTGAGACATAGGCATGCGGACCGGTGAAAACGACCATCGCCTCCCTGCCCGCCTTGATCGCCTCGGACGCCGGATTGGCCATGGCGACATGGCCGATCAGGACCAGGCGCTCATCGGCCAGCTTGAAGGGGATGTGCGTGGCGGCAAGATCAGGCTCGCCAGGGATCAGCAGCAGACCGAAATCATACGAACGCATAACCGCCCGCATCTCGCTCTCGTCGTCCATCTTGAAATGTGTGGGCGTGTACATCAGGCGCGCTTCCCGGAGACGAAGATGAGGGCGACAAGAAAGGCGGCGCTGGGCGCCAGCAGGGTGAGGACCATCGGCACCAGCGAGTAGAGCCGCAATTGCGCAAACTCGGCCGGGTTTTCACCGCCGAGCAGGAGATGGGTCGGAATGGAGATCAGGATCGGCGCGGTGGCGATCACCCAATAGCCGATCAACGCCGCCAGCACGCGCAGCCGCGAGCCAAGCAGAAACGACACCCCCAGCGCAAACAGGGTCGCAATCACCGGCGGCAAGGCCAGACCCAGCCATTGCGGATAATCCGCCAGCGCGAAACTCGCCCCGAACCAGATGCCCGAGCCCAGCCGCGCCGCCAGCACGGTCCCCGCACCGCCAGCGAGAGCGGCGATGAGGAGGGAGCGCAGGGAATTGTCGCGGGCGGCGGTCATGCGCGTCTCCGGAATTTAGACAGCCAGCTTCCCAGCACGATCAGCCCAATCAGCAACAGCACGCTCAGCCCTGTCTCTCCGAACGAGAACATCACAGCACCGAAAGCACTATCCGGAGCGGCGCTGATCCAGTGCGGCAGCATGGCTCCAACGTAGCCAATGACTTGCAAGACGAAGACGACAATCAGGCCCGAGATGCCCCAGACAACGGTCCCGCTGCGCTTCAAAAGCGCGCCGACCAACAGGCAAGCCAACGCCACCGCAATCCCGCTAACGGCAATCTGGGCGTCCATAACGGCCTGCATTGTGCGCGGCTCGGACATGAAATCCGCGGGCAGAAGGTTTACTAACGAGCTGAAAACACCTGACGCCAAGTCATAGGCCAGCAAAGGCGCCATGCCCGCGAGGACGGACAGCGCCTTTGGTCTGTGATCGACCGGCCCGGCAAATGTCGCACTCTCATTCATCAGCCTAAAGCGTCCTCGCAATCAGCAGCTTCATGATCTCGTTCGTCCCGCCATAGATCCGCTGAACGCGGCTGTCGGTCCACATTTTGGCGATCGGGTATTCGCGCATATAGCCGTAGCCGCCATGCAGCTGGACGCATTCGTCCATGACCTCGTTCTGGGCTTCAGAGACCCAGTATTTGGCCATCGAGGCGGTAGCGGCGTCGAGTTCGCCCTTCATCAGGCGTTCCGAGCAGTGATGGGTGAAGACCTCGGCCAGGGTCGCCTTGGTCTTGCATTCGGCGAGCTTGAACTGGGTGTTCTGGAATTTCAGGATCGGACGGCCAAAGGCCTCGCGCTCCTTGGTGTAGTTGATCGTCTCGTGCAGGGCACGTTTCATGGCGCCGACGCCCTGGACGGCGATCTGCAAGCGTTCCTGGGGCAATTGCTGCATCAGCTGGATGAAGCCCTGGCCCTTTTCCTGACCGAGCAGGGCATCGGCGGGAACCCAGACATCCTCGAAGAAGAGCTCGGCCGTGTCCTGGGCCTTCATGCCGACCTTGTCGAGGAGGCGGCCGCGACGGAAGCCCTCGACCTTGTCGGTCTCGACCATCAGGAGCGAGACGCCGTCAAAGCCCTTGGACGGGTCGGTCTTGGCCACCACGATGATGAAATTGGCCGAACCGCCATTGGTGATGAAGGTCTTCTGGCCATTGATGCGATAGCCATTGCCGTCCTTGATCGCCGTCGTCTTGACGCTCTGCAGGTCCGAGCCCGTGCCCGGTTCGGACATGGCGATGGCTCCGATCAGATCACCGGAAATCATCCGCGGCAGGACCGACTTCTTCTGATCTTCCGAGCCGTAATGGGTGACATAGGGCGCGATGATGGAATTGTGCAGGCCGACACCCCAGCCGGCTGCGCCGATTTCGGCGCCTGCCGTGTGGAAGACGTATTCATGGCCCCAATCGCCGCCGGCGCCGCCATATTCCTCGGGCACGGACGGGCACAGGATCCCCGCCTTGCCGGCCTTGGTCCAGATCTCGCGATCGACCATGCCCTGCTCTTCCCAGCGTTCGGCATTGGGCACGCATTCCTTGGCCATGAAGCCGCGCACCGAGTCCTCGAACATCCGGACATCCTCGCGCTCGAGAAAGGCCGGACGGGGCACATTGAGTGGGTCCTGAAACATGAAACGTCCTCCCCAGACGGTTCTTTGTGAGACGGGCCTGACCGCAGGATGGCGGATGCCCTTTATCAACCGGAATTGTGTGGCGGGCCGTTCTCTTTTGCCGGAACGGTCCCGCCGGTATGCACGTCAGTTAGCGCCTAGAAGGCGTCGGCTTCCAGCGCCATCATCGAGTCGGCGCCGGCCTCGACCTTGGCCAAATGCATGGCCGCTTCCGGGACCCAGCGGTCGAGGAAATAGCGGCCCGTGGTCAGCTTGTTGGCATAGATCGGATCGGTCTCGCCGGCGGCAATCTTGGCCGAGGCAACCTTGGCCATTTTCGCCCACATGTATGTCAGCGAGGTCAGGCCGAAGAGGCTGAGATAATCGTGGCTGCCCGCGCCGGCATGGTCGAAGTTTTCCAGCGCATTGTTCATCAGCCAGTCGGTGGCCTGCTTGAGCTTGGCCTTGGTGTCGGCGACGGCCTGCACGAAGGGCTGGGTCTCGTCATTGCCGCCCTCGGCGACAAAAGCGTCGAGCTCGGCGAAGAAGGTGGTGATCGGGCGCATTCCGTTCATCGCCAGCTTGCGGCCCACCAGGTCGAGCGCCTGGATGCCATTGGTACCTTCATAGATCAGGGTGATGCGGGCATCACGCAGGAGCTGGGACGCGCCCCATTCCTCGGTGAAGCCGGAACCGCCATGGATCTGCAGGCCGGAGGAAACCATGTCATAGCCCTTGCCAGTCAGATACCCCTTCACGATGGGGGTCAGCAGCGCCATGTAATCGCCGGCCTTTTCGCGCATCGCCGGGTCGGAGGCCTTTTCCTCGAGATCGCCTTGCAGGGCGGTCCACAGGGCAAAGCATCGGGCCGCCTCGACGAAGGACTTCTGGTCCATCAGCATGCGACGCACGTCCGGGTGTACGATGATCGGATCGGCCGGGCCGTCCTGGTTCTTCGGTCCGGTCAGGGAGCGACCCTGCAGGCGGTCCTTCGCAAAGCCGAGCGATTGCTGATAGGCGGCCTCGGCCAGGGCGTAGCCCTGCAGGCCGACGCCCAGACGCGCCTCATTCATCATGATGAACATGATTTTGAGGCCCTTGTTCTCGTCACCGACGAGCCAGCCGGTTGCTTCGTCATAGTCCATGACGCAGGTGGCATTGCCGTGAATGCCCATCTTGTGTTCCAAGCCGCCACACTTGGCCGCGTTACGCTCGCCCGGATTGCCATCGGCATCGGGGATGAATTTCGGCACCACGAAGAGCGAGATGCCCTTCACGCCTTCCGGCGCGCCTTCGATGCGGGCGAGGACGAGGTGGATGATGTTTTCCGCCATGTCGTGCTCACCGGAGGAAATCCAGATCTTCTGGCCGGTAATCTTGTAGGAGCCGTCCGCCTGCGGCACGGCTTTCGTGCGCAAGAGGCCGAGATCGGTTCCGCAATGCGGCTCGGTCAGGTTCATCGTCCCGCCCCATTGGCAGGAGATCATCTTGGGCAGGTAGAGCGCTTTTTGCTCATCAGTTCCGCCGGTCGCCAGCGCGGCTGCGGCACCCAGGGTCAGACCCGGATACATGCCGAACGCCATATTGGCCGAGGACACCATCTCGTTGAAGGCAAGGTTGAGAACATGCGGCAGGCCCTGGCCGCCATAGGCCGGGTCCGAAGACAGCGCCGTCCAGCCGCCTTCCGACATCTGATGAAAAGCCTCTTTCCAGCCGGTTGGCGTCTTCACATTGCCGTCGGCATCGCGCGTGCAACCTTCCTCATCGCCGACCTTGGAGATCGGGGCGAGCACGCCCTCACAGAATTTGGCACCCTCCTCGAGGATGGCGTCGACCGTGTCGGCATCGGCATCGGCAAAGCCGGGCAGGTCGCCATACTGGGCGATATTGAGCACGTCATGCAGGACAAAACGCTGGTCACGAACCGGGGCGCGATACGGGGTGGTCATGATGGGTCTCCGGGGAGCGGGATGTGGATTGTTTGATTGCGGGTTCAGGTCGGCAGCGACGTCTCGGGTCTCAGCCCGGCGACAATCCGCTCCAGTCTTCAAGATGGGCGTTGGCCAGCGCCTCGAAGGCGCGGGCGCGGCGGCGGACATCGTCCGGCGGGGTTCGGTCTTCCAGACGCTCGCGCATCCAGTCGAGACCGGCCTCGAGCTCGGCCAGGGCGCGGGCAACATCCTCGCGCTGCTGTTGCAGCACGGTGATGCGATGTTCGAAGCGCTTGATCGCCGGTTCCAGCCGTTCGCGGCCGCCACGGTCGATGGCTTGCAGGTCGAGGATTTCCTTGATCTCGTCGAGGGCGAAACCGACTCGCTTGCCACGCAGGATCAGCTCGATCCGGGCCCGGTCCTCGGCGGTATAGACCCGCGCTGCACCGCGGCGCAGCGGATGGATCATCCCCTTCTGTTCGTAGAAGCGCAGCGTACGCGGCGTGATATCGAACTCGTGAGCGAGCTCGCGAATGGTGAATTCGGCATCGGGTGCGACAGGCTTGATCATGGGGTGAATGGTGTTCATGAAGTGACGCGAACGTCAACGTCAAATATATGACAATCCGGAATCCGCAGTGCCCACGGCATTCTTCACCCATTGCCCCTTTCATCTTCGTGGCGCGCACGGCAAAGTCCGCTCCATGTCGCGTCACCCTGCTTTACCCGCCCTTCCGCTCGCAGCCCTGCTGCTTTTGCCAATCCTCACGGCGGAGACGCTCGGCCAGGCGGGCGAGCCCGATCCGGGCTTTTCCATTCTCGCCCAACCGGCCGGCATCACCGAGCTGACGCCGGATGAAGAAACACCCGACACCAGCGATGAAAACTACACGGTCATCGGGCCCCATCTGACCCGCGACGCCTATCTTGCCCTGCGCGGCACCGATGATGACTATGTGTTGCGCACCCGCTGGCAAATCGTGCGCACAGCGCTGGACGGTACGGAGCTGGGCCGCGAACAGCGCGAAATCGTCATCGGAGACGGCTATGTCACCGAGACCGGCACTGCAGAGCGCATCATCCAGGACTTCGCCACCGCCCGCACCCTGACCCGGGCACCGGCACTCGACGGTCCGGTTATGCGCAACGAGCCGGTCGTCTCGCATGTGCATCGGCAGATGAATACATTTGCGTTCTATACCGAAGGCGGCACGCTGGACGCGGTGACCGGTCCAGGCGGCACCTCCTTCGACCGCTTCTGGATCGAGGCCGCCATGGGCGTCCGCCTCGCCGAGGCGGACCTGATATCAAGCACGACCGCGGATGGCACCATTGAACTGCGCCGCTCGGCCGATGGCGCACCGGTATTCAGTCACCGCAGCGACGGCTTGGGCGCCGGCGCGCCAGCGGCCCTTTTCCGCGGCTGGTTGCAACACACCGTGCCGGTCCACCCGGACGCACTTGCAACGCTCAGCGACGCGGCAGGCCTGCCCGAACAATTCAGCTTCCTCGTCTACAGCCCGTCCAGCCCGCAAGGCCGTCGCGAGTCCTGGGCACGGCTGAGCAGCCATGAAGACCAAGCCAGCTTCCCCTGGCCGGACGGACTGGCACCGGCGCGCGCCGACAGCTACCAGATCGACGATCCGGCCATTGGCCTGCTGCTGCAGACAGGTCTCGATGCCGCCGCCCAGCCCTCCGCCACGCCGATCGAAGCTGATTTCCTGGCAGCCGCCGACGCCGCTCAGCGCCGCGCCGATCCAGCCGGCGCCTATCTCGCCCTCTATCAAAGCTCTCACCATCAGGGGCCGTGCGGCAACGACACCCCGTCGCCGGTCTGCAACCGGATGAGTCAGGTGACAGCCGCCGGGATCGGCAACAGCACGTTTGAAAACCTGATGACCGGCATCAGCCGCATGCAGAGCGACCGGCCATCCGCCCTGACCATCCTGCGCGAGCACCTGCGGCGAGACGGCCTGGAAGGCGCCGCCGCCAATCTGCTCGCCGCCCAGGCGCTCGCAGCACTTCGCAGCGCCCAGCCGGACGCCCTCCCCGACCTCAATCTGCCCGCCCTGTTCGCCACAAGCGCCCGCAATGATCCCTTTGCGCCGATGACTTTCTGGCATGGCGGCCGCTATGTCGCGAGCCAGGGCGATGTGGAGACGGCCTGGCTACTGTTTGACATCGCGCGGGCCCTGCCGGCCTCCCGTTCGATGCCCCCCTCACTTGAAGCTGCAGCGATGAGCGAGCAGTTGCAGACACTTGCCCCCGGCTTCTTCGTCCAGACATATTTGCCGGCAGCGGAAGCGGACCCCGCAGACGAAACCGGCGACAGCGACGAAAACTGAGTCCCGGCACACACTTATCCACACATTTTACCCACCATTAACCGAGTCAGAGCCTTGTTCAGACTCAGGTTTTGGCGCCCGCGTGCGTCGATCTGAGATTTGGTGTGGAAACACTACATATTGGGTCTCCACCCTCGGTTTACACAATATTAACCACGGAATAGCCTTCCGCAGGTTAGGCTGAGCGAGCGAATCAAATGTCGTCTATGGGTAACCCTTGGAGCGTAAAGGGGATCGATCCCCGCGCCCGGGCGAGAGCCAAGACGGCCGCGCGCAAGGAGGGCATGACCCTCGGCGAATGGCTCAATCGCGTCATCCTGGAAGACAATGACCCCTCGTCCCCGCAATGGGATGACGCCCTGGAAGCCTTTCCGGGCTTTGGCGGACAGGACGGTCTGAGCGAGGACGAGGACAAGCTGCTTCGGGCAATGGTCAACCGCCTGTCCGAACGCGTCGACAGCAGCGAACAGATGTCGGCCCGCACACTCGGCGGCATCGACAAGGCGATCACCCAGCTCGCCGAAAAAATCAGCAAGACCGGTGAACGTACCAATGCGCAGCTGGCAACGGCGCGCGACAGCATCGACCGGGTCAAGAAAGCCCAGGACGAGCTCGGCGAGCGCGTCCGCTCGATCGAGACATCCGGTGGCAGCGGCGCCTCTCCCGACACAGTGAAGGCGGTCGAGACCACCATCATGAAGCTGGCACGCCGTCTCTATGAACACGAGAACGACACGGCGGCCCGCGTCCACGAAGTCGGCGACGACACCAAGCGCCTCGCCGAGAGCCTTGAGGATCGTCTTGCCAGGCTGGAAAACCGAGCCGAAGACTTTGCCGACATCAACAAGCGGCGAGAGGACCGGACGTCTGAAACGCTGAACGGACTGCACACCTCCACCGAAATGCTGAAGGCCCGCATCGAGGGCACCGAGCGCGTCACCAATGATGCGGCCCGGCTTCTGGAGACGTCCTTCACCCGGCTCGACGACCGCCTGCGTCAGCTGGAGACCCGCAACTCCTCCGACACGGTCGATCTGGAGCGCCGTTTCGAGCGCCTGACCGATGATGTCGCCCGCACCATTGCCGAGACCCGCAACCAGGTCAGCCAGGCCCTCAACAAGGCGGCTGCCGAGCCGCGCGTTGACCGGCTCGAGGACGCGCTTGCCAAAGCCCTGGACCGGATTGATACCGCCGAGCGCCGCCAGGGCGACAACATGTCCCGCCTCGGTGAGGAGATCACCAAGCTCGCCGGCGCCATCGACCGTCGCCTGACGGAGAGCGAGCGCCGCTCGACCGAGGCCCTGCGCCAAAACCAGTCCGAACAGAAACTCGACCGCCGCCTCGATGAAGTCCGTCAGGAACAAAAGGACTCCATGAAGCGCATGGGCGACGAGGTCACCCGCCTCGGCCGCGCCCTCGGCGAGCGCATCGTCAAATCCGAACAGCGCGCCAGCACGGTTGTCGAGACTGCCACCGACCGCATGGCCCAGATGATGGACCGCCTGGAGCAATCCGGCCGCGAAGACAATCTGGACGACCGCCTGCGCCAGTCGGAAGAGCGTACGGCGCAACGGATCGAAGAGGCGCTGACAGGGGTCAAGGACCGGATGAGCGCCGTAAAGGCCGAAACCGAGCAGGCCCTGTCACCGGTCCAGCGCGCCATGTCAGCCCTCGCCGACCGTCTTGAAGCTATCGAAGGGCGAGGCAAGGAAGACACCACACCCGCCAAAGACAACGCAAAGGCAACAGCGGAACACGCCCCCGGCGCGACGGCCGACGGCATTGATTTCGACACGCCGCTCTCGCCGCCACCGCAAGCGGAAACCCCGGCCGGCGGCTTCGAGATTGATGGCGATGACCCATTCCTCGCCGAGGCGGGCCCTGCCGCACCGCTTGCCAGCAAGCCAGCCGCCCAGGCGGCCGCGGCGGCCGCCGCGCCGATACTGCGGGAACAGTCCTCCCCGCGCCCGGCGCCAACCCAAGCCCGGGGCCCTGTCCAGCCTCCAGCCCAGCCCGCACGTCCCCAGCGCATGGGCGCGACAGCCGACGCCGATTTCCTTGCCGCAGCCCGCGAACGCACACGAGCCGGGATGCCGGGGCAGCCGGCCGAGAACATCACCCGACGCGCGCCGCGATCCAATCTCGGACGGACCCTGCTCTACGCGTTGCCAGTGGTCGCCCTCGTGATGCTGTCCGGCGCCGGCGCCCTGCTGATCTGGGAAGCCTGGCAAGGCGATGGCGAACGAGTCGCCGCAGAAGCCGCGGCCGAACGCAACTTTATCGCCCAGGTCGAAGCCGACCTCTCCGGCACCGATGCCATGCACGCCGCAGAGCCCTCCGGGACTCCAGACCCTTCTGATACAGCCGCGACTCCCGCAACGTCAGACGCCGGCCAAGCCGCCACACCTGCCGACACGCGGGCCGCCGAGACGCGTATGGCAGAGACTTCACCCGACGCCGGCACGACACGGGCTCCGACCAATCAGGTAGCCGATGCCAGCGGCACCAGCCTGCCGGCACCCAGTACCGCCCGCGATACCGCGGCGCCGACATCGCGCACGCCCGAACCCGCACCGCGCACGACCGCACCGGACACCTCCACCGGGCCCGCCCGCACAACGCTGGAAAGCGCCGCCGCAGATGGCGATCCGGTCGCCCGCTATCAACTCGGCGTCCGCGCGCTGGATTCCGGTGATGCAGAAACCGCCGCCATTCTCCTGCGCCGTGCCGCCGAACAGGGTGTCCCCGCGGCGCAATATCGCTATGGCAAACTGCTGGAAACCGGCGAAGGTACCGAGATCAATCTCGAGGACGCGCGCCGCTGGACCGAGCGCGCCGCCAATGCCGGTCATCGACGGGCCATGCACAATCTCGGTGTGATGTACTATTATGGCAGCGGCGCCGCCCAGAACATGGAAACCGCGGCGCGCTGGTTCCAGGAGGCGGCCCTGCTCGGTCTGCGTGATTCACAATTCAATCTGGCGCTGCTCTATGAGACCGGCGACGGCGTCCCGCTGAGCCTGCCCGACGCCTATGCCTGGTTCTCGATTGCCGCCAGCGACAGCGACCCGACCGCCGGCGAGCGCGCAGCGACACTTGCTGAACTGATCGAACCCGCCGCGCTCGAAGCGGCCCGGGCAACTGCCGCCGGCTTTACGCCGCGCCCGCTCGATCCCGAAGCGAACGGACTTTACACCGGCCTGCCATGGGAGCGGGTTGCGACAACGGACACAGCAACGGTTCGCCGTGCCCAGGGCTTCCTCTCGGTGCTCGGCTATGGTCCCGGCCCGATCGACGGAGAGATCGGTGGCCGAACCCGCGACGCCATCATGCAATTCGAGGCAGACCAGGGCCTGCCCCGCACCGGACGTGTCGATGCTGTTCTTGTTGAACGGCTCGAACGCGCCGCTGCGGGCTGATCGGCGGTGCAGATCTACCTCCCGATCGCGGAAATTTCAGTCAACATCTTCCTATTGCTTGGATTGGGCCTCGGTGTTGGTTTCCTGTCAGGCATGTTCGGTGTCGGCGGCGGCTTCCTGATGACGCCCCTGCTCTTCTTCATCGGCGTACCGCCGGCTGTCGCGGTCTCGACCGAAGCCAACCAGATCGTCGCCTCCTCGGCTTCCGGCGCGCTGGCGCACTGGAAGCGCAAGACCCTCGATATCAAGATGGGCTCGCTATTATTGGTTGGCGGCTCGGCCGGCTCGATATTCGGGGTCCAGCTGTTTGCCTTCCTGCGAAGCCTCGGCCAGATCGATCTCATCATTTCGCTGAGCTATGTCAGCTTCCTGGGAATTGTCGGCGGACTGATGTTTGTCGAAAGCGCCCGCTCCATCCTCAGACGCAATGATCCGGCAGCCGCCCGTGCCCACTCCGGGCACCGCAAGCGCGGCTGGATCGACAAGCTCCCGTTCAAGATGCGCTTCCCGGCTTCCGGCCTCTACATCTCGGTGATCCCGCCGGTCCTGATCGGCTTCTTCGTCGGAACACTCGCCGCGATCATGGGCGTCGGCGGCGGCTTCGTCATGGTACCGGCGATGATCTACATCCTGCGCATGCCGACCAATGTCGTGGTTGGCACATCCCTGTTCCAGATCTTGTTCGTGACGGCGCTGACCACCTTCCTGCAGGCAACCCAGAACCAGACCGTCGACGTTGTGCTCGCCATCCTGCTGATCATCGGCGGAGTCATCGGAGCCCAGCTCGGCGCCCGCGCCGGCCGCAATGTCAAAGCAGAGGAGCTGCGCGCCTTGCTGGCGATGATGGTGCTGATCGTCTGCCTGAAACTGGGCTGGGACCTGGTCGCGCAGCCGTCTGACCTGTTCGTGGTTTTGCCGCGCGGCGGGGAGGGTCACTAGATGCTGACCGGCCTGATCCTCGGCCTGGCCCTACAGGTCCAGCCCCAGATCGCCAATGAGGCACCCGGCATCGTCGCCGCGCTGACCCATGAGACCGTGGAAATTCGCGAGGACTTTGCGGGAATGGAGCTGGTACTCTACGGCGCCACCCGCGGCATGACGATCCAGGACGAGGTGGTGGTGGTGCTGCGCGGTCCCGGGCGCGAATTGCGGGTGATGGAGAAAGCCCGCAATTTCGGCATCTGGGTCAATTCCGCACCACGCGAATTCCAGGACATCCCCAGCTATTACGCCATCGCCACGTCATTGCCCCTTTCGGATATCGCCACCCACGAGCAATTGGCGGGCAGCGGCATCGGCCTGACCGCGACCCTCGAGAGCAATGCGGGCGAAACCGGCGCGGTGACGGACCGGGACCAGTCCGACCCTTATCTGGCTGCCATTGCCCGCGCCGGTTTTCGCGACAATGTCTATGCCGAAGCCCAGCGCGGCGTTGAAATCCTTGATGGTGGCCTGTTTCGCGCCACCATCGCGCTGCCCCCCCTGACCCCGGTCGGCAATTATGTCGCCGAAGTTTACCTGTTCCGGGACGGCCGCCCAATCGCCAGCCGCTCGACCAGCCTGCGCGTCGAGAAAGCCGGCATCGAGCGTTTCGTCTATGAACTCGCTCACGACCGCCCGATGCTCTATGGCCTGTTCTGCGTCTTTATCGCCATGATTGCCGGCTATGCCGCAAATCTGGCCTTCAGCCGGCGTTGACCCTTTCCCGCGCACCGTCTCCGCCTACCTCTGGCGTATGATCGACAGAAAACCCGTTCCGAAAACCCCGCTATTGCTTGGCCTCGCCGGCTGGATACCCTTCTGGCTCCCGGTCATACTGACCGCCCAGGCGGCCTTCTCCGGCCGGAGTGCCGCGGCCGAGGCCGGACTGTTCGTTATTTATGCCGCCATCATCCTCGGCTTTCTGGGCGGCGTCCGATGGGGACGGGCCCTGTCCGACGAAGACAGCAATGCCCTGACCTTCACGCTGTCGATCACCCCGAGCCTTGCGGGTCTCGCAGCGACATTCCTCTACTGGGCAGGCGCCCCGCTGACCGCCTTCACCCTGGTGTTTGCCAGCCTGTTCATGCACTGGCGATGGGATACTGCATCGACCTGGCAGGGCATTCTGCCAGCCTGGTATGGCCGCCTGCGCAGCGTCCTGACTTTGGGGGCCTGCACGGCCGCGCTGGCAATGTTGGCGCTTTATCCGATGACAGTCTGACCGGGCGCCCGACCTCCGGTCCGACGGCTTCAGATGCGTGCTAACGCCGGTCCCGCACGCAGGACCTGGCGCCGACGGGATAGACGCGGGAACGCCCCATCACCAGGGCATCGGGCACCTGTCCGAAACAGCGTTCAAAGGCCGGATCGAGAATGTTGAGGCCTCCGGTATAGGCGCCGAAAGCCGGCATGATCAGCCGCGAGCCGTCTGTCGCAAAGCACCGTGCCCGAACAGAGCGGCCCCTGCCGCGCACCCTGGCGCATGGGTGTAGATGGCCGGCGATCTCACCAGGCGCCGGCCCTTCAGTAGGCTCGTGACGCAGGACCAGTGTGCCCAGCTCCAGCCCGTGCAGCACTTCGCCGCCAAATTGCGGCGGTGGAGCCGGGTCATGATTGCCTTCGATCCAGATCCAGCGCGACACGCCGGCGACGAGGACGGCCAATTGCTCGGCATCGGCGCCATCCATGCGGCGGTCGGCAAGACGGTCGTGAAAACTGTCACCAAGCGCGATGACGGTGTCCGGCGCGTGACGGTCAATGGCGGCGGCAAGGCGGCGCAGGGTGGTGCGCGTGTCGTAGGGCGGCAGCATCTGGCCGCGCGCGCCGTAGGACGAGCCCTTCTCGAAATGCAGGTCCGAGACGACCAAGGTTCCAAGCTCCGGCAGGACGAGGACACCGTCAAAGTCAGCGATGGCCGCCTGTCCGTCCAGGTCGAACGGGAGATCGGCGCGCTTGTCAGTCAAGCCGGACGGCCTCGGCGATGAGATCTTCGGCGGCATCTTCAAGTATGCTGTCATGACCTTCGCCATAGACCGCTTCCTTGCCGATCTCCAGCATCACCGGCACGGCCAGCGGCGAGATGCGATCCAGCCGGACATGACTGATCCGGCCTTTCACGCGGGACAGGGCCTCACCCAGCCGTCTTATGTCGAGCAAGCCGGAGGCGGCATCGTGCCAGGCGGCGCGCAACAGGACGTGGTCCGGCTCGTGTTCGCGGAGCACGTCATAGATCAAGTCGGTCGAGAAAGTGACCTGGCGGCCAGTCTTTTCCATTCCCGGAAAGCGCCGCTCGATCAGCCCGGCGATCACCGCGCAGTTGCGAAAGGTGCGCTTCATCAACTGGCTCTCTGCAAGCCAGGCATCGAGATCATCGCCCATCATGTCTTCATCGAACAGCCGGTCGAAATCGACATCGGACAGATCGCGCAGACCCCAGACCGAGAGCGCGTATTCATTGGCGACGAAGCCCATCGGCTGCAGGCCCATGCGTTCCAGCCGACGGGTCAGCAACATGCCCAGCGTCTGGTGCGCCAGCCGGCCCTCGAACGGGTAGCAGACGAGATAGTGTCGCCCGGCGCGCGGGAAGGTCTCGACCAGCAGGCCGTGCGCATCGGGCAGGCGCGAGCGGGTCGATTGCAGGCCTAACCAGTCACGCACCTGTTCGGGTAGCTCATGCCATCGGTCCGGACACTGGACCAGGTCGCGCACACGTTCGGCGAGATAGGTCGAGAGCGGGAATTTTCCGCCCTGGTAGGACGGGACTTTCGGGTCTGCGTCGGCCGCGCGCGTGACCCTCGCCTGCATCTCCTCAATGCCGACGAACCGCAGCACCTGGCCGGCGAAGACGAAGGTGTCGCCGGGGCTGAGCTGCTCGACAAACCATTCCTCGATTTGACCCAGCCTGTGCCCGCCGCGGCCCCGGCCCGAGACCACCACGTCCAGCATCGGCGCCTCGACAATGGTACCGACATTCATCCTGTAGCGCTGGGCGATCTGCGGCGTGCGCGCCCGCCAGATGCCGTCCTTGCGACAGACCAGGCGGCGAAAGCGGTCATAGGTATTGAGCGCATAGCCACCGGTGGCGGTGAAGTCGAGCAGGCGGTCAAAGGTCGCGCGGTCGAGATGGGCATAGGGTGTAGCGCTGCGGACTTCGTCAAACAGGGCGTCTGCCGCAAAGCCGTCACCACAACCGCGGCCCATGATGTGCTGGGCGAGGACATCCAGGGTGCCGGCTCCCAACGGTTCGCCATCAAGCGCGTTCTCGGCCACCGCCTCGCGGGCGGCCTGACATTCGAGATGCTCGAACCGGTTGGTCGGTGCCAGCAGGGCTCTGGAGGGAGCATCGAGACGGTGATTGGAGCGGCCCAGACGCTGGATCAGTCTGGATGAGCCTTTCGGCGCGCCCATCTGGATGACCAGGTCGACATCACCCCAGTCGATCCCGAGATCGAGCGTCGAGGTACAGACGACCGCCTTGAGCCGGCCTTCGGCCATCGCCTTTTCCACCTTGCGGCGCTGTTCCGGCGACAGCGAGCCATGATGCAGGGCAATCGGCAGGTTGGCATCATTGAGCGCCCACAGCGCCTGGAAGGTCAGCTCGGCCTGGGAGCGGGTATTGACGAAGACCAACGCCATCTTCGCCGTCTTGAGGCGGGCATAGACATCGCCCAGCGCGTGCCGCCCGGAGTGTCCGGCCCAGGGAATGCGGTCGCTCGGGTCGAGTATTTCGACCTCGGGTCGGGCCCCGGCCGACCCGCGCACAATCTTCGCAAAGCGGTCGCCACCGACCGGTTGGGTCACCAGCCAGCGGGCCAGACCGCCTTCGTCAGCCACCGTCGCCGACAGGCCGGCGCGCGTCGCATCCGGCGCCCAAGTCTGTATGGTCGCGAGGTCGAGCGCCAGCAGGTCGCCGCGCTTTTGCGCTGCCAGAGCATGAACTTCATCGATGATGATACGCTTGAGATCACGAAAGAAGGCTTCGGCGTTGGCGGTGGCGCAGAACAGCGCCAGTTGTTCCGGTGTGGTCAGCAGAATGTCCGGCGGGCTGGCCCGCTGACGCTGGCGCTTGGAGGCCGAAGTGTCACCGGTGCGCGTCTCGATGCGAACGTTTAGGCCGAGCTCCTCGACCGGCATCATCAGATTGCGTGCAACATCGACCGAAAGCGCCTTGAGCGGCGATATGTAAAGCGTGTGCAAGGCGTGCGGACGGGTCGGGCCTTGCCCCTGGATACGCTGTGCCAGGTCGATCAGGCTGGGCAGGAATCCGCCCAGCGTCTTGCCGCCTCCGGTTGGGGCAACCAGCAATGCATCCTCGCCCGCCCGGGCGGCCGTGATCATCTCAAGCTGGTGCGAGCGGGCGGTCCAGCCGCGTGTCGCGAACCAGTCTGCAAAGCGTTCAGGCAAGGCGTCGGCGACCAGGCGTGTCGGCATGTCTCGCTTCCAGCGCCAGTGATGACGCTCTCTTTTCCTTGCAGGGGGGATGGCTGCCCGAAGCGTCCCCCTGCCGGTTATGCCCCGGTTTCGCCATGCTTGTGGCCGAACCTGACATTAGCGAGGGAAACTGGCCCATGGTCAACGCCGTCATCGAACGGTTTCAACGGCTTGATGCCGCGTTCAGCGAACGCGCCAGCAAGGGTGAGCGTCTGTATGGGCGCTTCTCCGCCCTCGCCTGCATATCCAGCGACGAAACGCCCGAGAAACTGGTCGATCGCAGTCTCCACATTCGCGACCGCATGAATGAGGGGCTGGGCACCTGGCGTTCACCAGGACGTGCGATGCGCCTGGTTTTCTCCGCAGCACTGGCTGCGTCAGACCGCACCGCCGACACATTTTTTACCGTCCGGACTGCCCTGAATGAGCGGCGCCAGGAACGGGGTGCCCGCATGCTCAGCCATGGCGGATCCTGCGCGGCACTGGCTCTGGTGGTTGCCGGAGGGGGCACCTGCCAGGTCGACAATTTTTTCGACATTCTCGACGAGATCACATTGCCCTGGTGGAACCGCGTCCCTGCACGCGAGGACGTGTTGGCGGCCACGTTCGCAGCAACCGGTGAGACCCCGGAAGATGCGCGCCGCAAGCTGGACCGGGCACGCCTGGCCCTGCGGTCGGCTGGCGTGCCCGGCCACCACGTCGAACGCGCAGCCCAGGAAATCTGTCTTGCCCCGGTCGACGGCGGCGAGATTGCCGCCGCCTGGACCAGCTTGAACACTGCGGTGCGCGGACGCCCGGTATTGCGTCATGGCGTCGGCAGGACCGGTCTCGCCGTGCTCGCAGCGCGCGGCCGTGGGCCCGAGACTGCCGACATGCTCGTTTCGAGTTTCGAGGCGGTGCGCGCCCTGCGTCCCCGCCCGTCCGGGCAGGTCGCCGCCCGGCTGGCCATGCGCCTGACCCAGGCGCAGACCGGTGCCAGCGAACCTCACGCGGCGGCGCGCGATCTTGCCGCCATCCTGGCGGCGCAGGCGGCCATCATCGCGGTGGTCGCCGGATCAACAGCGGCGGTCGCCGCCGCGTCCTGAGCAAAGGTGACATCGCCGCACTGCCCGCGCTAAAACTCACATCGACCCTGCCGGGTCGGAGTCCGTGGGGGAAATTCGTGCCGTTCAGTCAACTGAGTTCCGATCATATCGTCGACACGCTTGAACGCCTGGCCAAGCGGGCACGGGACCGCTTCCCGACCGCCAGCCTGAACAATGTCATCGAAGAGCTGATTGGCCTGGCCAAGCGGGACCGTCGGCGCAGCCAGCGCCTGTCCCGCCCTTATCTTCTTCTTCGCAGCGGCATTTTCCTTGCCGTCGGCTTGGCTCTGGTCGGCCTGGTCTATGTCGGCGAGCGGGTCTTCAACTGGGCACAGGAGAGCGGGGCCTCGGCTGACGTGTTCACGGTCTTTGAAGGCGTCGAAGCAGGTCTCAACATTGTCATCCTGGCTGCCGTCGCAATCTTCACGCTGACCCGTGTCGAGGAGCGACTCAAGCGATCACTCGCCCTGGACGACCTGCATGAATTGCGCTCCGTTGCACACGTCATAGACATGCACCAGCTGACCAAGGATCCGACCGCCCTGCTGCGCCTCGGACCAAGCACCACCTCGTCACCCGTCCGGTCGATGAGCGAATTCGAGCTCGGCCGCTACCTGGACTATTGCGCGGAGACGCTCAGCCTGGCCGGCAAGGTCGCCGCCCTGTACGCACAAAGCTCGCGCGATCCCGTCGTGATCGCCGCGGTCAATGACATCGAATCCCTGACCTCGAACATGTCGGCCAAGATCTGGCAGAAGATCGACATCGTCCGGGCCGCGCAACCCAATGAGAAGGTTGCGCACGAGGACTGACCGAAATCGCCTTCCCTTGACGCGAAGAAAGGGCTAGGGAGCGGTTCAGAACCAAACGCCCGAAAGGGGAATCCCCATGAATCCCGAAGACCTCATGAATCCTGAAACGCTCGCCACCATGGTCGAGATGGGAATCGCTGCCAGTACGAATGTCGTGCTTGCTGCCATCATTCTCATCATCGGCCTCTTCATTGCCGGCTCCGTACGCAAGGCCATTCGCAACGCCGTTCACAAGAGCGCAACGATGGACGACACGCTCGGCGGTTTCTTCGGGTCGCTGGCCTATTACGGCATCATGGCGATGGTCGTCATCGCCATGATGGGTACGTTCGGCATCCCCACCACCAGCTTTGTCGCCACACTTGGCGCCGCTTCGCTGGCGATCGGCCTGGCGCTGCAGGGCACGCTCTCCAACCTGGCTGCCGGCGTGATGCTGATCCTGTTCCGGCCCTATCGCCTCGGTGACTGGGTGGAACTGGCCGGCACGTCCGGCGCGGTCAAGGAGATCACGCTCTTTACCACCGTGCTTGGGACCGGCGACAACAAGAAGATCATCATCCCCAATTCGAAGTCCTGGGGTGACACGATCACCAATTATTCCGCCAATCCAACCCGGCGGGTCGATCTGACCTTCTCGATCGATTACAGCGACGATATCGGCAAGGCGATGAAAGTGATCCAGGACACGATCAGCGCCGACGAACGCGTCCACAGCGATCCGGCCGTCTTCACCGCGGTTGCCGCGCATGGCGCGTCCTCGGTGGACATCGTCACTCGCGCCTGGTGCAATACCGGTGACTACTGGGGCGTTCATTTCGACGCGATGAAGAACGTCAAGGAAGCTTTCGACGCCAGTGGCATCTCCATTCCCTACCCGCACCAGGTCAATATCACCCGCAAGGCCTGAGCCTGGCAGCAATCGGGGCTACGGCCCCGATTGCGCCGCAATTTGGGGTAATCTGACGCCATGACAGATCGTGACACATCGAATGACAGACCAACCGATGACCGGACTTTCGTCCAACGGCTGATCCGCGTCGCTTCGACCGACATTATCCGCGTCGTGGTGCTGTGCGTCATCGCCGGTTTCATCCTGGCGGCCTTCCACGTCAACCCACGACGCCTCTGGGTCGATTTCTTCGGCACAATTGCCGAATCCTGGGGTCGTTTCATCGACTTCCTGACTCATTCGGTTGGCTGGGCGATCGAGTACTTCCTGCTCGGTGCAATCCTGGTCATCCCGATCTGGATCGTGTTCCGGGTCCTCGGGGCGCTCCGCCGCCGCTGAACTCGCCAAGTCGTGGTTTGTTAACCAACTTCCTTTGCCGGATGGCAAGGAAGGCTTGGTACAGCGGCCTCATGACAGCGAGCGCACGCAACCTGCCCTTGACGGCGAACGGCATCCCGACCCGGGAAATCGACGGGTGCAACGATGCGCCAATGTTGCTCGAATCCAACAGTTTTCTTCGCAACATGTTACTGGGCCTGCTCCGCGACGCCGGCGCCAATGACGTTATGGTCGCCAAACGCGGTGACACGGCCCTCAACCAGATTGCCGAACGGACACCCAGCGTCATCATTGCCGACTGGCATACCAACTCGGCCCCGGACGAGGACCGGTTGAAACTGGTCCGAACAATTCGGGAGAGTGACGGCGCGCCGTTTCGCGACACACCCATCGTCCTTATCTCCCAGCCCCGTACGCGGCGGGAAATCGAGCGTGCCCGCGATGTCGGGGTGTCAGAGTTCCTGATCACGCCGATCGCCCCGATCACACTGCAAGACCGCCTGCGCTCACTGGACGAGCAGCCACGTGACTTCATCAGCTCATCACGCTTCAATGGTCCGGACCGTCGTCGCCGGGAACGCCGAGCCGAAGGCCCCGTCCACAAACGCATGGCCGATGTCGCAGCAGGCCTCACAAGTCCGATGGCCGCAGCCCGCGCCGCAGCCGTCGCCCTCGCGCACGAAACCCAGTTGACCGGTGACCGGCTGGCGATCCGGGTCGGTCGCTCGCTGCAACGCTTCATCACCGCTGTTTCCGACTATACCGCCATCGAAGCCGAGGTGGTCGAGATGCACCGCGCCGCCCTGGCGCAATTGCTGCGCATGGCGGAAGAGGGCAATCCGCTGCGCGAACCGGTCGTCACCGGCCTGGAGCAGGTGGTCGCCAAGCGGATGGGTCGCTGCTAACCACGCTTCCTGCGACGCCCGGCCTGTCCTATCTAGGTTGGATGACCTGACCGGGAACGCCATGACCGACGACATTCAGTCCCGCCTTGATTCCATCGCCCCGCTGATCGTGGATGGCTCGCCGCACGCTGTTGCGCTGGGCCTGTCGCTGATTTCGCTGACCCCGGGTCACGCGGTCATGGGGGCACGCTATGACGAGAGCCTGATCGGCGATCCGGACTCCGGCACGCTGCATGGCGGCGTGGTGACAGCCCTGCTCGACCATGCTTGCGGCATGGCCGCCTTCGCGGGCTTCGGCGCACGGGACACACCGGCGACACTGGATTTGCGGATCGATTACATGCGCCCGGCCAGGCCCGGCCTTGATGTGACCGCCGAGGCGAGTTGCCTGAAATCGCATGGTCTGGTCGCCTTCGTGCGGGCCACAGCCCATGACGGCGACATTGAAGACCCTGTCGCGATCGCCCAGGCCGCCTTCATGATCACCAAGGCCTCCAAAGCTGCCCAGGAAAAGGCCAAGCGCCTCTACACCGAAGGGCGAATGTCATGAGCCAGGCGCTGATCGACACCTTGATGGCCGCCCCGTATGTCGCACGGTTTGGCGTACGGCTGGAACGCAAGGGCAATGAGCTGACCGGCGTGCTGCCCTTCGCCGATCATCTTGTCGGCAACCCGCTCATCCCGGCCCTGCACGGCGGCGCGGTCGGCGCCTTCCTCGAGATTGTCGCTTCGGCGTCGCTGCTAGCCAGCCAGCCGCTGCAAAGACTGCCCAAGCCGATCGATGTAGCCATCGACTATCTGCGGCCGGCCCGCGCCCAGGATGTCTATGCCAGGGCAGTCGTCGCGCGATCAGGCCGACGAGTGGCCAATGTCCGGGTCGAGGCCTGGCAGAAGCGCATCGATGCACCGGTTGCGACGCTGCACGGACATTTCCTGATCACACCGGACCATGACAGTGCCGACCGGGAGTAACGGCAGGGCGATGTCGTTCAACCCGTCAAAACTGCCGTTCGTCGCGAAAGACTGAGCGGCGCTTACCCGGGCCTTACAAGCGCGACAGTTTCTGAACGCTTTCTCTCAAAGGTTTACATCACCGGCCAGCACGCGGAGAGCCGACGGCGGGCAGTCTTGATGGCGTGGTGACGGGTCACGAGGGGTGACCGGCCACGTCGCAGGAGACAGCCCAATGACACTTTCCGTTCTTGCCGCGATGACCGCGAGCCTTGCACTCACCACGCCCGCCACAGCCATCGACGCCAATGCGCCGACCGAGATTGTCCACGTCCGTACCGGTGAATTGCAAAGTGACGCCGGCTGGGAGTCGATCGAATCCCGTATTCGCCGGGCCACCAACCGCGTGTGCCGTCCGCATGGTCTGCGTGGCCTCGACGCCCAGCGGGCCCGCCGTGCCTGTTTCGATGGTGCCTTTGCCGATGCGATGGGGCAGCTGGACCGCCAATACGCCCAGGCCAACAATCGGACTGTCGCTGTCGTCATCACGGCGCGCTGAGGCGGCCATGGTTCGCCGGCATTGGTCGCTCAAGGGGCTGGAGCGACCACCTGCGGCGCTATGACCAATTGTCAGGTGCCAGGACGCGCATCAGTTTGAGGGCATGACCCACGCCAATGCAGTCACGGCCTATTTCGACGGGCTCTGCCCGATTTGCGTCAACGAGATGGCGCATTACGCGGATGCCGCACCGGATATGATCCGGCTGCATGACTGCAATGGCGAGCTGCCCGACGACATCGACCGCGACGCGGCCCTGGCAAGCCTGCATGTCCGCCTGCCCGATGGCCAGGTGGTCGATGGATGGCTCGCCTTCCTCGCCATCTGGGATCGTCTTCCGAGCCGCAGATGGCGGTGGCTGGCGGCGCTGACCCGACCGGCCCCGATCCGCATCCCGCTTAACCAGATCTATCTGTGGCTGGCCCCATGGCGGCCTCGCCGAACCTGTCGTGACGGGGCTTGCACAAGCGGCACGCAGTAGCCATTCATTTTTGAATGATCGCCAGACGCGCGCGGCAATACCTCAGGGATGGAATCCGCTCAAAGCGTTCCCAAGTTGGACACATTCGATCATGCACAAACGCATGATGCGGCCCAACTCTGGAGAGCCCAATGAAACGCTTCCTCTTGAACACCCTTGCCGTCCTGGCCCTTGGCAGCAGCCACATCGCGCTGGCCCCGCCAACGTACGCACAGTCCTCGCCAACGCCGCAAGTCGAGATCGAGTTCGATCAAGCCGAGCTGATCGACCCGGCGGAACTGGACGCCCTGCATGCCCGGATCGAACAGGCTGCCCGCGATGTCTGCCGTGAGGCCCTGCTGGGTGACCTGCTGCGCCCCGTGACGATGCGATCCTGCATCCGTGACAGCACCGAGCGGGCGCTGGCCCAACTCGCCGACCATCGCGCAACAGTTCTCGCTGCGGCAGAAACAACACCGGTCGAGCAGCGCTGAGACTGACGACTATTGCCTGCCTCATCGGGCCGGGCTAGGTGCGAGGCATGTCTGCTTCGCCCCTGACCCGGCTCGATGTCATCAAGCGCGCCTGGCCCCTCGTCTTCGCCAATGCCGCTGTCCCGCTTGCCGGTGTGGCCGACACGTTTGTGCTCGGCCTGTCCGGCGACAAGGCAGACCTCGGCGGTGTTGCCCTTGGCAGCGCCCTCTTCTCGGTCTTCTACTGGAGCTTCTACTTCCTGCGCATGGGCACGACCGGGCTGACGGCCCAGGCCGACGGCGCCGGTGACCGGGCCGAGACCCAGCGCATCCTGCTGCGGGCGCTTGCCATCGCGGCGACGCTCGGTCTGCTGGTATTCCTACTGCGCGACCTGATTGCCCTGGCCGGCTTCGCCATCCTGCAAGGCGAAGCGCGGGTCGAGAGCAAGGGGGCAGACTATCTGCTCGCCCGTGCCTGGGGGACGCCGGCAGCACTAGCCGCCTTTGCCCTGTCCGGCTGGCTGATCGGGCTTGGCCGCAATGCCGCAACGCTGGCGATCTATGTCGCTTTCAGCCTGGTCAATATCGGTCTCGACCTGTGGTTCGTGCTGGGGTTGGGCTTCGGCCCCGGCGGTGTTGGCGCGGCGACCGCGATCGCAGAGTGGCTGGCCCTGCTGGTCGGCGGTGGCTTCCTGCTGATGACGTTGAGACACCAGGGGGGCTGGGCGGACGGCGTGCTTAACCGGGCCCGACTGCTGGACGGTGCGGCTGTCCGCGAGCTGTTCCACGTCAATGTGAACCTGATGATCCGCACCTGGACGCTGGTGATCGGCTTCACCTGGTTTGCCAATGCCGGCGCCCGTCAGGGTACTGCCGCGCTGGCCGGCAACCACGTCCTGCTACAAGTCATCTCGGTTTGGGCCTTCGTGCTCGACGCCTTTGCCTTCATCGCCGAGACCGAGGCCGGGCGCGCCTTCGGGCGACGCTCGGTGCGCGCCCTGCGCCGCTGTGTGCAGCTGACTGCCGAACCAATGATCCTGTCGGGCGCGGTGTTTGCGCTGGCGACCTGGTGGTGGGGAGACGCCGCCCTGACCGCCTTGATCGAAGACCCGGAGGCGCGGGCCGCGGCCATCACCTACCTGCCCTGGTGTGCTGCCGTTCCGCTGCTGGGAGCGCCGGCCTGGCTGATGGACGGGGTTTTCATCGGCACGACCAGCGGCCGCGTCCTGCGCAATGCCGGACTGGTTGCCGTGGCCATTTATCTGGCCGCCGATGCCGTGCTCGCACCATTGTACGGCAATCACGGTGTCTGGGCCGCATTCGTGATTTTCTATCTGGCACGGGCCGGAGCCCTGCTCGCCGCCTATCCGACGCTGCAACGCCGCATTCACTCGGCGCCGACAGCATCCGCGACCGACGTGAACCCATCGACCTGAAGCCGCTCTGCCAGGCCGCGCTTGATACGCTGGATCAGACCCGGCCCTTCATAGATCATCGCGGTATAGAGCTGGATCGCATTGGCACCGGCGCGGATCTTGGCGTACGCCGTTTCCGCACAAGACACACCGCCAACGCCAATGATCGCCATGTCCGGCCCCGCCGCCTTGCGGAAGGCGCGGACCAGCTCGGTCGAGCGGGCGAAGACCGGCGGCCCGGACAGGCCACCGCCCTCACCCATGTTTGCGCTGACCAGGCTCTCGGGGCGCGTGATAGTGGTGTTCGAAATGATGATGCCGTCGAGCTTGTGACGCGCGATCGCAGCGACCATGACATCGGCCTCTGCGTCGTCGATATCCGGCGCGATCTTCAGGAAGACCGGCGCCTCTGCTCCGACCGCGGCGACGGCGGCCAGCAGGTCATCGAGCGCGCCCGACGATTGCAGCGTGCGCAGGCCCGGTGTGTTCGGCGAAGACACATTGACCGTGAAGAACCGGGCCAGATCCTTGAGGGCGTCCAGGCAGGCAACATAGTCGGCAACCCGGTCCTCGCTGTCGAGATTGGCCCCCAGATTGACGCCAACGACACCCGAACGCGCTGACCGGCGCACCAAACGCTGGTGAAAGAGGGTCAGCCCCTGATTGGGGAAGCCCATGCGGTTGATCACCGCCCGGTCCTCATCGAGCCGGAAGATACGCGGTCGCGGCTTGCCTTCCTGGGCGCGCGGCGTCACAGCGCCACACTCCACAAAGCCGAACCCGGCCGCGAGGAGTGCGTCCGGGGCCTCGGCATTCTTGTCGAAGCCCGCGGCCAGACCGACCGGGTTTGGCAGGTCGAGCCCGGCCAGGGATGTCCGCAGGACAGACGGGTCGCGTCCGAACTGGCGCGGTCCGAGTCCGGCCTTCAGACCGAGGATGCCGATACGGTGCGCGGTTTCCGGATCGAGGCCGTGCAGCATCCGTGTCGCCAGATCGTGGATCATGACCGGCTCTCCAGATCGGCGGGGAGGATCCAGTCGCCCTCCTCATTGCGGCGGACATGACGCATGCCACGAACCGCAGTGACCGGGATCTCGCCATAGACATGCGGGAATAATGCGCCACCGCGCGATTTCTCCCACTTCACCGTCTCGCCAAGGGCTGACAGATCGATCTCGACCAGCAACAAGCGCTCATGGTCATTGTAGTGCTTGACCAGCGTGCCCTCGACCTGGTCGGCGGCGGACAGATGGATGAAGCCATCGGCCACATCATGCGGGTCGCCAGCGAAAGACCCAGCGGCCATCACCTCTGACCAGCGGTCGGGTGTGGCAAGGCGAAAGGCGGTTGTTGTCGTCATGATCACGGCCTAACCCCCACCGCGGATTCGGGCAAGGGCGACTCGCGCATGGGATAGTTTTCCTATAGCGTTTCAGTCCGATGCTGACCCATGACGATATCTGGCGCGGGATCGACCGCTTGGCTCGGCACGCGCAGACCAGCCCGTCCGGCCTGGCCCGGCGCGCGGGGCTCGATTCGACCACTTTCAATCCTTCCAAGCGCATCTCGGCGGATGGCTCCAAGCCGCGCTGGCCTTCGACGGAGAGCATCGCCAAGGCGTTGGCGGCTGCGCATCTCGATTTCGATGATTTTGCCGGCCTGGTCTCGGGACAACCACGCGCCGGCGCGCTGCCATCGCGGGCGCTGGCGGACGGAGAAATTGCAGACCCGTTCGATGCGAGCGGATATCCGGCCGGTCCGGACTGGGATGCCATCCCCTTCCCGGGCCTGGCACCGGGAGAAGCCTTCGCATTGACCGTCCAGGACACCCACATGCTGCCGGTCTACCGGCCCGGCGACAGGCTGGTCGTGTCACACGAAGCGCCGGCGCGTGTGGGCGATCGCGTGGTGGTGCAGCGGCGTGACGGAACCCGGTCAGCCTGGACGCTGAGTGAAAAGACCGTCCAGGCCCTGCGCCTGTCACCGCTTGATCCCTTGCAGCCGACCCTGACCCTGCCGCTGACCCAGGTCGCCTGGCTGGCCCGGATCGTCTGGGTCAGTCAGTAGCGCTAACGCTGCAGGCGGGCATCGGCCCAGTCGCTGACGGCCCGGCGATCGCCCAGACGGGCCGCAAACTCGTCCAACTCGCCCAATATGGCCGTTTCGAAGGCATCGCGTGGCGGCAAAGCCCGGGCCGACCCGACCAGTTCCTGGATCCGGGTCTGGTAGGCGGGCTCATCAAGCGCGGCCAGCCCGAGTGCCAGAAAATAGCGCGGCGCGGGGCTTTGCGGGTCGAGCGCGATGGCCTGTGAGTAGTATCCCATCCCGGCCTCGATCGAAGCGTCCAGAGCGCGAAGCCCCCGCGATCCGCCGCGGCGCGCCACTTCCAGATGCCAGGCGCCAAGCATGCCAAGTGCCCAGGCATTGTCCGGCTGACGGGCAACGACCTCTTCCAACAGGTTCCGGCCTCTTTGCGGCAAACGGGTCAGATAGGCGCGCCAGCCGCCCATATAGCGGCCACGAAATCCCAGCGCTCCAGCGAGGCGCAGGCGCGCTTCCACATGATCTTCGTCCAGACGCAGGGCGTATTCGGCAAGGTCGATCGCCCGTTCCGCCAGCGCCTCCCGGTCCTCGCCGACATCCTCGACCATCAACCGCGCGAGCAGCGCGCCGGCGGCAAAGGCATAGCCATCGGCCGTCTCGAGCCTTTGCGCCTCGTAGGCCGCCAGCTCCCAGGCGCCCTGTTCGTATGCGGCTTCCGCGGCAGCCCGGTCGGCCTGTGCAGGCGCGACGATCAACAACAGAAGGAGAGGGAGGAATAGCGCAGCTCGGATCATGCAATGACTCTAATTCAGCTTCGCAACCACGCAAACTGCGAAGCGCGACTTTTCGCGCGCTGGCGAAGGGCGACGAACACGCTAGGTTTGCCTCGCCAGAGGATGTTTCCATGACCGTCGCCTTCACGCCGCCCAAACCACCCTGTGCCCAATACAGCGGCGTCGGGAAACTGGAACTCTCGGATTACTGGACTTATTTCCGGGCCATGCAGCGCAATCCGCTGGAGGTCTGGGGCGAACAACATTTCGCCATCCGCATGGCGCCGTTTCAGTTTCTGGGTCGGTCCAGTCTCTTGTTGAACGATCCGGCCGGCATCCACCACTGCTTCGTCACCAATGCCGCCAATTACGGCATGAACCCGGTGCGCCAGGCGGTACTGAAGCCCTTTTTGCGCGACGGGTTGCTGACCGCTGAAGGCGATGTCTGGAAGACCGCACGCAAGGCTGTCTCGCCCGTCTTCACACCACGGCGGGTCAACGGGTTCGCGCCCCAGATCCGGACCGTCTGCGATGCGACGCTGTCAGCGCTGGCTGAACGTGATGGCCAGACTGTCGACGCTTCCGACCTGATGGTCGAACTGACGCTGGACGTGTTGATCGAGACCCTGTTCTCCGGCGACGAGGCCCTCGACAAGGCGCGTTTCACACGCGGCATCTGTGATCTGCTTGAGATTTCCGGCATCCCCCATCCCTTCGACCTGATCCACCTGCCCGGCTGGATACCGCGTATCGGTCAGGGCAGGTCGCGCCGGGTCATCAAGGACCTGCGCGAGCAGGTCGGCACCGTGGCCGGTGCCCGCCGTGCCGCGCCGTCGGCCAAGGAAGCCGGTCGCACACCCGACTTTCTCGACCTTCTGCTCGGCGCGGGGCTCGACGACACGGCGGTTATCGACAATCTGCTGACTTTCCTGGCCGCCGGCCATGAGACCACCGCCCGAACCCTCGCCTGGACGCTTTACCTGCTCTCCCGTGACGAAGAGGCCCGCACAAGGCTGCAGGCCGAGGTGGACGCTGCGGACCTGACCGGGACCGATCCGGCGAACTGGTCGTCCCTGCTGCCCTTCACCGAGGCTGTTCTGAAGGAAAGCCTGCGCCTCTACCCTTCGGCGCCAATCCTGGCGCGGACATCGAGGGCTTGGGACCTGGTCGCGGGATTGCCCGTACCGGCCGGCTCCGATGTGCTGGTTTCGACCTGGCTGCTGCACCGGCAGCGCGACATCTGGGAACATCCCGATGACTTCCGACCCGACCGCTTCCTGGGCCAGGCCGCCAGTGCCATCCCGCGTGACGCCTATCTGCCCTTTGGCCTTGGGCCGCGTGTCTGCATCGGGGCCCGCTTCGCGATGATGGAGATGGTGATCGTCATGGCCTGCCTGGCCAGCCGGCTCCGTCTCGACTTTTGCGGCGAACGCGACCCGGTGCCGGTTATGCGCATCACCCTTCAGCCCGACACACCGATGCCGATGCGGATCAGCCGACGCTAGCGCTGGAATCGCAGGCGCACATTCACTGACGGCACATTGTCGGACTGGCTGGCGATCTGGTCGAGAAAGGCGCCTGCTGGCGAGTCGACCCGGCTGACACCGGATTCGTCGCGTCCTGACCGGAGCGACAGACGCAGGAAGCCCGCGCGGCGCACCTCCCACTCCGACCAGACCGACGCGAACACGCCTTCGGAACGGTCGATCGTGTTGATGAGCAGGGGATCGACCCCCGGCTCGCGAACGCCATCAAACACCTGGATCGTGTCACGCCGGTCACCGTTCCAGCGCATGAAAAAGCCCGACCGCCATTCGGGAACATGCCGCCACTCGCTGTCGAAGCGTAGCCGGATCCCGTTGTTCTCCTCACGGATCTCGGTCAGCCAGTAATGCATCGCCGGGGCCCGGTCTTCGACCTCGAACGACGCCACATATCGCCCTTCCGACCATTCCTTGCGAATGATCAGCTTGATGTTGTAGTCGCGATGACCGGATGTGGTGCGCGCAAAGCCCTGCAGCTGGTCAATCCGGTCCGACCAGCGGCGATTGGCACTGCCTTCAACACTCAGGCCGGGCAGGCCGTAACGGTCCAGCTCGAGTTCGAACTGCGCATTGACCCATTGAATGCTCTCCGGACCGACATTGGCCGGACGGACACTACCGTCGCCATCCAGGATGCTGGAGATCGGATTCTCAATCTCCTGCGTCGCTGCTTCCAGGCGCACGAGGTCACGCTCGCCCGAGCGGCGCTCGAGGGTGATCATATGGGTCCAGTCGCGTTGGGGCTCCAGCGTCGACGCGCCGGCGGTATTGAGGGAATTGTTCAGATCGGTCGAGGCCAGAAACTGATCGAGGTCGAGCTGGCCGACATTGCGCTCGGTACTCAACCGTACGGTCCATTGATCGGACACGGACCAGTTGAGATCGGCGCGCGGTGCGACATCGGTCAGACTGAGCGAAGCCCCGCCCTGATTGGATGACTCCAGGGAGAATTGTTCGAACCGGGTCCCGAAGGTCGCCGAAACACTGGGTGTCGGGATCCAGGTGGCAGAGGCCAGCAGCGCAGAACGGGTTTCCTCGACCTGCGCATCATCACCATCCACCGCCTGCTCGACGCCATCAATATAGGCCGAAGATCGACCTTCCAGCATGTTGGACGCCCAGGTCACACCGGTTTCCAGCGTCAACGAGCGGCCCGGCCGCCAGCGCAGATCGGCGCGGGCCGCCGTTTCGCTGGTTTCCCGGGTCGAGGCGGAGTGGCTGGTGACACCGGCGGACAGGTAATGGTCGCTGGCCACGGCTTCGCCCTGGCGGCGAGTGACGAGTCCAATAAGCTCGATGGTGTCGGAGAAGTCATGGCGCCATCGGGCCGACCCGAAACGGGCGATCGACTCCGAGGCACCAGCTTCGACCGTGCTACCGGGCGACAGCGAGCTCAGGACAGGCGTGGACGCTTCATCCCGCCGCTCCGTTGACAGGGAGAACCCGAAATCATTGCGCGGATTGGCGTGGTAGCGGGCCAGGGCCAGCCAGTCGCGCCGGGTCTGGCTCTCGACTTCGTCGGAAGAGACCCGCGCGCCCGGCTCATCGGCCGTGGACGTCCGCACAGCCCCATAATCCGTCAGGGTCTCGTCATAGAGATCGATCCGCGCCTCGAGTTCGAACTTGCCGCCGGTGATCGAGGTCGCAAGCTCGCCCTGATATTCCTCGCCACCATCGTCTCGCGGCTCGATTTCGATCCGCCCGTCGACCCGGGTCGCACTTGTCTGCGTGGTAACGATGTCGAGAACCAGCGGATAGCCCTGCATCTCGACGTCACGGGCGCCGGCTTCGATCAGCTCCAGGCGGACGACATCCTCGACGCGGATCGCCCGGATACGGGCCTCCAGCGAGCCGCTGCCACGCGGCGGGCGGCGGCCATTGATCAGCACATTACCGGCTGCGCCCGACAGACCGCGAACATTGTCGCCGCCATTCAGGCTGAAACCCGGCAGGCGATACACCATGTCCAGGGCATTGCGGGGCAGGAATTCTGCGAAGGCGGCAGGTCGGTAGACGGCGATACCCGCATCTTCGGTCGCATCCTGTCCCCAGACAGGTGCATACGACGTCGCCGCCAGACAAATGCTGACGGCGACGGCACGATGAAACGTGTCAGTCAATTTGAACATGCCCCAAGCCATTTCCAGCCAAATTCGCTGCAATGGGTTAGAGAAATGCTTCTAATCGGCCGAAAATCCAGCCCCTGATCATAAACAAATGCAGCGTGTATTTGTCTGGTGCAACCGAATGACCGTCATTCGGCCGGATATTGGAACACAGCGTCCAGGCCGACCTTGAATACACGCGCGATCTTGAACGCGACCTCCAGCGAGGGCGAGTATTTGCCCTGCTCGATGGCGATGATGGTCTGCCGCGTCACACCGACCTGTTTGGCCAGCTCGGCCTGGGTCATCTCGCCGGCATGAAAGCGCAGGGTGCGGATTTCATTGGTGATGGGCGTGGGTTTGGCCATGATCAAATACTCCCACGATAGGTCAGGAACTTCACCAGGATGCTGGTCAGCCCGGCCAGCATGGCGCCGACGAACAGGGTGTTCGCAGCCCAGAACGGATCAAGCTCGAAGACGAGCAGCATCAGCGCGATGAAGGCCGCGGCATGCATGGCATGTCCGCCCCAGGCGTCACCGCGCCGCTCGGCCGCATGATCACGCTCATCATCGACCACATCCGCCTCGTCGAGCTGTCCCTGACTGGCGATGGCGGCCCGGATACTGTCGGCAATCAGGGTGACCACGAAGATCACCACCGCGATTACCATCTCTGCCTTCCAGGAAACCTCGTCCAGGGGATGGGTGACGACCTGCGGTACGACACGGATCAGGTACCAACCCAGGGCCAGAATGGTGCCGATGGCGGCAGAGCGGTTCATTTTTTCCAGAAAGCCGGGCATCACACACCCCTCCGATAGCCGATCAATTTGGTGACGCCCTTGACCAGCTCACTGGCGACAAGGCCGGCCAGGACCAGGTTGGCGATCAGATAATAGGGCTGGGCAGTCATCGCCGAAGCCATTGCCGCGAGGGCGAACAGGGCCAGCACAAAGCCGCCGCGCTGGTCGCCGCGCATCTCGACCAACCGGTCACGCTCGTCGGCGGCCTCCTCGGCCTCCGACGGCGAGGCGATGGCCAGCGCGATATGGGCGACGATCGAGGCGATGATGACGGCACCCACCGTCACCAGCATCTTGGTATTGGTCAGCTCCAGCGCCTCTTCCGGCGACACGCTCCCGCCCAGCAAGACATTCGCCGTGCTGGCGAAATACCAGGCATAGACGCCGCCGGTCAGCACCAGCATGGCGATATTGCTTTTCTCGTGAAAACTCATGTCAAGCACTCCGTTCTTGGTGTCTGCAATCTTTAACATGACATTATGTAAGACGGAGCAGACGTGGTGTCAAATTTATTCGACACAACGTCAGAAAGAGAAGCCCGGCACTTCTGTGCCGGGCCCTTTGCCTGTCAGATCGGGGGGCGATCAGGCCAGAAAGTCGATCAGCGGAGAGGATTGTCCGCCCGTTGCGCCATAGGCGCCGACCTGTCCACCACCCGGGCCACCGCCCAGTCCACCGGCCAGTCCACCGGCCAGTCCTCCGGCACGACCATCGGACAGAGGGGTTTCGCCGTTCTCGGCGAACAGATTGCGGACGGCCTCATGGTCGATTTCACCATCATCGCCGAGCACCGAGGATGCCGCCGCCTCACCGAAGCGCTCGGTGAGATTGGTCATCATGCGATCTTCGCGCGCCTGCCTCTCCTCTTCGCGAACCTCGAGCATGAGGCCGGACAGGGCCTCATAGTCGACCTCGCCGCCGTCAGAGACAACGCCGGAGGCCGAAGCGCCGAAACGCTCGGTCAGGGTCGCATCGAGGGCTTCCAGATCGATTTCGCCAACTTCGATCGCTTCCTGGAGGCTGTCGATCAGCTCTTCTTCGGACGGTGGCGGGGGTGGCGGCGGACCGCCTTTCGGGCCTTGCGTCCCGGTCATGCCGGACATCGGCATGGATTGCATTTCACCGATCATGGTGTCGCTCCTGTGTCGGCACCGTCCGCTTGGACGGGACGGTACGATATGGGCGACTGCGATCCTTTGAACAGGTTGAGGCCTAGGCCTGAAAACTTTACACGCGGTTACCATTGCGCCTGTCGGACGGCGTGTTTTTCGCATCTGCACAAACTTGTGCAGGCACCGACGGAATGGGCGCGGCGGCGCGTGTCATGGCGAGAGAAACGGGCTTGCAGCCCCCAAGCCCGGCTGCGCTCCTTTGAACCCTGCACAGCCTGTCAGGCCCGTTTCTCTACCCGCGCGCAGCCCGGACGCGTCAGGACTTGACCAACTCGCCGGCCAAGCCCTTTTCGATGAGCGCAATCGTCTCGCCGACGCCGTAAATGGCGACGAATGAGCCAAAGCGCGGCCCTTGCGACTGGCCCAGCAGCACCTCGTACAGGGCCTGAAACCAGTCGCGCAGGTTTTCGAAGTCCTGCGTCTTGCCGGCAGCGAAGACCTCGTCCTGGATCTTCACGGCATCGCGCTCATCCGCATCCATGGCCCTGAGGCGGACCAGCAGGTCTTCCATCGCCGCCCGCTCCATCTCCGTCGCGAGACGGAAGGATTTGGTCGGCTCGACGAAGTCGGCGAAATACTGCACCGCAAAGCCGGCCAGCTGGTCGAGCAATGGATGGCTCTGCGCCGTCGCGCCGTCGACATAACGGCCGATAAAGCCCCACATCACCTCGGTATTATGAGCCGAGGCGGCCGAGGCGAGATTGAGCATCAAGGCAAAGGAAATCGGCGAAGTATCCGTTGGCGGATTGCCGTCATGGATATGCCAGGCCGGGTTTTCCAGCTGCTTGTCCGGCGTCTGACCGGCATAGGCCGCCAGATGCTGCATATACTCATCGACTGCCTTGGGAATGACGTCGAAATACAAGCGCTTGGCCGTCTTCGGTTTGACAAAGTTGTAATAGGACAGGCTCTCCGCCGGGGCGTATTTCAGCCAGTCCTCGACCGACAGGCCATTGCCCTTGGACTTGGAAATCTTCTCGCCCTTCTGGTCGAGGAAGAGCTCATAGACAAATTGCGTCGGCGGCTCGGCACCCAGGATTTTGCAGATGCGCGAATAGACCGGCGCATTGGTCTGGTGGTCCTTGCCGAACATCTCGAAATCAACGCCAAGGGCCGCCCAGCGCATGCCGAAATCCGGCTTCCATTGCAGCTTCACATGACCGCCGGTGACCGGCAGCGTGGTCTCGGTGCCGTCCTCGTCATCAAAGGTGATCGTGCCAGCCGCCGCATCGACAGCCTTCATCGGCACATAGAGGACCCGGCCCGTCTTCGGCGAGATCGGCAGGAAGGGCGAATAGGTCGCCTGGCGTTCCGCCCCCAGCGTCGGCAGCATCACCGCCATGATGTCGTCATAGCGCTCGGCAGCCCGGCGCAGCATCGCGTCATAGGCGCCGGACTTGTAGAGTTCGGTTGCCGACTGGAAGGTGTAGGTGAAGCCAAACCCGTCGAGGAAGCCGCGCAGGCGGGCATTCATGTGGGCGCCGAAACTCTCATGCGTGCCGAACGGATCTGGCACCACGGTCAGCGGCTCCTGCAGGTGCTGGTTCAGCATGTCCTGTTGAGGCAGGTTGTCAGGCACTTTGCGCATGCCGTCCATGTCGTCGGAAACGCAGATCAGCTGCGGCTCATAGGCCCCGTCGGTCAGCGCATCGAAGGCGCGCAGCACCATGGTGGTGCGCACAACCTCGCCAAACGTGCCCATGTGCGGAAGCCCCGACGGGCCATAGCCGGTCTCGAACACGACCGGCCCGGATTTTCGCCCCAGCTTGTCCAGACGCTTCTTGAGCAGGCGCGCTTGTTCAAACGGCCAGGCTTTCGCGTTTTGGGCAAGATCTAAGACAGACATCCCGATGGTCTTTCTGTTTGTGGACACAAGAGGCTCGCGAGGTAGAGGGGAAGCGGGAGATGGTCAAGCGGGCTGGGCTTGGTGGGGGCCAGTTCCCTCTGGCTCGGGAGAGAGACCGGGTGAGGCGGATATCCCGGAAACTGTGAACCGCGCCCTCGCCGGGCCTTCGGGCCCCTTCTCCCGCGGGAGAAGAATTCCGGCGGTAGCCCTACACCACTTTCCGTCACCCAAAAGCCACACCTCTCGACGATCCAACCCAGACGTGTCGATTTCGCCTTGCACGCGAACACTGGCGGCGTCATAAGCCGCCTCCCGTCAACCCCGCCCGGGACCGAGCCCATCGGTTCCGCGCACAATGAAGAGACGATCATGAACGCAGTTCAGACCCGATATCGCCTCTCCTGTCCGGCCCTCTGGCCGGCGGCGATTGTGCACGCGGAGGATGGCGCTTCCACCCGGTAGACTGGCCCCACAGTCCCGGTTGATGGCCCTCCCAAGCGCCCGCTTGTGGAGGGTTTTTGTATTTCGGCCTGCCTCTCCCCCCCAAGGGCGGCCGGAATGCAAATCCTAGGGAGGGAGCGCGACCCCCGACGCGCTCCCTCCCGCTAAGGTTCGCCAGGCTCATGTGACGCCTTGCGTCCCCTCATCCAGAGACCAGCCGGCCTTGCCGGTCAGCCTGCGTCCCACGAGATAGAGAAAAAGGCCAGTCGGCCCGAACAGGAAGGCCAGTATCAGCGATGGCACGACCAGGGCGCGCGCGACACCGCGGCGCCGGGCATCGCGACTGATCCAGGCCCCGACAAACAGGTCGAATGCCAGGAAGTGGACCCATCCGGTCAGCAGGCCGACGGGATGGGAGAAGAGGGCCTGCACGGCGGCCAGGCTGGACATGCCGGCTTCCGGATCGGACTGGCCGAAGACGATCCCCAGCGTCAGGAAGCTGAGATAGACCGCGCCCAGCGCCAGCGGCACCAGCGCCGTGTGAACAACCGGCCCGGTCCAGCGCCAGCCAGGCACGAAAATCAGCAGGAACCAGGCCGGAAATACCGCGATATTGATGGCCGAGAACAAGATCTCATACATGGCGGGCTCCCTTTCTTTCACCAGCAACGTAGAGAACGCGGATTCGCACCGCCTGCCATCCCGCACTTGTTACTGACTGACTGGTCAGTTATATTGCCTTCATGCCAGAGAACAGCCGACGCCGCCGCCCCGAAGCGCGCCCCGAGGAAATCCTCGACGCTGCCCTGACCGTCTTTTCAGAACAGGGGTTCGCCGCGGCCCGTGTCGAAGATATTGCCCGCGCCGCCGGCCTGTCGAAGGGTGCGATCTACCTCTATTTTCCGTCCAAGGAAGCGATGTTGAACGGGCTGGTCGAGCGCTCCGCCGGGCATCTGGCCAAGACCGCCGAGGCCATAGTCGCCAGCGGCGCCCCCCGGGACGCGGAAACCGGCCTGCGCGATCTACTGCGCATGTTGTTCACCAGCATGGCCGACCCGGCGATCAGCGCCGCGCCGCGCCTGGTCTTTGCCGAAGCCGCGCGCTTCCCGGTGATTGCGGACTTCTATCGCCGTCAGGTGCTCGAGATAGCGCGCGGGGCAATGCGCGCCCTGCTCGAAGCCGGTGTCGGCGCCAATGTCTTCCGCCCGGTCGATGCCGACGCATTCATGCGCGCGGTCGCCGGGCCGGCCTTCGCCCATATGGCACTGACCACGATCTTCACCCTGCCCCCCGACACGCTGACAGACCCGGCCGACATGGCCGACGCTCTGGCAGATATCCTCCTTCATGGCCTCAAGCCGCGAGCCCCTGCATCATGATCACCCGTTCCGCACTCATCGCGCTCCTCCCGCTCACCCTGCTGGCCTTGGTCGGTTGCAGCGAGCCCGAAGACAGCGGGCTTGTCGGCTACGCCGAGGGCGATTTCATCCGCATCGCGCCGGATCAGCCGGGACGCATCACCGAGGCTCCCGCCGCCGAGGGCGAGCACGTGCTCGCCGGCAGCCTGCTGATAGGCCAGGATGATACCGCCGAACGGGCGGCGCTGGCCGCCATCGAGGCCCGCATCGATGCGGCGACCGCCCGCTATGACGATGCCCTCGCCGGTGCCCGCGACCCGGAAATCGCCGCCGCCCGGGACCTGCTCCGCCAGTCACTCGCCACCCAGGCCGAGGCCGACCAGGCGCGCGACCGCAGCCAGGCCCTGTTTGCCGACGGCCATATCAGTCAGGCCCGACTCGACACCGCCATCGCGGCCGCCCGGGCGGCGGATGCCCGCGTCGACGAAATGCGCCAGCGGCTCAATATCGTCCGGTTGCCCGCCCGGTCCGACCAGCTGCGCGCCCTGCAGGCCGAGATCGCGGCGGCCGAGGCCGAGCGTGAAGGTGCCGCATATCTGCTGACCCTGCGCACCGTCACAGCACCGGCAAACGCCCGCATCCATCGCCAGCTCCGCTTTGTCGGTGAACAGGCGGGACCGACTGCGCCGGTCTATGAACTTCTGCCGGACGGTGCGGTCCATGCCGTCCTCTTCATTCCGGAACCGGAGCTCGCAGCGCTGCCCGTCGGGAGCCGGCTCGCGGTCAGTTGCGATGCTTGCGCAGCCGATTTGATGGCCACGATCGCGACGATAGACGACGCCGCCGAATTCACCCCGCCCATCCTGTATTCAGACTCCTCGCGTGCGCGTCTCGTCTTCCGCGCCGAGGCCCGTTTCGACGACACACCGCCGCCGCCGGGCACACCGCTCTTCTTCGAGCCGCGCCCATGAGCGAAGCGCTCGCCATCGACGTGACCGGGCTGAGCAAGTCCTTTGGCGGTACCCGCGTCGTCGATGATTTCGACATGGCGGTCCCGCCGGGCAAGATCTACGGCTTTCTCGGCCCCAACGGATCGGGCAAGACCACGACCATCCGCATGATGTGCGGCTTGCTGAAACCCGATGGCGGCGGCGGCACGGCGCTCGGCCTCGACATCATCCGCCAGAGCCGCGAGATCAAGGCGCGCGTCGGCTACATGACCCAGCGCTTCTCGCTCTATGGCGACCTCACCGTGCGCGAAAATCTGAGCTTCATGTCGCGCCTGCATGCCCTGCCCAAGACGCGGCAAGTGGTGGACCAAGCCTTGGAAGAATACGATCTCGCGCCGCGGGCCAGGCAATTGGCGGCGAACCTCTCGGGCGGCTGGAAACAGCGTTTGGCGCTGGCTGCCGCCTCGCTGCACCAGCCCGGCCTTCTCCTGCTGGACGAGCCGACCGCCGGGGTTGACCCCAAGGCGCGGCGGGACTTCTGGGACCGGATCCGCCGTCTGGCACGGCAGGGCGTCACTGTGCTGGTCTCGACCCATTACATGGATGAGGCCGTGCAATGCGACAATATCGCCTTCATCGCCTATGGCCGCAAACTCATCGACGCGCCGGCCGGCGAGATCCCCTCCCGCATCGGCCTGCACACGATCCGTATTGAAGGCCCCGGCCTGCAGCCGGTCTATGACGCGCTGGAGAACGCGAAAGGCGTCGAGCAGATCGCCCGCTTTGGTGCCGCCCTGCACATTTCCGGACGCGACCGGCAAGCCCTGGAGGCGGCATCCGCCCCCTATCGGTCGCGCGACGGGCTCAGCGTGACCGAGGCCAAGACGGGGCTGGAGGAAGCCTTCATCTGGCTGATGACCGGCGCCGAGGACAATTTCACATGAAATCGCTCTCCCGCATCCTTGCCATGCTGGGCAAGGAATTCATCCAGATGCTGCGCGACCGACTGACCTTCGGCATGATGGTCGGCATTCCGGTGATGCAGCTCCTCCTGTTCGGCTATGCCATCAATACCGACCCGCGCCATCTGCCGACCCTGATCGAGATGGGCGATAGCGGGCCGGCCAGCCGCGCCATTCTGCAGGCCATGGAGACTTCGGAGTATTTCGACCTGATCGGTACGGTCGCACGCGGCGGCGATGTTGAGACCGCCATGCGCGACGGGCAGGCCGTCTTCATCGTCACCATTCCGCCCGGCTTTGAACGCGACCTGGCGCGCGGCGAGAGACCGCAAATCCTGCTCGATGCCGATGCCACGGACCCGGTCGCAGCGGGCGCCGGAGCCGGCGCGTTTGCGACGATCGTGCAGCAGGCGCTGGAGCCCATGCTGGGCGAGATGACGCCGCCGGTCGAGACCATCATCCACCGGCGCTACAATCCGGCCGGGCGGACCGCCCTCAACATCGTACCCGGCCTGCTCGGCATCATCCTGACCATGACCATGGCAATGATGACCTCGATGGCCCTGACCCGCGAGGCAGAGCGCGGCACGCTGGAAGCCCTGCTGTCGACTCCGACACGGCCGCATGAGGTGATGATCGGCAAGATCACCCCCTATGTCGTTGTCGGCTTCATCCAGGTCGCGATCATGCTACTGGGTGCCCGCTTCCTGTTCGACGTGCCCTTTGAGGGCTCGCCGCCCGCCTTCCTGGTCGCGGTCTCGCTCTTCATCCTGGTCAATCTGGCACTGGGCTTTCTGTTCTCGACCGTGGCGCGCAGCCAGATGCAGGCCATGCAGCTGACCTTCTTCGCCTTCCTGCCTTCGATCCTTCTGTCCGGCTTCATGTTCCCCTTCGCCGCCATGCCGCAATGGGCACAGGCGATCGGCCAGGCCATTCCGGCGACCCACTTCATCCGGGCCGTGCGGGCGATCATGCTGAAAGGGGCCGGGCTGGAGCATGTCTGGCCACAGGTCTGGCCGCTGATGGTGATTTTCACTGTCATCGCGACCGTGGCGATGGTCCGCTATAGGCAAACGTTGGATTAGAACTTTCTGGACCTCTCCACGATGCACCTTTAAGGTGCACAGTGGAGGTGGCCCATGCCATTTGTTCCAGAGTCGATACTGGCGAAGGTTACCGCTTTAGGCATCGCAGCCACAGCATGCGCACTCCTCACGCTGCTGCTACACTTTTTGATTTATAGCTATTGTGAGACTGAGACCTGCGATCAGGCACCAGGAATCAATACTTACAGCGTCATATTTTTCATTCTCTATAGCCTGTATTACATCGTTAAAGGGGCAATACTGGCAATCAATAAATGGATGAGAAAGGAAAGGCCATGACTGTCAGGATGGCCTCGATCGTCCCGTTTGCCCTGATCGTTTTTTTGACGGGTTGCGCGAGCACGGTTTCGCACGACCATCCAAGTCCGGTAGTGCTGTGGCCAGCTCCACCGGAAACGCGGACCATTCGGGTTGGCGGGCATTTCAATGCCACTTTGGAAAGGTCAATTCTTTATAGCGACCAAGCCATCCCCCCATACTCTGCCACATCTGGCACAACCAATGCGCCAACGATTGTCGGGTTTGTTGCCAGCCACTCTTCAGACAGGGCCGCCAGACGTCGCCTTCGCGCTGTTTGTGAAGGGCTGCAGGAAGCGGCAACACCCCATTCAGGATCGGTCGCTCCATCCACGCGATTGCTCTATTGGTATGACAGGCGACCGAGTGCGGATGCGCGCCCGTGGCAAGGCGGTGGCTGCCTGGATCTCAGCAACAACTTTCATACTGATCGGTCCTGGGCAGAGTACACCAACCGTGCCGGAAACCGGAGCAGTGTAAACCTCCACAAGCGGGGGCCTTTTCTGGTGTTTCAGGATCGCTCGGTTGACCGTTGGTTCAGCATCGACTTTTCAGCCTTGCGCACGACCGATATTCGAGAGGGCGTTGAGGCCTTGCGGCCCTTCATACTCGCCAACACAGATCAGTGGGAAAACAGGTCGATTTCCGCTGAGGCGCGACACTTCGATCTAATTCGAGCGTTTGTAAACTGGGCTGAGTCAATCGGCGCTCTGTTTGAGAATAGCCACGGCGAAGCCTGAGTTTATTGCATACCTCCATCATCAAAAATCGTCTCGATCGGCGTGGCGAACAGGCGCGCCAGTTTGAAGGCCAGTGGCAGGGACGGATCGTACTTGCCGGTTTCCAACGCGTTGACCGTCTGGCGTGAGACGTCGAGATGGTCCGCCAGCGCCTGCTGGCTCCACCCCTTCTCGCCGCGCAGCTCCTTGAGCCGGTTCTTCATCGCACCTGCACCTGCTGGACCATCGAGGCGACGCTGTGGGCCACGGCGGCGATCGGCAGCAACATGGTCATGTTGAGCGGTTCCATGACCCCATAAATCTCGGCGACACCGAAGATTGCGCTGGCGAGCAACATGGCCAGGGTCGCGACGGCGGCGGCCCGGACCTGCATGCGCGCCAGCATCTCGTCGATCGAACGGACATAGCGCACGACTTCATAGCCATAGACCAGGAGCGGCAGGCAGGTGAGCGCCACCAGTGGCCAGGCCGAGACGGCGTCCCAATCATTGAGCGACGGATTGATCGTTTTGTCGATGGCCACCAGAATCGCGGTGAAGGCGATCATCGCCACGAAGGTCCGCCACAAATAACGCCGGGTCACGGACGCCTGTTTCTCACTGACGCTCATGACGCGTCCCGGTCGCGACGGCCAAACAGCAATGTGACGATCCGGGCGATGGCCAACAAGCCGAGGATGAAAACGGTCAGGCCTGCCATCTTCATCTCGGCGGAGAGGCTGGCGACAAAATCCCGAACCGTGTCGAGGGACGGGCCAATCATTCCCGCAAAGAAGATGGCTGGCAGGAAGACCGCCGCAAACAGGGCCAGCGAGACCAGGCTGGGCGCCTCGCCTGCATCACCAAAGTCCTTCATCCATTCACGCATCGTCATCAGGATCTCCTTCCAGTCATGTAAAGCGTGCTTTACTATATGATGTAAAGTCAGCTTGTCGTCAAGGGTGCTTTACAAGACTTCACATGAAAAAGGGCGCCGCGGCTCGCCGGGCGCCCTCTTGAGGTCAATGACAGCGAGCTATTCGGCCGGCTCATCAACCTTGTTCGGCTGCTTGGTCACCCGCAGATACGGCTTGATCTTGTTGTATCCGGCGGGGAAGAGCGCATCGGCCTCGGCATCCGAGATCGACGGCACGACGATCACGTCCTGACCGTCTTCCCAATTGACCGGCGTGGCGACCTTGTAGCCATCGGTCAGCTGGAGGCTGTCGATCAGGCGCAGCACTTCATTGAAGTTGCGGCCGGCGCTGGGCGGGTAGGTGAAGGTGGCGCGGATCTTCTTGTTCGGGTCGATGATGTAAACCGAACGGACAGTCAGCTTGGGATCGGCATTCGGGTGGATCATCGAATAGAGCTCGGACACCGATCGGTCGGTGTCAGCGATGATCGGGAAATTCATGCGGACACCTTGGGTTTCCTCGATGTCCTTGATCCAGCCCTTGTGGTCCTCGACACTGTCGACGGACAGGGCGATCGCCTTGGCGCCGCGCTTGGCGAACTCGTCCTTCAGCTTGGCCGTGAAGCCCAGCTCGGTGGTGCAGACCGGGGTATAATCAGCCGGGTGAGAGAAAAAAATCACCCAATCACTGCCGATCCAGTCATGAAAACTGATCGGACCTTCACTCGTCTCGGCTTGGAAATTCGGGGCGATATCACCCAACAAAAGACCCATGGTTCTCTCCTCGGTTCAAAACGCGATGAAACTGGCCTAGGAGTAGGTGCGCCTTGAGCGGGCAGAGTGCAACCCTTCGCGCGGCCCGCGCAACCAAATGTGAACCGGACGACCTGTCTCCCAAGCTGCGGACACCATGACAACTACCCTGATCCTGATGCGACATGCCAAGGCTGTCGACCGGCTCGAAGCCGAAGACGATTTCCAGCGGGGGCTGACCCCGCGCGGACGGAGCGATGCCGGCGAGGTGGCTGGAGCGCTGGCCGCGCTCGGCCTGAGCGTCGACCTTGCCCTGGTCTCACCGGCCTGGCGGACCCGCCAGACCTTTGACCAGCTGGCCCCGCAACTCGGCGCCCCCAAGGTGGACGATCCAATGGTGCTCTACCACGCCTCCACCGACATGCTTGAACGGGCCAGTCGCGAGGTGTTGGGACCATCCAGGACGATTCTTCTGGTCGGTCACAATCCGGGCATTGGCGGCTTTGCCCACAAGCTGGCCCAACGGTGCAAGGCCACCCGCCAACTGCCGATCGGATATCCCACCGCAACCGCCTGCGTGTTCGAACTGACCGAAGCCGACCTGATGCAGCCGAGCTTCGTCGCCTGTATCAATCCGAAGGCGTAACACGCCGAGAGTCGCGCTCAGCGTGTATTTGTGCTTATCTGCCCGCAATCCGAGTGGCAGGAGGCCGGCCTTGACGCTGATCGACGAGCATTTCCGTGAAACTCCTGCCAACCCAGTGGAACTTCGACGACAGTCGCGGCCGCGTGGCGGACATGCCTTTCAGCCTACTCGTCTGGCCCGCCCGCCGGTACACCTCGCCAGCTTGTGGGCGCAACAGGCCGCCTTTGGCCTACCAGGACGACACGCCGAACTCAGCGCATTTGGTCCGACATCCGCCCGAATAGGGCGATTGTCGCTGGCGCTCCTCTTGGCCCTCGCACTGTTCGCCATCATTTCGCCAGTCGTCGCGCTGGCAGCTGCCAGCGTCATGACCTGCGCCCTGTTCACCGGCCTGATCGCATTGCGACTTGCTGCCGTGGCGCTGAAGCCCGTCTGGCTGGACGGACCTGCCTGCGCCGACAGGGACCTGCCCACGGCCACCATCATGGTTGCCCTCTACCGCGAGGCCGCCGTCCTTCCGGACCTCGCCCGCAACCTCGCCGCGATCGACTACCCCGCAGATCGTTTGGCCTTCAAGCTGGTGCTGGAAGCCGATGATGGTGAAACCATCCATGTCGCTCGTCGCCTGGCGCTCGATAGTCGCTTCGAGATTGTCGTCGTACCGCCGGGCGAGCCGCGTACAAAGCCGCGCGCGCTCAATTACGCCCTGCGCTTGTGCCGCTCGGAACTGGTCACCGTCCATGATGCCGAAGACCGCCCGGACCCTGCCCAGCTGAGGCGGGCCGCGGAAGCTTTCAGGGTTGCCGGGCAGTGCCTCGCCTGCATCCAGGCACCGCTGAACTGGTATAACCGCCGGGAGACTTGGCTGACCCGCCAGTTCTCGCTGGAATATGCCGCCCACTTCCATGCCTTGCTGCCGCTCTACCAGCGGCTGGGCTGGCCACTGCCTCTTGGCGGGACCAGCAATCATTTCCGTCGTGACGCACTGGTCCGCATCGGTGGCTGGGATGCCTGGAATGTGACGGAGGATGCCGATCTCGGCCTGCGCCTGCACGCGGCCGGCTATCGATGCGGATTGATCGAGCCCCACACGCTCGAGGAGGCACCGCTGCAGCTTGTCCCATGGATCAAGCAGCGGACGCGCTGGATCAAGGGCTATGCCCAGACCATCGGCGTTCTGGCTGCCTGCAGGGACACGCCCTGGCGCCGGGTCTGGCCCGGCGTGCTGGTGCTGGGCGGCGCCGTCGCATCGGCATTGCTGCATGCACCGCTCAGCCTGACCTGCCTGTTGGCCCTCGCCGTTGGGGCCGGACCTGAAGCGTCCGGCCTGACAGCACTGGTCTTCATGGCCACAGGATACGCCAGCGCCATAGCCTGTGCAGCGGTGGCCATGCGCCGCGCCGGACTACCGGTACGCGCCCGCGACCTTGCAGGAATGCCGGTCTATTGGCTGCTGCAGACCCTTGCGGCGGCTCGCGCCTTGCGCCAACTCATCAGCAACCCGCACTACTGGGAGAAAACCGAACACGGCCTCAGCGCCCTGACGGACACGCCATGTATCTCTCCCTCATCCCCACGCTTATCGCCCTTGCCGGATTCATTGCGCTCTTCCTTGTCGCCCGCTGGCGATCCGGACAGCCGGTCCGGCCCGAACGCGGACCCCGCCTCATCCCCTGGATCCTGATAGCCATCATCTCAGCCGCAATGTGCGTCGCCCTGGTAGTGCACTTGGTAGAGCTGGCCGGCATGGACCCGGCGGCGTTCCGACCGCGGCGGATGTAAGGCGTGGTGCGACTAGCAGGCCGGTCACCGCCCCAGGACGGTGACTGCTGGCAAAACGCATGCGCTGAAAGGGCTTGAAGTGGTGGAGCGGGTGAAGGGAATCGAACCCTCGTCGTAAGCTTGGGAAGCTTCTGCTCTACCATTGAGCTACACCCGCGACAGGTAGCCATATCGGCTTATTTTAAACGGAAATGGCGGCATTCTCGCGCTCAAAAATCTGGAAAAAAATGGCGAAAAACTGCCCCTCTTGGAGAATGAGTCCCGGAATAGTCCCGAAGTGAATTGTCAAAAAGCTCTGACGGCAAACTCGTCACCCTGTAGGCGTTCGGCCAGCCCGTGCGGATCAAACTTCTGGAACAACGCGTCTCGGCGCGCTCGACACCATGTGAGATAACCTCGCACTTCGGTGCAGCCTTCAGGCTGTTCTTCGATGTGCTGAATGACCCTGTTCAGCATCGCGACCTGAGCAAGAGCGCTATCGATTTCGCCTGCGAATTCCATCCGCTTTTGATCTAGCCGAGCCTGTTCCGCCTTCGCCCGCCTTAGGGCATCCGCCTCCGCCCATCGGCGCTTCTGATCCGCCCAGTATTGGCGCTTGGCGATCTGCGCCGCGGCATGATCACAAAACGATTGAATGATCGACGGGAGGGCCTGCTCGAGCCGCTGGCGCTTTGTATCACCCCATTTTCGCCTGAGTCCGTCGTTCACATTACCAATGACTACGAATGCCAAATCTCCGGAAGCAGCATAGTCATACTTCGGCCAAGGCTGATCACTCAAAAAGGAATGCTGGTACCGCCGACGGCGGGCTTGTTCCGCCAACTCGTCAGGGGTGGGTTCATGGGGCCGGCGCGTTAAGCGGTCTTCGATTTTGAACCCGACCGGCTCACCTCCAATAAGGACGCGCAGCCCTTCATCTGATGGTTCCAGCACCCACCCCTGCTTAGCAATGGCCTCGTCGAAACCAACAAGAAACAAGATCGATCTATCAATAGAACACGGACCGATTGATACTCTAGGCCACGACTTCCGAGAAAGATGTATCAGGCCCTGATGATCAGGCTTCCGAGCCCGCAACGCAATTTCAGTTTTCTCCACCCATACGGGCAGATCGGAAGGTTTTGCCAAAGGAACGTCAACCTCGGCACGAGGAGTTTGTGGCTTCGAAGTTCGACCAAACCTTGAAAGATGCTGCTGCCCCCTGATCCGAATTTGATTTAGCTGCTCGTCAGTTGCAGGTGGAAGCTGGGGCTTCGCTAACTGATGGCCAGCTGCCAACTTCGCCCACCATCCCTGAGGCGGAAGCGGAATTTCATGCTTGAGACAAATCTTCTTCAGGCCAGTTCCTGAAACGCCTAGCTCCGCACTTGCGTGGATCATCGGCTTTGACCAGACGATTTGGTAGAGAGCAGCCCGGTCGATCAAGGCCATAGAATTACCCGCAAATTGATTTCATGATCATTCATCCGACGCCATTCGGTCAGAAATCCCCTGAAGAGTGGCGACCGTTGTTCCTTCAGATGACCAACCGGCAGCGAAGGAAATGTCATGCGATGCAGGCAGCTGGTCGCGCGACAATGTTCGCAGTTTTATTCGAGCTGGAATGGCTGCAGCCTCTCCAACAAACAAAGCCTCTTGTCGCGGCAACGATGAAAGGAGACCCGTCATTCCCGAAACACTGTCAGGAAGGAAGCGAGATACATGCTGCTGGTCTGAACTATTGCTCAGTCGCAGGACGATCCATGAATTGCACTGAGAAATTACCGTTCCTTCCACATCCGAAGGCCGCTGGGACACCAGTATCAAGCCGAGACCATATTTCCGTCCCTCTCGCGCGATGCGCCGAATTGCCGTTTGGGCAACCTCGTATTCCGCCTCACCACGATCTGGCACGTAACGGTGAGCCTCCTCACATACCAACAATACCGGATCGCGTTGGCGCTCTTCACGAGTCTGATGCACTTTGTATTGAAACAAGAGCCTTCCAATAGCGCCGGTTAGCGGTCCCGCGATTTCGTTTGGAAGGCCCGAAATATCGACGATCTTGATACGAGGTCCATCAGTCTCTTGGGTGCTAATGAACTGGGCGATAACATCGGCCAAACTTGGCGTTTGCTCGTTCAGTTCCTGCATCATGAACCGAATTCTAGCGTCCCGCGTAAGCACGTGAAACTTGTCAACAATGGACGAAAATTTCTGAATCTCCGCCTGAGCGGTGAGAGGGTCTCCATTCGACTTCCGAGCCTGTCGGTTCTCAATATGTGCCAGAAACTCTTTCAGCTTGAATGGACGCGGGCGGTCCCGATCAAACGCTAATAGCTGCGCTTCCGTCACCCCATCTTGCCGCATGGGCGTGTCCGGGTGAACACCTGCAGCCCGCGCCGCGGTCGGTTCGCCTATGGCCGACTGCACCAAGCCGGCTTGGTGCATTCGAGCATGGGCTAGCGCCTTAAAAACGATATTTGCCTGCGACGTAGCTTCACGTTCGGTTTTCCCAATCAACAAGGCTCGGAATTCTTCGCTTGAAAGAAGCCAGTAGGGCAGAGAGACATTGGCCCCCTCTCCGCGCGCAGCAATGGCATCATAGGCACGCAGCACGGAACCCTTTCCTTGAAAGGCCTCTGCATACTCGCCGTGAGGGTCAATAAGGACGATATTCGGCCTATTCACTTGACCGCGTCGAAACTGATGATCGATGACAGAGTGCAAAATCGCAGCGACGGCGCTGGATTTACCCGACCCAGTTGAACCCAATACCGCCGCGTGTTGGCCAAACAGGCGATCTATGTTGGCGCGACATTCAACGCGAGAGGCGCCGACATACTGGCCAATCGGAACAAGATTAGACACACCATCTTCTTCAGACCTCTCGACACTCGCATACAGCGCTTCAGTTTCAGAGTGCGTGACAAGATGCACCGATTGCAATGGCAATGGGTAAGTCGAAATGCCCCTTCGAAATTCGAATTCGTCTCCTGAACCACGCAGCCACCCCTCTCCGAGTAGGTCCGCTTCAAGAACTCTGCGATCGACGTCCACGGGTTGAGCCACGCCTGACGCCGCAAGGGTGGCAGCCTCTTCATCAGACTGGAGCCGAAGCAAACGAACACTGGCGAAAATCAATCGCCGGCCCATGTGCATTTTTAGAAGGCTCCCAATTTGGCCCACGTCATAGACACGACCCGAATAACTCTTTGTCAATTCTCGAATATTTCGACTGAGCGTAATTTTGATTGCACCGCCAGCGACTTCGAATACCGAGCCGATTTCCAAGTCCGCATCGAAACCAAAAACCGTCATCAGATTGCCTCCTGAATATCTTTGGGCAATCCGGTCGCGATCAACTCAGCGACACCCGCAAACGACCACCAGTTCCGTTCCCCCTCCACTGAGAAGTGTGGGCCGCCCGCACCATGATAGAGTCCATTTTGTGATGCGACGAAAACCCTATCACCGAAGCGCGGATTGCGCCGCCACGCCTCGAGCCTTTCCGGTAGTCCAGCGCCTCCCTCACGCGCAAAGGCCACGAGTGTAAGCTGGCTTCCCGGGCTGGCCATTGCGGCTTCGATCTCCGCATCAATATGATCATCACCGAATGAATAGCCGCATACCATGCAAACGTGGTCATTGCTGTCGGCAAGTCGGTTGCGAAAGCTTTGAAACAGATGGGCAAACGGATCACGTTGCGTATTGATGTATTTTGTTGCCTGTGGATAGATCATCACTGATCCATCCTCTTCAGGGTACGCTAGACCATCTCGAAGTCGAAAAACTCGCCCAAGCTCTTCACCTGATTGGTGCCAATCAATTGAGCCATGCAACTTGGTTACAGCCGCCCGCACATTGCGCAGTGCGCCGGCATCAGCTTTAGGGTCCCAGAACGCTATCCCGCCGCCAACGAATCCATCTCGATACGGAATGCTTTTTAACGCCAATGCATCTTCCACCAGCGTGTCATAGTTCGTGGTGAAGAACTCCACGGGGGAACGTACAAAATCCAACCCGGCTCGACTTCTGGCAAAAATCGCTTCTATGAATCTGAGGTGTTCATCAATGGTGACAATCGCTCCCCCGGGCTTACCGCTGCGAGCCGGTTCTGTGATGGTTCCGTCCGAGCCTTTTTTTGCTGGTACATATCCCCACCGAACAATGTTCGAAATCGATGTGACTAGGGCTCTGTGAACCTCGACTAGCTCGTCGCGAGGAACATCCGCTCCCCCAACCCGTACAGTCTTTCGCGCTGATCGATCAGCCAGCGAAATGAAGTCGCCAAGGTGAGTAAGGATATGCTCGATGTGAGCATTTTCTCCACAGTCCTGCACCAAAAAATCTAGAGCTGAAAGACGCGCGTTTTGCTCCACCCAATCGGCCCGCACGAGTTCAAGCACACGCTCAGTTAACGGATACATTAGGGGGATATTTGCCGAGAAACTAATTCCCGCCCCCAACAGCCATGTCTGCTTTGGGCTGTTCAGATGCCTTTCAAGCTGTTCGGCCACGTCAGCGTCGGACAAGCCAACCTCCCGCTTAAATTTTACAAACTTGCTGTACCATTTTTGAGATTTGGATCAATACTTGTCACTAAAACGCACTGTCCCGAATGCTCAGCGAAGGCGGCACTCATGATCCAGCCCTCAAGACGACTTTCAAATAAACAATCAACAGAGATGAAAAACCCGAAATCAGGGATGAATATAAGAAAAATTGATATGTTGGAATTGTGAACATATGCTGAAATATTAAATACTGCTGTACTGCGCCTCAGAACCTCCCATCCCACGAACAAGGAACTTCGTTTGACCGCCCTTTCCGAAACACATTTCCATGCACAAATCAGGACTGCAGAGATGCAGGAAAAAATCAGGCAGCTAGCTGCACATTACAGTGAATGGTTTGTTCACATTACGCCCGAAAGGAACATCCCCTCCATATTGGCCAGTGGCCTAGCCCCCCGCCCCGTCGACGCAATATGCATTCCAGAGGCAATCGGACACCGGCCCGGATTAAACCCGCCAATTTTATGCTTATCACCGCACTCACGAGCTCATGAATGGCGCAATCTCCAGCATCACGAGGGCCCATTCTCAGAAATAGCAGTACATGCTTCCCATTTACCTGAACACCTTGACTTAGATTGGTCATTTCCACCGAGCTGGAATTACGCTGGAGATGTCTCCGTAGACTGCGGATCGAGTGAATACCATGAAGTGTTTTGGCAAACCGTGCTTCGATTCGGAGTGGCAATTATTTACGACGCGATACCATCAAGCCACCTTCGCGTTTGGACACCCGATAAAGATCGTAACGCACCCGATAGCTGGTCTTTCTTGAACCAGCTTCATCACAAAGGCTGTTCGGAATCGAGCATCCCACCACTAGAAGAAACATGATGCGACAGGTTAGCGATCCCAGTCTGGCTACTTTGCTCGCGAAACGAAGCGCCTGCCGGCACTACGATGAGGAATTGTGGGCGTTTCACGAGAACGCTTTTGGCCGCAATTTAGAAAATGTGACAGATGCTGAGCTTCTGGCTCGGTTGGGCGCAATTGAGAAATGCATCCATTTTCTCGACGCCGATCCCACACCTAGGGATGACCTAACGCCAGAACGTGGTTGGATTAGTCCATGGTGGTGGTATCGCGCAAGATACTGGACGCTACTCGAAATCGGGCGACGGGAACTACGCGGCGATCAAATTGCAGAGCCGTCTGGATACGCTGACGCTTTTAGGGAGATCGATGATCATTTCACTGGAAATCTCAATGGCGGTCCGAGAATTTTAACAAGGATCAGCAAACGGGGGTGGCTGAACGACACCCTCAGCCATGGGATTCTTCGATTTGCACCAGCCGCTTCCTACAAAGACGAGTTGATTGGCGAGGCCCGCACTGATGATGAGATGGCGCAAGAATACCGACGCCCCGGAAAGCAACTTACGATCATGGGCCCCAACGGATTGATAGAACCGATTGGAGACGTAACCTTCTCGTCGTCAAGAGCGATCGCTGGCCAAGGCAGATATCCGTATTGGCTAAGTTGCTTCAGTGACAGCGTTGACGTTCGACTTTTTGATGAGTTCGCTTCTAACGAGCCAGAAAGTGACGTGTGTCTGGTGATTTTCGATCCTAACCGTCTTGCAAAACAAGCCTTGCCCGCCCTGAACAGATTCGCACCAAGAGCCCACAAAGATATCTTCCCTGTTGATTATTACGACCCGTATTATGGGCCATTCAATGATATAAAGCCCAAGAAATCAAAAAGACTGGAATATGCCTATCAGAAGGAAACAAGATTTGTTATTGATCCTGTAGACGCTGGAAGCCTGCCATCCGAACAGTCAATATTTATAAATATTGGCTCGATTTCAGAATTTGCAGGAATCTATTCGAGGTCTGGCGAAAAAATTTCCGGCACCGGCCCCTCCACATTCATTCGGGATCACTAGGCAAGGCGCCATGGCGGCGCCCTCAATAGAGCAAGCCCATATGACGCCAGCACTCATCGGCCCGATAAAGCGTCACATAAACCTCATTCGACCCATTGAAGCCTAAGCTTCGCAGAGCCAAGTACCCGTGTGACGCTACCGGGGAACCATATGATTATTGGATACGCACGCACTTCGACCATCGACCAGATCGCCGGCCTTGATGCCCAGATCGCAGAATTGGAATCCTGTGGCACGGACCGCATTTTCACAGAACAGGTTTCCAGCGTAGCCCAGCGAGATCAATTGACCGTGGCGTTGGATTATCTGCGTGACGGTGATGTGCTGGTCGTGACCAAGTTGGACCGACTGGCCCGTTCCGTCGCCGATCTTGTCAAGATCATTGAACGGGTGAAATTGAAGGGCGCCTCGTTGAAGGTCCTTGCGATGAATCTGGATACCGAGACGGCGACGGGCAAACTGATGCTGTCCATTCTCGGGTCGGTCGCGGAATTCGAACGCGAGATCATGCTGGAACGTCAGCGGGAAGGCATCGCCAAGGCCAAGGTCGCTGGGAAGTACAAAGGCCGTGCCCCGACCGCACGCCGCAAGGCCGACAAGGTGTTGCAACTCATCGGAACCGGGCTTTCACAAACCGATGTCGCGGCCGAGCTAGGGATTTCCCGTTCGAGTGTGCAACGGATCGTCAGGTCCGTGGTTAGCCAATGAAGCGACCAGTTGGCTACTCGCTAGTCGTCAACATCCGGGGCACCGCCTATCCGATAGAGTTCGGACATAGAAACTCGTTGAACTCGGTCAATTCTCGGCCACACCTGATACAGAGTCCAATCGCCGCGACCGTTGGTGCACGCAACCATGTACACGTCACCATGGTGCTGATTTTCCTGCTGATAGAATTCACCGCAACCGGCAATGTTGTTGCGCATTAAAACACCAACCACATCTCCGGTGGGGCCGCGCCAGTTTCCTGTATACGGCTCTCCCACAGAAGCAGGCTCGCTGCAGCCGGCAAGCAACATGAATGCTCCAAAGCCCAGTAAAACAGGCTTCAACCGGACGAGCTTCCAAATGTTTTCCATCACCCCATCCCTTCATCAAACGTCTGTATCAGGTCACGCAACCGGTCGATGACCCGTTCAACAACGGTCTTGCGTTCCAGTATCTTCGGCTTCTCGTTCAGCGCTTCGATGACGGTATCGCTAAGAGGCGTCTTGCTGGTGAAATGATACTCGCTGATCATCCGCTTGAAGGCTTCCGCATCAAGGCCTTCTTCGGCGCAAATCGCTTCAATGGTCGCTTGGCGTTCGTCATTCCAGAAACCTTCGAACGCGTCTTCCACCGACTGGCCGGGCGGGATGCCCGGCATGTTTTCGTCGATGAAACGCTGGATGAGTTCTCGCTTGGAACGAAGCTGCTGTTCTGCCCCCAGCAGGTCGATAATCATCGCCCGCTTCTTCGCACCTTGCTCGCGAACATTTTGATCAAGGCTGTGTTCGTCATCCATCGCTTCGGCCAGTAGTCGCAGGATATAGGCGACATTGATTTCATCGCGCTGGATCAGTTCCAGTTCGAAATCGACCTCATCGATGATGGATGCTGCATCGTCGGTGTCCTTGGTGCGGTCGTGGATGTCGAGATACTTAGACTTGAAGTCCTCGAACTCCTGCGGTGAGAGGGTCAGGTCGACCGCGTCAAACTCGGTGAAGCTCTTCAGCACGTTTCGGATTCGGATGAGTTCACGGAAGGCGCGAATGAATTCGAGGATGTCTTCTTCGGATTCCAGATCATTGACCGCATCCACATCCGGCGTGACCGCCTTCAGGGTCTCAACACCGGCATTAAACTGGGCGACATACTCCTCATAGGGCGCCATCAGGATGGTCTCGATCGCATCCTTGTTGGAAAAGAGCGTGATTGCCTGATCGGTCTTTTCTTTCAGATTGCGGAAGCAAACGATATTGCCCTGCGATTTGACCTGTCCGAGTATGCGGTTAGTTCGCGAGAATGCCTGTATCAGGCCGTGGTATTTCAGATTCTTGTCGACATAGAGCGTGTTCAGTTTCTTCGCATCGAAACCTGTCAGGAACATGTTGACCACCAACAGGATGTCCAGCCGGTCCTTGTCCTGAAAATCCTTCCGCTCGCGCTCCTTAACCCGCTTGGCGATATCTTTGTAATAGTTATAGAAGCTCTGGGAATCCTTGGTCGTAAAAGCGGTTTGATACATCGCGTTATAGTCGGCGATGAAGCGGTCCAGCTTGTCACGCGTGTGCGTGTTGACCGTGCTGGAGTCCGACGGATCGAGGTCAGGATCACCGATCAATCCATCAGCATCGCTATCATTCTCGTTGGCCGCGTAGGTGAAGATGGTGCCGACACGAAGATCATGGTCGCCGGCAGCCTTCTTCGCCGCGAACATCTCATAGTATTTGATCAGGGCATCAATCGAGGACACGCATAATATGGCGCTGAATTGCTTGTTATGCGTCTTGCGGCCGTGGTGTTCGATGATCCAGTCGACGATGCCGCCGACCCTGCCATCATCCTCGAAGAATTCCTTCTTGTTGATGCCGGCCACATCCTCATCGCTGAGCAGTGACCCGTCCTTCGCCTTCAGCCGGCCCCAATATTCCACCGAGAACCGCAGGACATTCTCGTCCTTGATCGCGTCGGTGATGACGTAATTGTGCAGGCAATCGGTGAAGAGGTCCTTGGTGGTTTTATAGCCAACCTTGTTCTCCGCGAAGATGGGCGTGCCGGTAAAACCGAAGAGCTGGGCCTTGGTGAAGGATTTGACGATCCGCTTATGGGTCTCGCCGAACTGGGATCGGTGGCATTCGTCAAAAATGAAGACGATCCGCTTGTCCTTAATGGCTTCCAGCGGTCCATCAAACTTGGCTTTCGAGATCGCGGTGTTGAGTTTTTGAATCGTGGTGACGATCAGCTTGTGATCACCGGCCAGCTTTTTGACCAGCGCCTTGGTGTTGGTCGTGCCATCAACGGACCCATCGGAAAAATAATTGAATTCCTTGGTAGTCTGATAATCGAGATCATTGCGATCCACGACGAAGATGACCTTTTCCACCTTCGGGTTTTCGATCAACACCTGTGACGCCTTAAACGAAGTGAGCGTCTTGCCTGATCCGGTGGTGTGCCAGATATAGCCGTTCTTGCGACCATTTCTCACCCGTTCGGCAATCGCTTCGACCGCATAATACTGATAGGGCCGCAAGACCATCAGCACCTTATTGCTCTCGTGCAGGACGATGTATTTGCCGATCATTTTGCTGGCGTGGCATTTTTCCAGAAACTGATCGGCGAAGGTGTCCAGCTGGGTAACCAGCGAGTTATCCGGCTTGGCCCAATAGAAGGTCTGCTTGAAATCCTGAAACCGGTTGTTGGCGTAGTATTTCGTGTTCACGCCGTTCGAGATCACGAAAATCTGGACGTATTGGAACAACCCGTTCTCTGACCAGTAGGAATGGCGCTGATAGCGGTTGATCTGGTTGAACGCCTCTTTCAGCTCCATGCCGCGGCGCTTCAATTCCACCTGTATCAGCGGCAAGCCATTGACCAGCAGGGTGACGTCATAACGGTTCTTGTAGGAACCTTCCTGTTTGACCTGTGTGGTGACCTGATACTCATTGCGGCACCATTCCTCGGTGTTCAGGAATTGCAGATAAAGGGACGATCCGTCATCGCGGGTCAGCTGCATCCTGTCGCGCAGGATTTTTGCCTTGTCGAAGACATTGCCCTTGTCGAGATGATTGATGACCTTGGCGAATTCTCCATCGGTCAGATCGACCTTGTTGTGTTTTTCAATCTGGCGCTTGAGATTGGCCTTCAACGCGGCCGCATCAGGGATCACCACTGGGCGCCAGCCCAGCCCTGTCAGGCGTTCAACCAGATTGGTTTCGAGTTCAGCTTCTGACTGATAATCCGCCATGGTCAGACCCTATACGAACATCTTTTGGAGAAGGCCGGCCTTGAAGGCTTCCATGTGTGTGATCTGGCCTTCTACGGCTTCGACCTTGGCATCTACCGCTGACAGGAAACTGGTGACTTTCCGCTGTTCGTCAGAATGCAACACGGGAACCGGCATCGCCATGAAGTCAGCTGTATTGATCGCCATCCTGTCGTGCCGGGCACCGTAGTTGGCTACGCTCTTCATGTAAGGGTGCCAGAAGTTGGACCTGAAGTATTGTTGATAAAATTCAGTCTCTTCCGCATTAAATCGGAACACCGTGTATAACGGCGACATCACTCCGCGGCCAAGATCATTTCGGTTTAGCGGACCCACCGGGGCCGACGCCGATATCCTCGGATTGTAAACAAAATCACCAAGCTCAACGACATAGTACCCCGAAAGGTTTTCCGCATTCGCGATGTCTTTGTCGAAATAATCGGACTGATCAATTACGCCTCGAACCGCCGAGTTGGTAAGAACCCGGGTCAGCGCCAATTCTGAGTTTTTCAATTTGGGCCGTATTGCCAGCCGCGAGAGCCGCCTCTCTTCCCAATCCGGATAATCCGAACCGTCATCGCGCTTGAACCGCAGCTCTTGGCTGAACAGCTTCTGCATCAGCCCGGCTTTGAATTGTTTCAGGGCGTCATATTTGCGACGAAGGGCGTCGATCTTGCCGTCAACAGCACCGAGGAAGGCGGCGATTTTCTGCTGTTCTGGAAGGGTTGGGACCGGCACGTGCATGTCTGTGATCATCGACATTCGGACACTGTCGACCGAGTTTTTTGCGCTCTGCCTCATCACATGTTGATAAAACCGGCTGGAAAAATAGTGGTAAAAATATGAACCAGATAGCTGACACGAGAAATCATAAATCGCGTAGACGCGCTGATGATAATCGAACTTGCCGTCGATGTAGTGAAAGTTCTTTCCAACACCGACACCATCCCCAGAAGTGAGTACGGCTTCCTTATCCAAAGCGAAAGAGTCAATCCTTTCAATATTATCGGAGCGTACAAAAAATGGGTATGGCCCGTCACTAACGCGATTTTGCGTGTCACGACTGCCAGTCTTCACCGTTGCGAGGTGTCCCACCCGGTCCTTCGGAAGCGATCCGGTAAACTCGGGAAACCGCAATTCAGGAACCGCGCTCATTGTCGCTCATCCTTCGTCAGCCGGAAGGACACCTGATAGCGGTAGAAATCGATATTGCTGGTGACCCGTAGCGCCCGCTTCAATCGGTTATCATCATGCAGGGCGATGATGGCACCGCGAACGGTTTGATTGTCACTGGTCAGCTCATCGAGAACATAGCCCATATACCGTTGAATCTGACCGACCACAGCATCACTGGCCCGGCCCTTTTTCAATTCAACGACGAGCAATTCGCGGCGATCCTTGCTGATGGCAAGAATATCAATGGGACCGGTATCCGTCGGGAATTGCTGGCCAACCAGTTCACCGTCTTCTTCGAAGATGTCGTAGTGCCGGCCGAGTTCGGTTTGCTGCCAGTTCATGACAAGAAAATGCTCAAGGTGTTGTTCCAACGCAAAAACGCCGGGGTCTTCCACGGTGTCATCGGTGGATATGATGGTCGGGCGATCTTCGCCGCGAATGAGCCGTTCAACCTCATCGCCGTGCTTGGTGATATTGCTGACCGTGCCAACAGACCCTGTGGAATTGCGAAGGCCTTCGCTCATCGCTGAGCGATCAACCTTCATATCGAGCCATTCAACGCGCCTGCGGTGGGGAAGGTCATGCCCTTCATGGTAGAAATACCGACCGACCGCCTTACCGACGTGATAGGCGCCGGCGCCATCAGGCGTCAGAATAATATCGCCATCGGAAATGCCCTTGCAGATCGTCCAAAGCATCCCGCACGCAAGCCCGGCAGCAACCTTGCTTTTGTCCGGATTATTCTTGAGGAAGATCGGCTTCATCGCGGCATTGAAATCGCGCCAGTCATCGGTGAGATGTCGGTCGAGATCAAAATCGAACTTCCAGCCGCCACCGATCCAGCCGCCCCGACGGCCCTCATCCGAATAGACGGACTTTTGCCCTGACATCACCCGGTAGTAGCTAGGCGAGCCCGTCATACCGGTGGCTCCATTCCCAGCTCCTTGCAGAACCCGCGGATGCTGGCATCGATATCCGCCATTTCCGCTTCAACCGATTTGATGGACGCCGTGACCTCAGCCAGATCGATGTCCGGTTCTGGTTCAAACGTATCGACATAGCGAGGGATGTTCAGATTGAAGTCGTTTTCTTCAACCTCATCCAAGCCGGCCTTGTGACTAAACCTTCCTTCGTCAACGCGGGTGCGGAAGGTGGTAACGATGCGATCTATATCGCTACGCCGAAGGTTGTTCTGGTTCTTGCCCTTCTCGAAACAGGAACTGGCATCCACGAACAGAATATTATCCGGCTCTTCCCGGCATTTCTTGAACACCATGATGCAGGTCGGGATGGTGGTGCCATAGAAAATATTGGCAGGTAGACCGATCACGGCATCGAGCCAGTTCCGCTCCTTGATCAGATACTGACGGATATGGCCCTCAGCACCGCCACGGAACAAGGCACCGTGCGGCAGGATGACCGCCATCGTCCCATTTTCATCAAGCTGGTGGAGCATGTGCTGAACGAAGGCGAAGTCCGCTTTTGATGACGGCGCCAGTCGCCCGTATTGGCTATAGCGGTCATCAGACAGAAGCAGTGGATTGGCAGACCAGTTCGCACTGAAGGGCGGATTGGCAACGACCGCTTCGAACCGCATTTCCGGATGCTGCGGATGTTCCAGCGTGTCTTCCTGCCGCAGGTCGAAATTGCGGTAATGAACCCCATGCAGGATCATATTCATTCGGGCCAAGTTGTATGTGGTCCGGTTCATTTCCTGACCGTAGAATTCGGAAACCTCGACCTCCTTGGACACCCGCAACAACAGCGAACCCGATCCGCACGTCGGATCATAAACTGATTTGATACGGCTCTTACCCGTGGTGACGATACGGGCGAGGATGGTGGATACCTGCTGCGGCGTATAGAACTCACCCGCCTTCTTGCCGGCACCTGATGCAAACTGGCCAATCAGATATTCATAGGCATCACCGAGAACATCGCTGTCGGACTTTTCCAGCTCGAAATCGATCTGATCGAGGTGGACCAGTATCTTCGTTATCAGGGCATTCTTGGCGTCTTCGGTACGGCCGAGTTTGGATGATGTCAGATCAAGGTCTTCAAACAGATTGTCGAAATCATCTTCGGATTCCGTACCCATTGTGGACTTCTGGATATTGTTCAGGATTGCGGCAAGGTCAGCGAGAATGAATTGCCCCGGCTTGGCCCCGCGAATCGCCACTTGGCTGAACAATTCTGATGGTTTCAGAAAGTAGCCCAGCGTATCAATGGACGCCTCGGATACGGCGTCGAGATAGGCTTTTCCCTCGGCTGTATCCTCTTTAATGGACAGGAAATCGATGCCGTCCTGTTCCAACACCTTGTTCGCATAAAGGTGCATCCGCTCGGACAGGTATTTGTAGAAGATGAAGCCCAACGCATAATCGCGAAACTCATCCGCATTCATCTTGCCGCGAAGCGTGTTGGCGATATCCCAGAGCTTTTGTTCAAGCTTCTTCTTCTGTTCGTCTGTCACAAACACCCCCTAGTTGCAGCGCGCATTAAGCATCCACGTCCCTATCATGACAAGTGATTCAGGGCTTTAGAAATTGTGACGCCTGACGGCCCGTAACGTGACCGGGATCACCGTGGAGCTAGCTGCGATGGTGTAAGGTGCTCGAGGAGCGAAGAGGAGCAGACCTGATGCAATCTCTATTCGGACTGATGGCAATACTCGCCATATCGGGAATCGGCCAAGCTCAATCCTGTTACGACATGACACCCGCACAGCAAGCACGAAGCCTTTCCGCACATATATTTGGTGGTGTTCCTTCCGACGGCGATATCATGATCCGCCGGGCCTATGTGACCGAGTACAACGAGACATATCGAGTGCCGCGATGGGCCGCGTGGCATGCAGAACAGTCGTACAGGGCCACGCCGATCCGCAGCGAAGGATCATGGGGCAGCTTTTACCGCGATACTAGTGTCGATGACCCCGTCGTGACCCGGGACTACACGGGTCTCTATTACGGCGCCGACAACTTCGCCCGTGGTCACATCGTGCCATACTTCATTTCCGGCGGTGACAGGGATTTTGATGGCGCATTGGCCGCTGGGCAGGATCGTATCGAACGTGACGACCCTTATGACGCGTGCACGGTGCGTGAAGTGAACTACATGACCAATATCACGCCGCAATACCACGAACGCTTCAACGGCTCGCCGAGCGGGCAAGGCGCCACACCGGGACTGTGGTACCAGCTAGAAACAATCATCCGATCGGAGATCGATGCGGGTGAAGAGTTTCACATCATCGCCGGCACAATCTTCGGCGAAGATGATGTCCAGCTGGTTGGCCGTGACGATGACATCGGTGTGCCAGACGAGTTCTATAAGATCGTCATCACTCAGCATGGACCGGTCGCGTTCTTATTCTCACACAGACGGCAGCTTCATCCGGAAGCCTGTGATCTTGATGCGCAACTGGTTGAATGCATCGTTCCCATCAGCATCGTAGAAGCCGCGACAGGATTGGACTTCTTCACTGCGTTTCCTGATGAGATGGAAGCCGCCCTTGAAGCTGTTGATGGCCAGACTGCTTGGTCACAGACCGTGAACTCGCCATGAACGGCTATGAGAAACATTCCAAGGACTATGGTGGCCCTCCGCCCGGGAGGGGAACGGTCATGTTTGCAATTGCCTTGGTGGCAGTAATCGTTGGATCAATAATGTTGAAACTAATATGATGCGCTTGAACATGTGGATGGTCCGGCTCAAGCGATCATCACTAGATGCCGAACACCGTTTCGACCGGCAGTCTTGCGTACGTAATGCATAGACGATTGAGCACTTTTTTCTCGTACACATCGAATGCCTTCATCGTGGCGATGCACTCTGCCTTGGCATTTTCCAGCTCCCAAGTGGTGATCCGGAGGTCCTTTGTTCGTGCATCAAACACTTTTGCCCATATAGGAACCAGATCACGCAATCCCTCGCGCGTACGGACAATCGTGACCAAGCCCACTTGGTCGATACGGTCACATTGGATCAATTCGTCAACCACCCAATCAGCAAGCTCAACACGGCAGGCTTGGTATTCGGTTTCTGACAGACGAACCGCATGTCGACCACACCAACTCAAGTCTGTGACTGAACCAGAGGAATTTTCGAGCTCCAACCCACGGCTAGTCAGCCAATCTCGAACGACCAAGAAAATGGTTCGGCCGGAAGTTTGGTAGGTATGCTTACGCTTCATACTTTCCTCCCTCGCCAAAACACGGTGCGACACGAAGGTGACAATCAGTGCAACGCTCATCTGGATGGTTTTCGCACGGGTTTGAATAACGCATTTGATGATCGATGATGTGGTCCGCAATCGCATCGATGACTTCTTCATCCACGAAGCCCCACTCTCCGAGATCAGCGAGATAGAATTGCTGAAACGGACATTCGAATTCAGCATATGAAGGATTAGGTGACCGTAGGTAGATAAGAACACGATCATCCTCTGGCAAAGGCGCGAATCCGACAATCAACTGGTCAGGTGTTGACCATCCGCTTTCTGTTTCAGTCACGTGCGTGAACTTCACATAGCAAGCCAGACCTCGACGGATTTGATCTCGTATGGTCTGGCTGGCCGCTCGATCTTCATCCAGTGGGCCAATAAAATCGCATTTCAAACTGCACTGAGCTCTGTTCATTTTACTCATAGGCTTTCTCCATTATATGAGGTTGAAAACTTATGATGGTACATTCAGCGCGGGAGCGAAGCGGGGAACTGAATTAAATTCTTCAACTTACAATTAGGCTGCCCTGAACTAAGGTAAGCATATGAATTTGCATATAACTATTTGATCCTGCCGAATCACTTGAGCGCCCGAGTTGATCTATTTAGGCGCGTCGCAGGAATCCCCAATACTACAATGGCGTTCATATATTTCTTTATATATACAAGTATATTTTCCGATCCAAATATGCAACTCGAGATACATTGAAGCAAAGTGATGCGAAATAATTCCGTATCTACCTAATTTTGATAATATTTATTCTCTAGATGGACAAGGCTGCTCGTCCAGTCGCGCCATGCAGGAGTGAGACGATCAGGGCAGGTCAAACCATTATGGACAACGCCCGAATTCGGTCATCCACGAGCTCCGCAAGCGAAAGCCTGTCGGAATATGGAAACCATGGGGTCACGTTGGCAGCGTCCATTGCAACGGACGATGGGGCATCGGACCCGACCACATTCGAAATGGCCTCGCCTTCAAATACCGCTCGCAATGAACCGCAGTCAGAAGCTTCAATCGTTGCTACACGGTTGATAGGGCCTCGCATTTTACCGATGAAAACGCCTCCGCCTGAAGGCCATAAAGGGTGCTTACCGCAACCAGTAGAGTAATAATATTCGGCCATTATTTGCCCGGGCAAACTCATCGTAATCGCCCTTCGAAAGGCCGGTGCGAACCCGGCTTTACTATTCATAACGGGCTCCTCTCAGCGGAACCGCCAAGACGCTCCTGCAGCCAGCTGCGGACTGCCCGCTCCGACCAGACCTTTTTTCGCCCGTGCAAGCGGACCGGGCGTGGAAAATGATCGCGATGAACAAGCCGGCGAATTGTAGATTCAGACAGCTTAGTTAACTGTGATACTTCTGTGATACTCATAATCATTCAAGAATACTCCTGAATATATTTAGAGCAGAGCGACATTCATCGTAGGAATATTATTGTATGCTATAAAAATACAATTATGGTCGCCCTCAATCTGCCGTAATGAACGTCTATTGGGTTCATTCGTGTGAGCCCCGCTGCGTCAGAAAAGGAACGAACGATGATATGAATTAATGGGAGAAATTCATGTCATCTGTATCGACCACCACCCTTTGTGAGTGCGAGCCACAAGCTTGTGCCGAAGTTCCCAATCGGACCAGTCACGCCCTTGAGCTGATTGCTGGACCCATGGCCAATCAGCTGGCCGAGTTCTTTTCATTTCCGCATTCAGACTTCTTGAATTTGCCGGCGCCAGCCATGCATTTGTGCGGCATGACTTTGTCGACCCGGGTGTCGGCCACCAACGATGTCCCGCTGCCGCTTGATCATCATAAAAGCGACTGGCGCGAAACCGCGATTATGACCAGTCCTGCCTTCAATTCAGGCAATGTCTGCGTCTTGAAGAAGATGAAATTGCCGTTGTGGGAAAGCGCTGATTACCGGCTTCTTTCCAGCCTTCTGACCTGCTCAAAGTCGATTAAAATCATGAAGCATTCGGCGGTTATTACGGCCGACCTTGTGCGCATTCTGTCCAGCCTGCCGGACCGTTTTCGGTCGAAGAAAATTGTTGGCTTTCTGATGTCAGAACATGAAGCAAAATTGCTGGAAAAATTATTCTTCAAGCGGTCAGAAATGGACCTCGCCCGCATCAAAAATGCTCTGGAAAATTGCACCGATCGCCAGCACTTTTTTAACAAGGTCAGCGAGCACTATTTCTCAGATATGCAGACCTTGCCGGCCGGGCCGGTGATTGATGATGACCGGTTCAAGCCGATCACGACCACCACTGACTTGCAGAAAACCGGGCTCGCGTTTCGCAATTGCCTGAAAAGTTACCGGTTCGATTCCATCGGCGGCGAAGTCGGATTTTATAGGTTTGAAGGGCGTGAACAGGCGGTAATTTCATATCAGCCGCGGATCGATGGACGGTTCGTTGTCGACGAGATTCTTGGTCCAGATAACTTTAAGATTTCGACTGAAACTCGCGCCGAAATTCGGACAGTTATGGAAGCTCATGGCTTTCGTTTTCAGGACACGGACCCGGCATCAATCCATCAGGAAATCGACTTCAAATTGAACCGCCTTGGGTGCTCTCAATCGAAAAATTCCGCGGGAAAGACAGCGCTGAAATTGATCCGCAATTTGAACAATCTGGAATAGATCGGCTTGGGTTTAACGCCTGCTCCGCCCTGTTGAAATGCGGTAACGATATCCATCATCAAGCTGGGCGGTCTGCTCCCACTGGCACCAATAGATCGCTTCAGTGGTCGCACCAAAGGCATTTGTGCCACGAACGGTATACCGGATACGCATATCAGTTCGGCTACGCTCGGTCCGGTCGAGATAACGGATACTAACGCCTCGTGGATCACGCATGCTGTCACGCAGGGTCTGCTTGCAATTGGCGTTCGCGTTGGCGAAGGGTGAAGCCTCACATCCTGCCAGTATGACGACTGCTGTAGCCGACATGATCAGAATAGCCGGCGACTTCATCGGCATACTGGTGTGATTGATCTTATCCATTGAAAGTTTTGCCTCCGCGTTGCTTGCGGCGGTCAAGAAGATCGATGTCTGAAACTTCAACGCCATGCGCTTTCAAGGCGGTCAGCACCAATGACCGAAGCGTTTGTTCCCGCTCAAAGGCCGTGACAGCAATACGCTTCTTCAAGCCTTCCGAGACGCGAATTTGAAGGACAGTTTCAGATTGATCGGACAAGTTGAACCCCGCTTTAGGGCAACTCATATAGTGCACCGATCATATGATTTGAAGAAGTAATGAAGTTCATTCCATCATTACATTTATATGTCATGAAATGATAACATCATTCAGTCCTAGTTGTGGGACTGACCCGTAGTACGAACAATATAAAATTTGTTCTAATTAATCCGGAAAACATGCCTTGATATGAAAGCGTGAATTCGGCTTATCAATAAACACCGTCCGATAGACAGACGTTTTTATGGTCACAACTGATTAGAACAAACTGTATCGACAAGCTTTCCAAATTTTATTCCAAAGATCGGATCACCGACAAGGCTCGTCCAGCACGCTATGGATTTCAATTTGGTGGCCAATCTTGTGTATGGAATGGAATTGAAAATGGTTTCAAATTAAATGGCGAAACCAATTGAAATTACTGCTGCGATGTTATTCTGATATCCGTTTGTGGTAAGACTCAAGATCATTATTACAGACATGACAATGACTGGCGCTTCGATCGTAAAAGCCCAGACAATGGTTTTTGATATGACGCCCTGACGCTTGCTGAAACGGATACCGATAACGCAGCGTTGACCAGACGCGTCTATTTATGCTGACGCTTCAGAAAATTGCTATGCATCCGGTCAATATTGTCGACCGCCCTCTTGTGACAATAGCCGCGGAAGCCGCTATCGACCGCCTTCAACTGCACATCAGCGGTAAGATCGTCGGACAGAACGCCGAATTTCTCTTCAACACATGCCTTGATGGCACGGAAGGAACGCTCAAATAGTTTGCCCTCCAATGGCCGAAGATAAAGGTCGACGTGAAGGTGCCACAATGCTGCGCCGCCATACTTCGTTTCCCGTTCTGGAACGATCACAAACAGGAAGATGTCCTCGGGAACCGATCCGACTTGAGCATCAAATACCGCTCGCCAGACCTGCCGCGGCAACTTTCGAGCGATTTTATGAACCTCTGTTTCACGCTGATCATTCCATCGAATTATCTGCCGATCAGTGAGGACCGAAGAACGCTGACCTTTCCACCCCACCGTAAGCGTATGACTTAACTCGCAGCCATGCGCTGACGCTCTCGATTCAACCATGTTCTGGCTCGCCGTCCGATAGTTTGCCGACGACTTCCATGTGGCAGAAACATTCCCTGCCCATTCTGACGACAAAAGCCTGCCGTGGCGTTGCTGAGATTGCGACCGCCAGCGCAACCATGATGCTGAATCCCAGACCTCTGTCATCGTTAGGACCCCCTTATTTGATCGGGTTATCCATTCCGGCGCGGGCATCCCTTGATAGTTCACAAGTGCGGCAAGGTCGTGATCGCTGATATAGCCGAGCTCCCGGCGGATGAATGACTTGTCCAGAAGACGGCTTTGTGGGTCCTGCTCCGATAAATCCCGATCACCGACAAACCGGTTGTCGCCCTTCCTAGTATCACCCCATGGGTCGAGTTGGTCGTTGGTCCAGTCTGTCGCTGGGTACATTCTTGATTGCTGCATGTTTGCCGTCCTTTTCCATGAAATATGACATTCCAGCCAGAAACAAATCGGCCGGACGATTATTTATGGAGAAGGACGTTTCAGCGTGTCCTGACCAAGCTGGACCACCCAACAGGAACATATGACCGAAACAGTAGCACCCACGTCAACTGGACGGCACCGACAGGCATTAATAGGGCGCGTCACGATTATTTTTCACTTGGCGCTTCGAAATTCTTGAAATTGTACTATCGCGCGCGCCCGAGCCTTCATAATGCGCATAACGACCAAAGAGGCCGCCAAGCCTCACGTTGACGCCTGCGACGACTCATAGTTCAAGTAATTCAATGGTTTATTATTTCTTTTCGCAGATTCTGCGATGGAATTTTCATTGTCATATCATCCCTTCAAGCCGGCACGGTGCCGAAGAAGAGATGAAGAAAAGTGACAACCGAGAACGTTTCCATTGATCAAGCAACCGCAAGCTTGGCCCGCCGCGTGGGCCCAGCAACCGCGGCCCTTGTTCGCGATGCGTTCAAAACGTCCGCCTTCATCAACCACCCGACCATGGCTGAGCTCTGCGGGCTATCCGACAAACAACTCAAGCTGTTGGGCGACCAAGGTCGCGTCAAGTTTGGCCGGAAAGGCACAAGCCATCGTATCTACACTGAAAAGGAGCTCATCCGCCTCATCGAAGCACCGGATGATTTATACCTATGTCACTCTACCAACACAAAAATTCGCCCTACTGGCAATACGACTTCCTGTGGAAAGGCACTCGGATTCACGGCTCGACGGGCGAAACATCAAAGCGGCGAGCGATCCAAGTCCTCGAACGGATAAAGCTGGATGTTAAGTCTGGCACGGGAAAGCCGCAGGCCACGCTTGATCAAGCGGCGCAGGACTACTGGGACAGCGCGGGTAAATTCGCGACGGCAGCAAAAGCTGATGAGCAACGGCTTAATCGCCTAGTTGAATACATCGGGCCAGATCGCCTGATGAGTGAGATCGCGGAGCCCGCAATCGGCAAAGCCATCGAAGCGCGGCGACTTGAAGGAAGCCTTCGTGGGAAAAGCGCTGCGCCATTGTCCAACGCCACCATAAACCGGACCGTGGTCGAACTGTTCAAACGCATTCACCAGCATGCCCGCTGCGTCATGAAGGTGGAGGTGACGGAGATCAACTGGAAGTCCCTGAAGGTCAAGGAGAGCGAACCACGCTCTCGAGAGCTCTCAAGAGATGAGGAAGAGGCCATTTTTCAGCACCTTCGTTCCGATATGCATGCAGTCGTGACGTTTGCGCTAGCGACGGGCTTACGCAAGGAAAATGTCATCTCGATCCGGCGCCGGGATATTGATTTCATTCGACGAGAATTGACGGTGAAGATTAAGTCGGACCGCCCGGGACGTAAGGCTCATTGCCTTCCTCTAACGCCGAATATGGTAACGCTGCTGAAAGAGGAGATGGGCCGCCACAATCACGCGAGCGTATTTAGTTATCAGCCACACGACACCCACGGCCACCCAATCTTAGATGCGGGACGTCGCCCGATGACAATTGCCGCCCTGCGACCTCAGTGGACGCGTGCCCTCGCCGCAGCGAACGTTTCAGACTTTCGTTGGCATGACCTTCGCCATACCGCTGGGTCACGCTGTGCACGTATTGCCGGCCTGAATGTAACGAAGGACTTGTTGGGCCACACCAGCATCACCACCACCACCCGTTATGCACATGTCACTCGTAGCGACATGCTGGCAGCCATGGAGAAGATGACCGCTTCCGCGGCTGACGAGTCCCGGAATAGTCCCGAAGGAGATACCCAGATTTAGGCTAAGCGCTGGAGCGGGTGAAGGGAATCGAACCCTCGTCGTAAGCTTGGGAAGCTTCTGCTCTACCATTGAGCTACACCCGCTTGGGGCGTCGGCGGGCCGACAACCGGAAACACCTTTTTATAGGCATAGCCTGCGCCCGGCGGAAGTGCCGGGACGCAGGCATTCCGGCTGCATCAGTCCAGGGGACCGGGCGGATTGTGCTCTTCGACGAAACGGACGAGATTCTCGTACAGCAAGCGCCTGTGTTCGTCGGTCATCTGAGCGGAATAATGACGACCGCCCTCGATCGGAATGAACTCATAGGGCTTGCCGGCCTCTTCCATGGCCTCGACCATCAGCTCGGCCTGGCTGTATGGGACGACAATATCTTCCGTACCATGGATGATCATCAGCGGGGCCTGGACCGCCGCCGCCTGACGGGCCGGTGAAATGGAGATGATGTGCTCGCGATTGTCGCCGCGCCAGTCGCCGATATTGCGGGCCCAGTAAAGCTGCGACCCGCCGCCCATGCGCTCCTGGGCATAATCCATCATGCCCAGGATGTCGGAGACGCCGGCGCCGGCCACGCCGCAGCGATAGCGGTCCGGCGTCAGCGTCATCCCGGCGAGGGTGGCATAGCCGCCATAAGACCAGCCGAAAATGCAGACACGGTCCGGATCGATGATCCCCTCGGCAGCAAGATGGTCGATCCCGTCATTGAGATCCGTCTGCATGCTCTCGCCCCAGTTTTGGTAGCCAAGCTCGGCAAATTCGACCCCGAAACCGCCAGATCCGCGAAACTGCGGCTGGAAAACGGCATAGCCACGTGAGGCCAGCAACTGCGCCCATTCATCGAAACCATAGGAGTCACGCGATTCCGGACCGCCATGCGGCATCATTATCAAGGGCAGATCCCGCGCCTCGGTCTGCGCCGGGGTGGTGAGATAGCCGAACAGGTCCACCCCGTCCGCCGCCTGGTAGCGAACGACCGAAACATTACCGACCTGCGCGTCGGGAATTCGCGACCGCGAATTTCCCAGCATCATCACATCACCGGTTGAACGGGTGAGGAGATAATAGGCCCCGGCCGTTCCACCTGCCTCAATGTAGATGACCACCTTGTCGAAAGCCCTGTCCCAGCTGACCAGGCTGACATTGGACTCTGGAAAAAAGCCGATCAGCTGATTGTAGACTTCAGCGAATTCCGGCTCGAAATACTCGACCTGCCGACGTCCATCATCCCAGCTCGCACCAATGATGCCGTTGGTGCGCCAATCAACCAACGTGCTGCCAATACTGGCGATGTCGGATTGGACAATGGGACCTTCGATCTCGCTGGTTTGAAGGTCCATCCGAAACAGCGCGCGGCGGCGGCCGGGCATCCGCCCTGTGGGTGTGCCATTGGTCTCGGAGAAGAAGTAGGCATAGCGCCCCGTCGGATCGACACCCTGGACCCACTCGATGACGCCGAGCCAGTCATGCCAGGTGCGTGCCGCGAAGGAGAATTCCCGCATCATCTGGTGGCGCTCGGTATAGAGCCGCTCCCAACTGCCGGTGCCACCGTCCGAACGAGCCCAGAACTCGTACGGATCTGAGGCGTCGCGCCCACCACGCTGTCGGATAACCGGTCGGTCATTCGGGCCGAGGCTCATGTCGAAATCTCGAACACCGATTTCGACACGGCTGCGACCGGTGCGGCGATCCAGATCCTGCTCGAAGAGGCCATAGCCAACGCCACCGCGAACGCGCGTCATCATGCCGCCGCCGGCGCGCTGGGCGCGGACCCATGTCAGGACCGTATCCGGGTTTTCCTCATTGATGCCCGCAAAATAGGTATAGACTTCCAGCTCGATAGAGCGCTGGTCCTCAATGCGCATGATGTAGGGGCGGCTGACATAGAAATCATCACCCATCCCCCACCAATTGCCACGGTCTGTGTATTCCAGCCAGAGATGAGTGTCGGAGGCAAAGCGGGCGACGGAAATCGCCTGATCGTCACCGGCGTCAATGACCAGTGGCGGTTCGCTACCGTCCAGCGTATAGACCACGATGGCGCGCTCTTCCCAGCTTTGCCCGCTGATGAAGACGAGCCTCTCCCCGTTCGGTGACAGGCGGACCCCGCTCATGTCCGGCAGCGCCAGGAAATCCTCGATTTCAAGAGCCGGGCCCGACTGCGCCAGAACAGCTGATGCCCCTGAGCCAACCACGGCAAACGTCACTGCCGCAGCGACACAATTCAAAACAAAGCGCATGAAATCCCCCGAAACACGTCGCCCGTTTTCAGGCGAAAATCACTCAACTTCTGATTTCAAGCAGAGCCTGATCGATATTTCAAACAAAAAAGAGCGGGTCCGAAATCCCGGACCCGCTCTCAACAAATCTTCCGGCTGATCCGTCAGCGCGGGTCCGGCGGATTGTGCTCGAACAGGAAGCGCTCGAGCGCCGTGTACAGCTCTCGCGTATTGTCCACCGTCATCCTGTACGACTGGTGCGGTCCATCCTGGATGGCGACCAGCTCATACGGCTTTCCGGCAGCCTCCATGGCTTCCGCCATCAACTCGGCCTGCTCGAACGGAACGATCAGGTCGTCGGTGCCGTGGATGATCATCATCGGAGCCTGGACGTCGCTGGCATTCAGCGCCGGCGAGATCCGGGTGATGTAGTCGGTCTCGCTGCGCCAATCGCCGATATATTCGGCCCAGTAGGTGACAGAGGCACCACCAAAGCGGCCCGTGACGTAATCCATCATAGCGAAGACGTCCGAAACGGGCGCACCGGCGATGATGCAGCGGAACAGCTCAGGCGTCAGCGTGGCGCCCGCAAGCGCGGCGTACCCGCCATAGGACCATCCGAACAGGCAGACCCGTTCATGGTCCACCACACCTTCTTCGACAAGGTGACGCAAGGCATCAGACACGTCGTCCTGCATGCTGCGCCCCCACTCGCCATGGCCCATGGTGATGAAGTCACGGCCGAACCCGTCCGAGCCACGGAATTGCGGCTGGAACACTGCGTATCCGCGGGCGGCAAGGAATTGCGACCAAGCGTCAAAGCCGTAATAGTCCCGGGCCTGCGGGCCACCGTGAGGCATCATGACCAGAGGCAGGTCGCGTGCTTCACGCCCTGGCGGCGTGGTGAGATAGCCAAACAGTTCCAGACCGTCACGCGCCGTGTAGTGCACCACCTCGACCGGAGCGATGGCTTCGTCCGGAATACGGCTGTAGGCACCCGACAGGAACGCCATCTGACCGGTATTGCGGTCCAGCAGATAATAGCTCTCGCTTGTCTGCCCGCCGCTGATGCTGATCACGACCTTCGTAAAGTCCTGGTCCCAGCTGACGATCGAAACGTTCGAATCCGGGAAATAACCCTCCAGCTGGGTCTGGATGTTGGCGAAGGTCTCGTCAAAATACTCGACACGCTGCCGCTCTTCAGCCCAACGCACACCGATGACTGCATTCGTTCGCCAGTCTCTGATGAAGCTGCCGACATCGGCCAGGTCCGATTGTACGACCGGCCCTTCAATCTCATTGGTCTCGAAATTGAAGCGGAAAACGGCCAATCGGTCATTGTTCACGCGCGAGGTGAAATAGCCGTACTGGCCCGTTGCATCCAGACCTGCCACGCTGGTCATACGACCGACCCAGCTATCCGCACGCCGGGCGCCAAAGCGGAAGCGCTCACGTGTGAGATTTTCGGAGTACACGCGATCCCAGCCATTGCCGTCGAGGTTCGACCAAAGCTCGAACTCCCCCTCGTCAAAGGCGAACCGGACCACCGGCTCGTTGTCCGCGTTCAACCGATAGGTGAACCCGCCATCGCCAATGAAAACGCGGCGACGGGCCCGGTCACGGGTGAATTCCTGCCGAAAAAGGCCCCTTGCCGCCTCAACCGAGTCACCGACGGTCCGCGAACCGCGATTGTCCTGAATGACGGGCAACCAGATCAGCATGCTGTCCGGATCGGAAATGTCCCTGTTGGCCATAGTGGCAAATCGGTTGAGTTCCCAGTTTCCGCTGCCGTCCGCCCGCACCACATAGGTCCGGAAGAGGTCGGCTCGCTCGCCTTCGGCCGCCAGATCCCGCCGGTCGGAATAGGTAACCAGCAGATTTTCGTCATTGGCCCAGGAGACCGCCGCGAGGACCTGGTCATCCCCGCCATCGATCACGAAAGGCGCACCGCCCACCAGCGAATAGATGACAATCGAGCGCTCTGCCCGGCTCTCGCCGGAAATGAAGACCAAGCGCTCGCCATTGGGTGAAATACTGACGTCCGACATGTTCGCCATGGCGGCGTAATCGTCGATCGACGGCACCGGCGGCTGTGCGTGGGCAGCCCCAACCGCCGCGCAAAGCATAATCAAAAGGCCTGATAATCTGACCATGAACCCCTCCCTAAATAAAAGCCCACAAAAGGGTAAGCCGCCCGTAAGGTTCAGCCTCGTTGCGCGACAATCAAGGAGAAAACCCAGAAAATCCGGTTATTCGCTGGCGAAGAACTTCGACAATTTCAACCCTTGGGCTTGGTAATTGGACGCGACCTGACCATAGGCTGTATTCGGTACGCCCAGCATCGGCTCATAAACCAGCCGGGCGATGGGTTGGCCGTGTTCCAGCAGGAATGGTACATCGCGGCCGCGCACTTCCAGGACCGCGCGGGCTCCAGTGCCACCGGCTTCACTGGTCCCGAAGCCCGGATCGAAGAAGCCGGCATAATGAGCCCGGAACTCGCCGATCTCGGTGGCGATCGGCGCCATTTCAGCCGCCTCGTCGCATCCGATCCTGACCGCTTCTCGCGAGGCCAGGATGTAAAACTCACCCGGATCGAGGATCAGTCGGCGGTCGGGGGCCGTCAGGGGTTCCCAGTACCGGCCGGCCGCATGACCACCAATCCTGGACAGATCAACCAGGCCTGAGTGGCGCCGCGCCCGATAACCGACAATCCCGTCACCAAATCCGGCCAGGTCAACGCTGACCGTGACCTCGCGCAGGGCCTTGTGCTCACCCTGGCGGAAACGCACTTGGCTCAGCCGGTCGCCTTCACGAGCAAGAATCGAGAATGTACAGGGCGAGATCTCGGCATAGAGCGGACCTTCATAGCCCACCGGGGCCTGGTCAAAGGCGACACCGTGATCGGTGATGACCCGCGTGAAGACATCGATGCGCCCGGTCGAACTCTTGGGATTCATCGCAGCACTGAGGCCAGCGGGCAGCTTCAGGCCTTCCTGAAGCGGCGCCAGGTAGACACAACCGGTCTCCAGGACCGCCCCGGCGGTCAGGTCGACCGTATGCATGACCAGGTCATCGTCGAGACGCTCGGTAACAGTCCGGCCGGGTCCGGGCAGGAAGCTGGCACGCAGTCGCCAGGCCTTGCTGCCGAGGCGGAGGTCGATACTGGCCGGCTGGACCTGTCCCTCGGCCAGCGGAGCGACTGTCGTCACGACGCCGCGGCCGGTCAGGGCGGCAAGATGATGGTCAGGCAGGATTCCGGTATCGGCCATGGATCACAATCAGCATGTGTTGGAAGAGGCAGATGTCCAACATCCGGCGCGCCCTGTCCAGCGATGCTGACCGTGGGGGTTGAGCCACATGGCGCACGGGTTGATTATATGGCCATTATTGATGGTCGGACCTGCGTGATGCAGACCGGTCGCAGGGGCATCCAATGTATGAGCACGAAAGCTGCGGCGTGCGGATCAGTGTCAGTCCGGACTACCTGGAGGATGAGAGCATCCCCGAGGAGGGCCGCTTTGTCTGGGCCTATACGATCGAGATCGAGAATACCGGCGAGCATCCCGTTCAGCTGATCGCCCGCAAATGGGTAATCACCGATGCCAACGGACGCACCGAACACGTGCAAGGCATGGGCGTGATCGGCGAACAGCCGGTGATCGAGCCGGGCGAGCGATTTCGCTACACGTCCGGCGCGCCCCTGCCGACCTCGTCCGGCTTCATGAGTGGCAGCTACGAGATGCGGCGCGGCGATGGCGAAAGCTTTGCGGCGACCATTCCGGGTTTCTCGCTGGACCGGCCGTCTGACCGCCTGTGGCTGCATTGATCTGATGATCCGCGCGCGATGAAATCCCGGCCCCAGGAAGACAGGCGCCCGTGACCCAGGCCCTCCGGCAAGTGCTGTTCATGATCGGCATGATGGTGACCGTGCTGGCCGCGACCATGCTGGCGCCGGCGCTGGTCGACTTCGCGTCAGGCCAGCACGAAAGCGCGACGGCATTCATCCTGTCCTCCATCATCGGCGTCTTCGTGGGCGGGGCGATCACACTGAGCACACGTGGCCCGGTGGGTGACATGCCGGCACGGGGCGCGTTCGTACTTATCGTCGGCGCCTGGCTGGGACTGGCCCTGTGCGCCGCCTTGCCGTTGCGCCTTTCGGGTCAGGGGCTCGACTGGACCGACGCAATTTTCGAAGCGATCTCGGGGCTGACAACGACCGGTGCCACGGTCATCACCGGGCTGGACCTGCGACCACCCGGCCTGCTTCTCTGGCGGGCCATCCTGCAGTGGATCGGCGGGATCGGGATCATCGTCACCGCCATGGCTTTCTGGCCGATGCTGGGCATTGGCGGCATGCAGTTATTCCAGCTTGAAACCGGGGATACCTCCGAAAAGGTGCTGCCACGTGCGACCCAGATCGCCGCGGGCATTGCCGCGATCTACCTGGCCCTGACCATCGTCTGCTTCGTCGCCTATATGGGGACGGGCATGGCGTGGCTGCCGGCGCTTTGTCATGCCATGTCCACCGTTTCAACGGGCGGCTTCTCAACATCCGACAACTCGATGGGGGAGTATGTGCACCTCGGCTCGGACATGATCACCGTCGTGTTCATGATCCTGGCCTCCTTGCCCTTCGGCCTGTTTCTTCTGGCCTCACGCGGCAAGTTCAGCGGTCTGTTCCGGGACGCCCAGGTGCGGGGTTTCCTGCTGGTCGTGGCGGTGGCGACGATTGGACTGACCACACTCATCATGGCGCAGGACCTGTTCACTGGCGACGTGCCGGCCTGGCGCCACGCCGCGTTCAACGCCATCTCGATCATAACCGGCACCGGGTTCGCCACGACCGATTATGGCCAATGGGGGCCGTTGGCACAGGCTTGCTTCTTCGTCTTCATGTTCGTCGGCGGCTGCGCCGGGTCGACAACCTGTTCGGTGAAAATTTTCCGCTACCAGATCGCGGGCACCGCCATGCGTCGCTACCTGGCCCGGTTGTTGCGCCCGAATGCCGTAATTCCAATGCACTATAATGGTCGACCCGTTTCGGAGAGCATCCTCCACTCGGTATTGGGATTCTTCTTCGTGTTCTTCGCGGTTTACGCGGCATCCGCCGCCATCCTTTCGGCGATGGGGCTGGACCTGATCACGGCCCTGTCCGGCGCCGCCGCGACACTCACCAATGTCGGCCCCGGCCTTGGATCGGTCATCGGCCCGGCGGGCACGTTCGAGCCTTTGTCGGATCCGGTAAAATGGGTGCTGACCGCCAACATGTTTATCGGTCGGCTGGAAGTGCTGGCCGTCCTGATCCTGTTGAGCCCGCGTTTCTGGCGCCCCTAGGCCGCAGCGGTGATGATCCGGTTTCGGCCGGCATCCTTGGCCCTGTAAAGCGCCTCGTCAGCTCGCTTGAACAGGGCTGTCAGCGTCGGATGAGCGTCGGTGACCTCGACCAACCCAGCCGAAATCGTCACCGGGATTTCACGTCCATCGAGACGGAAGGGGTGGTCCTGCACCGCCTCGCGGACCCGCTCGGCTAAATCCTGCACCGTCACGCTGCTGTGCGAATGGATGAGCGCCACGAACTCCTCGCCGCCGAGGCGGGCGACATGGTCGGTTTCCCGGATGGCGGACTTCAGGATGTCGGCGACATGCTGCAGCACGGCGTCTCCGACATCATGCCCGTACGTGTCATTGACCTGTTTGAAATGATCGACATCGAAGACCGCAATGGCTGCCGGTGCCACAGCCGCCGGTGACGACAGGAAGCTCTCATTGACCACGGCCTCGAAGGCCCGGCGATTGGGCAGCCCCGTCAGATGATCGGTCAGCGCTGCCTGCTTCAATACCGACGCCGAACGGCCAGCCGAGAGCAACACAAATCCGAATACCAGATTGGTCTCGACCACCATCAAGAAGAGGATACCCAGGGCCATCATCTGGCTGGGCGCCAGGACACTGGGAAGGTCCGGGTCAAAGAGCAGGATGCTGCTGCTGAGCACGGCAATGGCAATCACGAATAGGAAGATTGTATAGCGCAGCAATCGCACGCCAGGCAGACCGTCGCGGTGACCGATGACCGTGAGATAGGGCAACATCAACAGGCAAGGCACGATCACGCCGATACCAAAGATGGCGAAACGCAAGGCGGCAATGTCAACGGCCCAGGTAAACACCGGGAAGCCGAACACAACCAAGCCGGCAAGCGCGCCCAGTTGCCAGTGCGGCACCCTTTGGCCGGCGAAACGGGCAACGCCTTCCAGCAGGATCAGGAAGCCACCGGCGGCCAGGATGTCACCGATCACCACACCCACCACGTCAGGCACGAAGCCGCGCAACGAGATCAGACCCAGTCCGATACCGTGCGCCGCCGTTCCGGCCAGCCACCAGCGCGGACCATCGCTGGTTTTCTGGATGGAGGCATTGACCGCGTGGATCAGCACGCCAGCCAGAATGACCGGAACCAGCGCCAGTATGAGTGTCTTTGAATCCATCGTGTCGCGCTCTGCCTCTCCCGTCGGCGCGGACAGTGACGCGGAGGCGTTACCACGGGGTTTGCAGAACCAAACTATCTGTGTTGCATCGCAACAATGGCAATCGGTGACCGGGCCGGGTCAGGCCGACGGCAAGTCGACCTCAGACGGTTCGAAACGCCAGTCGCGGTTGCAGTACTCGCACGTCATGACAATCGCGCCATCGGACTCCATCGCGGACCGGTCGTCGGCCGGGAAAGACGCAATGATCCGACGCAGGCGTTCTCGCTCGCACGAGCAGCGCCTGGTCACAGCTGTCGGCTCGAGCAAGCGGACACCGTCCTCATTGTAGAGCCGATAGAGCAGCGCCCCGGCGGACAGGTCGGGGTCGAGCAGTTCGCCATCCTCGACAGTCTCGAACAGGGCCCGGGCGTGATCCCAGTCCTCCTCGGCAGACCCACGAGCCTCATCGCCCGCGACAGATTGCAGGAGCGCGCCACCGCCACGCCACTGGCGGGCCTCATCGCCGGTCCAGATCTCGCCGATCGCGCAGCGCAGGCGGGTCGGTGTCTGTTCCGACTGGCGGAAATACGTCTCGGCAACCTCGCTCAGCGAGGTGCCCTCCAGAGCGACCACGCCCTGGTACTGGTCCATGTCGGGGCCGTGATCGATCGTCATGGCGAAGGAGCCGCGCCCGAGCAGGGTCGACATCATCGCCTCCGGCGCGATTTCGCCGGCCAAGGCCGCATCCACCGCATCGCGGTCCATGGAGGCAAAGCCGCGCACGCCTTCGCCGGTGACATATTCCGCCACCAGAAAGCGCACCGGGCCATCGCCCTGGGCCTGCACGATCAGGCGACCATCGAATTTCAACGCGTCACCGACCAGGGTCGTGATCAGTACGGCCTCGCCCAGCAGGCGTGCCACCGGCTCGGGATAATCATGGGCCGACAGGATCTCGTCGAGCACCGAGCCGATCCGGGTGACCCGCCCACGCACGGTCCGGCCTTCAATCTGAAAGCCGGCAACAATGTTGTCGTGTTCTCCGAGCGGGTCACTCACGGTCGAAATCCTTGTCGTTGCAGGCTGCAGGACGCGTCAGGCTGTGGCTTCAAGCGCGCCGAGCGCCTCGTCGAGAACCGCCACGGCCTCACTGGCATCGTCCTTGGTGATCACCAGGGGCGGCGCCAGACGGGAGACATTGTCACCGGCGGCGCCGATCAGCAGATGGCGATCGCGAGCCAGACCTGCAAGCTTCTTGGGATCAAATCCCGGCTTCAGCTTCATGCCGATCAACAGGCCCTTGCCGCGCACTTCCTCGACCTTGTCCGCATGGCGGTCCATCAGGCCGTGAAGTTGCTGGGTCAGATAGTTGGAAACTTCGACCACCTGGTCGAGGAATCCGTCAGACGTCAGCTCATCAAACACGACATTACCGACTGCCATTGCCAGCGGTCCGCCGCCATAGGTCGAGCCATGGGTTCCCACGACCATACCTTCAGCGGCCGCTTCCGTGGCGAGGCAGGCGCCCATCGGGAAGCCGCCACCAATACCCTTGGCGGCCGCCATGATGTCGGGCTCGGCGCCGTCGACCCACTGGTGGGCGAACAGCTTGCCGGTGCGACCGGCGCCAGACTGGACTTCATCATAGATCAGCATCAGGCCGTGCTCGTCGCAGAGCTGGCGCAGGCCGCGCAGGAAGCTGTCTTCGGGAGCACGGACACCGCCCTCACCCTGGACCGGCTCGACGCAGATGGCGGCGGTCTCATCGGAGATGGCGTTCTTGACGGCGTCGAGGTCACCGAACTCGACCTGGTCGAAGCCCTCCATCGCCGGGCCGAAGCCTTCCAGGTATTTCGGATTGCCGCCGGCATTGATCGCGCCATAGGTGCGGCCGTGGAAAGCGCCGGTGAAGGTGATAATGCGATAGCGCTGCGGATTGCCATTCACATAGTGATAGCGACGGGCCGTCTTGAGCGCGCATTCCATCGCCTCGGCACCGGAATTGGTGAAGAAGACACGATCGGCGAAAGTCGCCTTGGTCAGCTTCTCGGCCAGTTCGATGCCGGCCGGGACCTTGAACATGTTGGACAGGTGCCACAGCTTGCCGGCCTGCTCGCTGAGCGCGGCGACGGCCTTGGGATGGGCATGGCCCAGGCAATTTACCGCAATACCCGAAATGAAGTCGAGATACCCGTCCCCTGCCGCCGTGAACAGGCGCGGGCCCTTGCCGTGGTCAAAGACCAGATCCGGCGGAGCGTAGGTATCCATCATCGGTGCGGGCATGTTCATATCCTCCTGGATTGCCTGAATGGCGTGTCCGGCCCTGTCTCGATGCGGGCCTTTCCTCTCCTCTAGGCCGGGCCGATCAGCTCTTCAAGCGCCAGCCTGCATGCAACAGCGCATAGCTGAGAGCGCCAAGTGCAAGGTTGATCACTCCGAGCAGGATGACCCCGATCATCAGGTTGCCATCGGCATGGCCGGTGAAGCCATAACGGAAGCCATCGATCATATAGAAGAAGGGGTTGAAATGGCTGATGGTTGCCAGTGGACCGGGGAGATTGGTGATCGAGTAGAACGTCCCCGACAGGAAGGTCAGCGGCGTGATCACGAATGTGGTGACGGCTGCCATGTGGTCGAATTTCTCGGCCCACAATCCTCCGATAACGCCGATCATCGACAGCATTGCCGCCGCGCTCAGACCGAAATACGCCACCGCCCACCAGTGGGCCGGCATCATGTTCATGAAGGGAATGAGCGTTACCGCCGTCACCGCCGCCACCAATACGCCACGGGTCATGGCTCCGGCCACAAAGGCAATGAACAGCTCGAGTGCGGATAGCGGCGGCATCAGGAAGTCGACCGTATTGCCCTGGACCTTGGACACCAGGATTGAAGACCCAGAATTGGCGAAAGCGTTGTTCAACAGCCCCATCAGGATCAGGCCTGGTGCCAGGAACTCTGCAAAGGGAATTCCGCCGACATCGCCGCGCCGGGCGCCGATCGCAACAGCAAAGACGGTCATGTAAAGCAGCGTCGTTGCGACCGGAGCGAGCACGGTTTGCATGCCGACCTTGAGGAATCGCCGAACTTCCTTCTTGTACAGAGTCCAAAGTCCCAAGCCGTTGAAAAGTCCGAAACTTTTGGGCTGTGGAAAATCAGTTAAGCGAGCGTTACTCATATCGAATTACCCTTAATTTCCCGGTAACCATCTTCGTTAACGATTGGTCGTGCAAGTGAGCTTTCCACAGGTATGACCATAACCCCATCTTGTGGCGGTGGTTCGTGTTGCTACAATATCTAGTGTAATTAAACATGCATTGAGCAATGCGCGGTTTACCATCATCAAGGTAGGCAAGCGCATCCCAAACGGGAGACTAGGGCGATGGCTTGGACTGACGAACGCGTAGAAGAACTCAAGAAACTCTGGTCGGAAGGCCTGAGCGCGAGTCAGATTGCGAAACAGCTCGGTGGTGTGACCCGCAATGCCGTGATTGGCAAGGTGCACCGCCTCGGTTTGTCAGGTCGCGCGACGCCGTCGCGTCCGGCCCGCCGGGCCACGAAGCCTTCCCGTCCGCGCACACCAACGGCTACCACCGCGCCGGCGGCCCGCACCGTTGCGCGCCCCTCCCCCTCAGCGCCCCCGGCTGCCACGCCGGCGCCGGTGGAGCCAGCCGTTCTTCCTTCCGGTGAATTTGCCACCGTGCTGACGCTTCGCGAAAGCATGTGCAAATGGCCGATCGGCGATCCGTCCCAGTCCGAATTCCGCTTCTGCGGTCGCAAGACCGATACCGGTGCAGCCTATTGCAACGCGCATTCCGACATGGCCTACCAGCCTAGCCAGAAACGCCGCCGTCGCACATCGGACGCCAACGCCGCGCTTGACGCCATCGCCGCCACGCGCCGCTTCAATTTCTGACCCGGCCCCTCACCCAGGTACCGGGACAGACAATGGCCGCCTCGTTCTCGAGGCGGCCGTTTTTTTTTGCGGGTAAAGATGAACCCCTGCGGGGAGCGATCTAGGCGTTCACGTCAAACGCATAACCGGCCGAACGCACAGTCCGGATCGGGTCGCGCTCTTCCTTGTTGTTGAGCGCCTTGCGCAAGCGGCCGACATGAACGTCGACCGTGCGGGCCTCGACATAGACGTCCGAACCCCAGACCGCGTCCAGCAATTGCTCGCGCGAGAAGACCCGCCCCGGATGCTGCATCAGATAGTCCAGCAGACGGAACTCGGTTGGTCCGAGATGGATTTCGCGATCGGCCCGTTTCACGCGATGCGCGACCCGGTCCATGGTGATGTCGCCGGCCTCGATCGCATCCTCTGCCAGCCCCGGCCGGATCCGGCGCAAGACGGCTCGGATGCGGGCAAACAGCTCGGTCATCGAGAAAGGCTTCACGACGTAGTCGTCAGCACCGGTATCGAGACCGCGCACGCGATCGGTCTCCTCACCGCGCGCCGTGAGCATGATGATCGGGACATTGGCCGTATCCTGGCGACCACGCAGGCGGCGGCAAACCTCGATGCCGGAGACTTTCGGCAGCATCCAGTCAACCAGGACCAGGTCCGGCGTCGCCTCCTCGGCCTGCATCAGGGCATCTTCACCGTCACGGGCAACCGCGACTGAATAGCCTTCCTTCTCCAGATTGTACTGAAGCAGGGTGGCCAGGGCATCTTCGTCTTCTACGACAAGAACATGGGCTTTCATCGACCGGCTCCGGATATCGATTGCGGGCGTTGTCAGGCCTGGCCGTCTTCGACCAGAGGCGAGGCCGTGACCATGAAGTGGACGGCTTCGGCAATATTGGTGGCGTGATCGCCGATACGTTCGAGATTCTTGGCGACGAACAGGATGTGCACACCCGGACCGACCAGGCCTGAATCCTCGGTCATCGACATCAGCATTTCGCGGACCAGCGTATTGTAGCGCTCGTCCACTTCGTCATCAGAGTGCCAGACCCGCACGGCGGGCTCGACATCGGCCGAGGACAGGGCGTCCAGCACTTCACGCAACTGCTTGATCACGATGGCACCGAGTCGCTCGACCTGCTGGGTCAGCGCGACCGGTGCATAGTCGGCCAGATCGCCGGCCCGGTAGGCGATATTCTTGGCCAGATCCCCGACCCGCTCGAGGTCGGTGGCGACTTTGAGGGCGGAAATGGTCATGCGCAGATCGGTTGCCAGCGGTTGGCGCAGGGCGAACAGGCGCAGAACACGCTTCTCGACTTCAACCTGCAGCGCGTTGACCTGGGCTTCACGCGCCTTGATGTCCGGCTTGATGCTCGCGTCGCGCCGAACCACGGCCGCAATGGCCTTTTCCAGCTGCGTTTCGACCAGGCCGCCCATGCGGGCGAGATCATCCGCTAGCTGGTCCAGCTCTTCGCCATAGGCGGTGACAATGTGTGACGTTCTGGAAAGCGCCATGGCTGGCCCTCCTCTCGATGGATGCTGTGGCCTAGCCGAAGCGTCCGGTGATGTAGTCCTGCGTGCGTTTGTCGCGCGGGTTGGTGAAAATATCTTCGGTCGGCCCGTATTCGACCAGGTGGCCCATGTGGAAGAAGGCCGTGTGCTGGGAGACGCGGGCCGCCTGCTGCATCGAGTGGGTCACGATGATGATGCAGTAATTCTCGCGCAGTTCGTCGATCAGTTCCTCGATCCGCGCCGTCGCGATCGGGTCGAGGGCCGAGCACGGCTCGTCCATCAGGATCACTTCCGGATTGACCGCGATGGCACGAGCAATGACGAGGCGTTGCTGCTGGCCGCCCGACAGGCCGGTGCCGGGATGGTTGAGACGGTCGGAGACCTCGTCCCACAGCCCGGCCTTGCGCAGCGCGTTCTCGACGATCTCGTCCAGCTCCGGACGGGTCAGGGCAAGACCGTGAATGCGGGGCCCATAGGCAACATTGTCATAAATCGATTTGGGAAAGGGGTTGGGTTTCTGGAACACCATGCCGACGCTGGCTCGCAGCACCACCGGGTCGATCGTCTTGTCATTGATCTCCTGGCCGTCAATCGTCAGCGAACCGCCAACGACGGCGCCGTCGATCGTGTCATTCATCCGGTTGAGGCAGCGCAGGAAGGTCGACTTGCCGCAGCCCGACGGGCCGATGAAGGCCGTGACCGAGCGGTCGGGAATGTCGATCGACACATCGTGCAGCGCCTGCTTGCCGGAATAACTCACCGTCACCTTGCGCGCGGTGACCTTGATCGGCAGATCGGGTGTGGGGTTGAGAGGGGTATCGGTCATGAAACTACCATCTCCGCTCGAAGCGACGGCGCAGATAGATGGCCAGGGCGTTGAACCCGATCATCAGCGCGAGAAGAACCAGGATTGCGGCACCGGTCCGTGCCTGGAAGGCACGCTCGGCACCATCCGACCACAGGAAGACCTGGACCGGCATGACGGTGGCGGGTTGGGTGAAACCCTCAAGCCCCAGCGTCGGGGCATCGGCGATGAATGCGACCATGCCGATCATCAACAGCGGCGCCGTTTCGCCCAGCGCCTGGGCAAGGCCGATGATGGCACCGGTCAGAATGCCCGGGGCAGCGAGCGGCAGGACGTGATGGAACACGGTCTGGGTGCGCGAGGCGCCAACCGCCAGCGCCGCCTGCCGGATCGACTGGGGCACAGCTTGCAGCGCGGCGCGGGTGGCGATGATCACGGTCGGCAGCGTCATCAAGGAGAGCACCAGGCCGCCGACCAGGGGCGCCGAACGCGGCAGGCCGAATGCGTTGATAAAAACCGCCAAGCCCAGCAGGCCAAACACAATCGACGGCACCGCCGCGAGGTTATTGATATTGACCTCGATCAGCGCCGTGAACCGGTTTTTCGGCGCGTACTCTTCCAGATAGAGCGCCGTGAACACACCGATCGGGACCGAGATCATGATGGTGATGATCATGGTCAGGATCGAGCCGTAGAGCGCGCCCTTGACGCCGGCAAGCTCGGGCTCACGGCTGTCGGCATTGGCGAAAAGATAGGTATTGAACACTGACCGGATGGCGCCGCGCGCCTCCAGCGCCCGCGTCCACACGATGAGTTGGTCGGACACCCGGCGGCGTTCAGCCGGTGTATCGATCACGTAAAGCGCCCACGCTTCCGCCGCCTCCAGTCTGCCACTGCCCAGCAGGTAGCGCCCCGTGGCCGTTGCGCCGTCACGGGCCAGGCTCGTCAGCAATACAGCGCGGTCATCAGCCTCGACGATAATGCTCGGCAGACTGCCATCCAGCTCGATCGGGCCAGCGCCCGCGTCCAGGGTCGCGCGGATTTCCCCGGCCTGACGGCGGTTGGTCTGCGCGTTGTAGAGCATATCCTCGGCCTCGGTACCGGACAGGCCATTGGCGCGTTGCTCCAACGCATCGGCCTCGACTTCAAGCACCGTGGCCCGCGCCCGCAGGGTACGGGTCACATCGGCCGCCATGTCCCGAAAATCTGTTGCGCTGGATCGCACAACTACATCACCGTCTTCTTCGGTGAGGGTCAGAGATCCATTGGCCGCCAAGGTACGGTCATCAACCAATTGCCCCTTCAGATAGAGATCCAGATCATCAGCCAGCGGCATGGTGAAGTCATGCTGCGTTCCAATCAGGGTCGGGTCATCGAGCACATCATCCATCAGCCGGGTGGCATTGAGTGCGGTGTAGAGGCTGAACAGGTTGCGCAGGTCGCGGCGCGCCTGGACCTCGGGGAACTCCGCCCGCATGGCGGTTTGCAGGATCCGGCTGTAACTGCCCCGGCGCAGCGATTCCTCGCTGCCATCGCCCATCGGGTCGACAGCCTCGCGTTCGAGGTCGACCGTCAGCGCCAGCTCGTGCGCAGTGAAGGCCGGCAGGCCACCGGATACGATCGAGCTGAGCAGGATAATCAGGATGCCAACCGCCGCCGCGACAGCGCCCAGCCCGGCCGCACGAAAGCGCAGCTCGGCACGGTAGCGCGCGCCCAGATTCTTGCGGACTGCGGTCCGGATCGGCGAGATGTCGGGCTTATCAGTCATATTTTTCCCGGTATCGTTGCACGACGCGCAGGGCGATGACGTTCATCACCAGAGTGATGACAAAGAGAACCAGACCCAGCGCGAAGGCGGACAGGGTTTTCGGACTGTCGAACTCCTGGTCGCCGGTCAGCAACATCACGATCTGGACCGTGATCGTGGTGACCGATTCCAGCGGGTTTGCGGTGAGATTGGCGCCCTGGCCGGCGGCCATGACGACGATCATCGTTTCACCCACGGCGCGCGACACGGCCAACAGGATGGCCCCGACAATGCCCGGCAGCGCGGCCGGCATGATCACCCGGCCGATGGTTTCCGACTTGGTGGCGCCCATGGCGTAGGACCCGTCACGCAGCGATTGGGGCACCGAATTGATGACATCGTCACTGAGCGAGGAAATGAACGGGATGATCATGACGCCCATGACCAGTCCGGCCGACAGGGCGCTCTGCGTGACCACATCCTCGAACCCGATCATCGCGAAAAATCCGCGAATCGCCGGACCGACGGTCAACAGGGCGAAGAAGCCGTAGACCACCGTCGGAACGCCAGCGAGGATTTCCAGCACCGGCTTGGCGGTCAGGCGGAAACGCGGACCGGCATATTCAGACAGGTAGATTGCCGACAGCAATCCGATCGGGACCGCGACGATCATCGCAATGAAGGTAATCATCGCAGTGCCTGCGAACAGGGGCACGGCACCAAATGCGCCTGACTGTCCGACCTGATCCGCGCGCAGGGCGATCTGCGGCGACCACTGCAGCCCGAACAGGAATTCGGTCAGCGGCACGGTTGAGAAAAAGCGGATGCTCTCGAACAGCAGCGAGAACACGATGCCGACCGTCGTCATGATCGCGATCACTGACGACAGGAACAGCATGGCCGTGACCAGGTTTTCGACATGGTTGCGGGCGCGAAAGCTTGCTGTGACCTGTCCGCGTGTGCGGATCAGGCCGCCAATCGCCAGAGCAAACGCCAGACCCGCAGCCAGTCGGCGCAGCTGGGTATCGTGATGGGCGACGACCTGGGCAGCGGCATCAAGCTCGGCACTGGCGCGGCTGGCCAGACCATCGTCGGCGATGCGCCGCGCATCGGACAGGAAGAGCTGCCGGCGTTCGCGCGGCGCGTGGACCAGCTCGAAACCAGCCAGGGCCCGAATGTTGGCGCCATCTGCGGCAGCCGTTTCGGCGACACTGTCACGCAGTGCAGTCCGACGGCTGAGGCGAGCCTCCTCGGCTGTGGCAATCTGATTGACCAGGTCGGTCTGCTCGACACCGAGTACTTCCAGTCGCGCCGGGTCGCGATCCACTCCGTCAGCACCGCGCAGGGTGGCGATCTCATCCTGCGTCGCTTCTGCACGCTCACGCAGGACAGCCAGCGCGTCGACCAGCTCGCCATGCCGTTGATCCGCCTCAAGGGCGCTTTCAAAACTGGCGGAGAGCTCAAGGGCCTCATGACGAAGTTCAGCGGCAGTGAGACGATCGACAAGCGTCGACCCGAACATGCCAAACGCCGCCAGCATCACAAAGGCCGGAAGACCGGTCCATATCGCGATGTAATAGCCGTGATAGTTCGGCAGCGAATGCAGCCCGGCTGTGGCGCCGGAAACAGCCGAAATCGCCCGTGAACGGCCGACATAAAAGCCGCCGGCCAGCATCACGATGATCGCAAGGGCGACGATGGCGATAATGGACATGCAATTCCCCTCGGCTCGCCGATGGTGGCCCGGACCGGTGCGTCCCGACTGGTCTTGTACGCGGGATGCGGGCCCCGTTTATGACAGCTTGGCTACAGTTTTGTGACAACGCCCTGCCTGCCCGCAAACTATTTTCCAGATACCACTCAAACCACTGTCTTGGCTTGCATTTCTGACTGTATCTTCGGCGTCGGGAAAAACACGCTGAACACGGATCCGGCGTCAGGTCGGCTCTCGACGGTGAAGCCGCCGCGGTGCCGGTTGACGATATGCTTGACGATGGCCAGGCCGAGACCAGTGCCTTCGCGCGGCCCGCTCTTCTGGCCATCGACCCGATAGAAGCGTTCGGCCAGACGCGGCAGGTTGCGGCGCTCAATCCCCTTGCCGCCATCCCGGATGCGCACGGCGGCGAAGCGGTCGCCGGCCTCCGAAACAGGCGCAGCCAAGGTCAGGCGACTCGCCCCGTCACCGAGGATCAGGCCGGGGCGCTCGGCCTGGTCGCGCGTCAGTTCGCTGGTCAGGCTGACCACGACCCGGGACCCGGCCGCCGAGTACTTGATGGCGTTCTCGACGAGATTCATGATCACTTCGAGCAATTGATCGCGATCGCCGACCACTTCCGCCGGAGCGACCTCAAGCTTCAGCTCGATCGACTTCTCGGTGATCTGGGGCCGCAGCACGCCGACAACATCATCGATGATCGCCGCCATATCGGCGCAGCCACCCGGCCGGACATGTTCATCCATCTCGACGCGCGACAGGGAAAGCAGGTCATTGATCAGGCGCTGCATCCGTTCAGTCTGGTCGAACATGATGGCCAGAAACCGCTCGCGCGCTTCAGGGTCATCCTTGGCATGCCCGCGCAGCGTTTCGATGAAGCCGGCGAGCGACGCCAGCGGCGTGCGCAATTCATGGCTGGCATTGGCGAGGAAGTCGGCCCGCATGCGATCAGCGCGTTTGATCGACGTCTCATCGGACAGCACGAGCATTGCGCGCCAAGGCAGTGACGGGTCCTCTTCGCTTGCGAGCGGGGCGACGAAGGCACGGACATGACTCTCGACAGGCGCCATCATCGAGTATTCGACAGGATCGACGGTCTGGCCGCGTAGTGCCGCGCTGACGGCTTCCAGCACCTGGGGCTGGCGGAGTACCGCGGACAGGTGCCCCGTCACCGATCCGAGACCGAGCATGGCACGTGCCGCCGGATTGGCGATTTCTATGCGCCCGCCGCCGCCGACCAGCAGGACCGGGATCGGCAGGTTGTCCAGCATGATCTTCGCCCGGGCCTTGGTAAGGCCCTCCGCGTCATCGGCGTCGCGAACCGGAATCGCCTCCGGCGTCGGATTCAATGTTGTGCTGATTGTCAGATAGTAGAACGTGGACAGCGCGCCGATTGTCGCGATCGCCACGACCGTCTCCAGCGAGCCAAGCTCGTTGAACAGCCAGAACAGCACCAACACCATGCAACCGATCGATGCCACCGCGGCTGTGTCGCGGCGGCGAATGCGACTGTGGGGTGCCTCGGAGTCCCTTTTATTGCTCAAGTTTTAGTCGCCTTCGCGCCCGCATTGCGTCATGTAACCGCCCATTCGGGCTGATTTCCCTGTCGCCTGCAGGCCTTCTATCCCGATTTGCATCCAAATGACGAGCCTGCGGCATCAAACTTGTGTGCGCAGGCCAATGACATCACGAATTTCGAGAGAGTTTTCATGCAATTCGCTATGCATTTAGTGTTTTTCGATAAAAAAATGTTGACTTTCGCTATGCCCTTTCTAGGATGCAAATCCAATCGAGAACAAAACGTGCAGGAACCCCGCATGGCAAAACGTTTGTTAGTAGTCGCCACCGCGCTGGCCACCGCCTCCTGCAGCACCCTGCAGGCCTTCGATACGCGGGAGTTCAGCACCGAGGGCACATTGCCATCCGCACCGGTTGCCTGGTCGGCCGGCACGGGCGAAGCCGGCGCCGAGCTGGCTCGCGACTGGGTCGCCTCCATGCAGGATGAGCAACTCACAGCGCTCATCGATGAAGCCTTTGCCGACAATCCCAGCCTGGCGCAGTCACTCGCCCGGTTCCACGGCGCGCAGGCGGCAGCCCGGGTAAGCGGCGCTCGCTACATGCCGCAGCTCGACGCCAGCACCAGCTATCAGCGCACCCAGCCAAATGTCGGTTCCGGCTCTGACAGCTTCGGCCTGGGGCTGTCCGCGTCGTGGGAAACCGATTTGTGGGGCGCCCTGCGCGACAACGCACACGCCAGCCAACTTGATGCCGAGGCCGCCGCGGAAGACCTGCGCGCTGCCCAGCTGTCGATTGCAGGCCTGGTCGCCAAGGGATGGTTTTCCCTGATCGAAGCCCGGCTGCAGACCGAACTTGCGGAACGCGATTTGGCGACGCGCCAGAGCTCGCTTGATCTCACCGAGCGGCGCTTCGCCCGCGGGCTGGTCCGCAGCTCCGACGTGCGGACCGCACGCAGCGCGCTGTCGTCCTCGGAAGCCGCGCTGGCATCGCGGCAACGTGCCGAGGCGGCGTCGGCCCGCAGCCTGGAAACACTGCTCGGTCGCTACCCGTCTGCGTCCCTGACCCCGGCGGCTGACTTCCCTGTTTTTGATGCACTCGGCGGCCTCGGCTCACCCGTGGACCTGCTCACCCGCCGCCCTGATGTCCGCGCTGCGGAAGATCGCCTCGACGCGGCCGGCCTGCAGTCGCAAGCTGCCGCCAAGGCCCTCATCCCGAGCCTGTCCCTGCGCGGATCGTCCGGAACAGGCGGGATCGACGTGGCCGACATGTTCGACCTCGATACGCTGGTCTCCAGCCTGACCGCCTCGCTGGTCGCTCCGATCTTTGATGGCGGGAGCCTGCTGGCCCAGCGCGATCAGGTTTATGCCAACGCCGAGGGGCTGGTTGCCAGCTATGTCGCAACCGTGCTGACGGCCTGGCAGGAAGCCGAAAACGCCATCCACGGCGACGCCATTCTCGCCCAGCGGGTCGAGAACCTGCGCGAGGCCTATGAAGAAGCCGCGGCGGCGGAAGACCTTGTCATTCGCGAATATGCCCGCGGCGTATCCACCATCTTTGAATTGCTGACCGCGCAATCGCGCCGGATCAGCGCTGAAAGCCAATACATTTCGGCGCGTCGCGAACGGGCGACCAACCGCGTCGACCTTTACCTCGCCCTCGCCGGCGATTTCTCCGCGGCCCAGTCCGCAGACCCGGCCGCGCAGACAGGAGAATAATCATGGGTAGTTTCTTGGGACGTTTCTTGATCTTCGCCATCGTTGGCGTTGTCGGTGTCGGCATAATCGCCATGCTGTTTGCTTCCCAGCAACAGCCGGAGCGGGCCAATGCGGCACCACGGCCGGTCGCGGTCTTCGTTGACGAGGCCCGCCTGGATACCATTGCGCTCCAGGTCACCTCGCAGGGCGAGGCACGTCCGCGCACCCAGATCAACCTGGTGCCACAAGTGGCCGGTCGCATCACCTTCGTGAACCCCGACTTCATCGAGGGCGGATTCTTCGAGGCCGGTGAGACCCTGGTCCAGATCGAGGATGCCGATTACCGGCTGGCCGTAACCCGGGCCTCCGCCCAGGTGGCCCAGGCGCAGCAAGCGCTCGCCCGGGAACAGGCCGAATCCGAACTCGCGGCCAGTGAATGGGCCGAACTGGGTGACGGCGAAGCGTCATCGCTCACCCTGCGCGAACCCCAACTGGCAGAAGCCCGCGCTCAACTTGCCGCGGCCAATGCCAGCCTGCAGTCAGCCCGTCTGGACCTGCAGCGCACCCGCATCTCGGCACCGTTCAGCGGCCGCGTCCGCACCAAGAATGCCGGCCTCGGCCAGTATGTCTCCCCGGGCGCCCAGCTGGGCACGGTGTTCTCGACCGACGCCATTCTTGTCCGTCTGCCGCTGACCGACCATGAACTTGGCCTGCTGGGTATTCCGATCGCCTACGATGCGGCCGGTGGCGAAGGCATGCCGGTCCAGCTGAGTGCCACCCTGGCGGGCAGGTCCCACACCTGGCAGGGCCGCATCACGCGGACCGACAGCGCCATCGACCCGCAGACCCGCGTGCTCTACGCGATCGCGGAAGTGGCTGACCCGTACGGGAATGGCGCCGAGAACGGCACCCCCCTGGCCGTCGGCCTGTTCGTGACGGCCAGCATCACGGGTCGGGATGTTGAAAACGCCTACATTCTCCCCCGCTCAGCCCTGCGCGGCCAGAACAGTGTCTACGTCGCCGAAGAGGGCGGAACACTGTCGGTACGGACGGTCGAGGTTATCGACTCCAACGCCGAACGGGTCGTGGTGTCTTCCGGTGTCCGTGGCGGCGAGATGGTTGTGACATCGCCAATCCGTGGCGCCAGCGATGGCATGCGCATCCAGACATTCGACGCGGCCGGCGAAATGATCGCCGCATACTCCGCGACCTATGATGACGAACCGGCTGAAGGCCTGGCTGAAACCGAGACCGGCGACGCCGACAGCGAAGCTGTCGCGAGCAACGGTTAAGCGTCCAGCTGCGAGGAAGGAAAACGGCAATGACCGACCCGAACACCACTCATGAAGAGGCCCCGCGGGGCGGTATTGTCGGCTGGTGGGCGCGCAACTCCGTTGCCGCCAACCTGGTCATGATCATCGCCGTGCTCGGCGGATATCTTGGCTATCAGTCACTGAACCGGGAAGTCTTTCCGACCGTGTCCGTGAATGGCGCCAGCGTCTCGGTGGCCTGGCCAGGAGCGTCTCCGCAGGAGGTCGAAGAACAGATCATTGTCCGGATCGAGGAAGCCCTGTCCGACATGGACGGCATCGAGACGATCACCTCGACAGCCCGCGAAGGTGGCGGAAACATCAATATCGAGGGCAAGCGCTCGGTCGATGTGGGTGAGTTCATCGACGCCATCAAGCTCGAAGTCGACTCGGTCAACAACCTGCCGCAATCAGCCTTCCGGCCGGTGGTGACTCCATGGCGGTCCCAGGACCAGGTCGTTGGATTCGCCGTTCATGGCAGCGCTGACCGTCGTGACCTGCAGGCGATTGCCCGTGAGATCCGCGACGAGGTGGCCCAACTCCCGGGTGCCTCGATCGTCAACATGTGGGCGACGCGCGGTGAGGAAGTCTCAATCGAGGTTTCCGAAGAAAACCTGCGCCGCTACGACCTCACCTTCGACGAAATCGTCCGGGCCGTCCGGGCCACCTCGCTGAACGCCTCGGCCGGCAGTGTCCGTACCGAGCTGGGCGATGTGAACATCACCTCACGCCAACTCGCCGACACCGCGCCGGAATTCGAAGACATCATCATCCGTCAGACATCGGATGGTGGCACGCTGCGCGTTCGCGATGTCGCCCAGGTCACCGACGGCTTTGTCGATTTCAATCTCGAGGCCACCTATAACGGCGAACCGATGGTACTCGTGGTCGTCGAGACCTCGCCCAATATCGACGTGGTCGACACCTCACAACAGGTCCGCGACTATATCGAGCGCAAGCGCGCCGAACTGCCCGACGGCACCCACCTGTCGCTGTGGTGGGACAATTCGGAAATGTACACCGGCCGCATGGAAACCATCGCCAGCTCGGCCCTGTTCGGTGGCATCCTGGTCCTCATCGTCCTCTTCCTGTTCCTGCGCCCCATCGTCGCTTTCTGGGTCACGGTCGGCATTTTCGTCGCCTTTGGCGGTGCCTTCCTGATCCTGCCGATGCTCGGCGTGACGCTGAACATGCTGTCGCTGTTCGCCTTCCTGTTGGTGATCGGCATCGTGGTCGATGACGCCATCGTGGTCGGAGAAAACATCCATGACAGGGTGGAACGCGGCGAGCCGGGACTGACCGCCTCGATCGTGGGAACACAGATGGTCGCCAAGCCGGTCATCTTCGCCGTCATCACCACCATCATGATGTTCTCGCCGTGGATGCTTCTTACCGGGCCCGAGGTACAGTTCACCCGGCAGATTTCGCTGGTGGTGATTGCCGCCCTGGCGTTCTCGCTGGTCGAATCCCTGCTGATCCTGCCGGCCCACCTCTCCCACCTCAAACCGCAGTCGAACACCGGCTTCTTCGGACCGTTGATCGCAGTGCAGCGGGCAATCGCGGGCACGCTCCTGAGCTTCGCCCGTGGCATCTACCGCCCGATGGCCAAGGCCTGTATCCGCAATCGCTACGCCACTTTCTTTGGCTTCTTCCTGATCTTCGTTGCGTCCATCGCCCTGATGATGACCAATCGGGTCGGGTCGGTCTTCATGCCGCAGATCGAGAACGAGACCATCCAGACCTCGATCACCCTCGCCGAGGGAACGCCGTGGAACAGGACCGAGCAGGTGCGCCAGCAGCTCGACCGGGCCCAGGACGAAGCCCTGCAATACTATCGCGGCGAGTATCCGGGTGAGATCGACATGATCGAAAGCCGGTCCACGCTGGCAACCGACGGCCGTATCCGCGCCTGGATCACCCTGGCCGATCCGGAAGTCCGCCCCGGCGGCCTGCCAACCGCAGAGGTCGCTGCACAGATCCGCGAGTATCTGGGCCCGATCCCGGATGCCGAGGAAATCCGTCTCGACTCGACCATCAATGACGGCGGCAATTCCATGAATTTCGCCCTGTCCGGTCAAAATCTCGACGAGTTGCGTGCCGCGGCTGACGACCTGAAGGCCCAGCTGCGCAGCTATGACACGCTCTATGACGTGGTCGACTCGATGCAGACCTCGACCGAGGAATTGCAGGTCCGCCTGCGTCCGAACGCCCAGGCGCTCGGCCTGACCTTGGTTGATGTCACCAATCAGGTCCGCCAGGCGTTTTACGGCGTCGAAGCCCAACGCCTGCCGCGCGATGGCCAGGATGTGCGGGTCATGCTCCGCATGGACGAAGAGTCACGGCGTTCGCTGGACACGTTCCGCGACATCCGCATCCGCACGGCCGACGGTCGTGAAGTGCCGCTGGACACGGTTGCTGAAGCCGACTTCGCGCCGGGCCTGAACCGCATCAACCGCCGCAATGGCATGCGGACAATCACGGTCAGCGCGGAACTGTCGGACCCGGCCGCCCGCGGGGACATCAACACCAGCCTCGGCGAGGATTACTGGGACACGTTTGAAGCCCGCTTCCCGCATGTATCACGCGACGAAATCGGGCAGGCCGAAGGCCAGCGTGAGTTCATGGCTGAAGTCCAGATCCTTCTGCTCTTCGCCCTGATCTCGATGTACCTGTTGCTGGCGATCGCCTTCCGCAGCTACTTCCAGCCGATCGTGATCATGATCGCCATCCCGTTCTCGCTGACCGGCGCCATTTTCGGACATTACCTGTTCGGCATGCCAATCGCCCTGTTCTCCTACTTCGGAGTGGGCGCCGCGGCTGGCGTTGTGATCAACGACAACCTGGTGCTGATCGATTTCGTCAACCGGCTCCGCTCAAACGGCGTCGGGGCCTTCCAGGCGCTGGTCGATGCCGGTGTCCAGCGTTTCCGTCCGATCCTGCTGACCTCGGTCACCACCTTCCTCGGGATTTTCCCGATGATGGCCGAGCGCTCGACCCAGGCGGAATTTCTGAAACCGATGGTCGTCGCCTTGGGCTTCGCCGTCATCTTCGCCCTGTTCCTGACCCTGCTGCTGGTTCCGGCCATGTATGCGATCGGGGTCGACATCGCCCGCTTCTTCCGGATGTTGTGGACAGGCAAAAAGCAGCCATCGCTGGGCGAGCATTATGCCGACACCGACTTCGCCCATGGCGAACAGGCCGGACATCTCGACCAAACACCTGCCGAATAATTGGCGCCCGAACGCCCCGCGTTGTATCAAGCGCGGGGCGTTTTGCGTCTTTGACTGAAAACCAAGGGGATCCTCGTATGAAAAAGCTCTTGCTGAGCACGGCTGTTCTGGCGCTTACCGCCGCCTGTCAGCCGGCCACATCAACCGATACGGTCGCGACCGAGACGCACGCCGCTGCCACCGCCAGCCCGGAAATCGGCAGCTGGGGTTTTGACATGGCCGGCATGGACACCAGCTACGTCGCCGGTGACGATTTCTACCGCTACGCCAATGGCACCTGGCTGGACACGACGGAGATCCCGTCCGACCGCTCGAACTACGGCATGTTCACCGAACTGGCGATCGAAGCCGAAGAACAGGTCCAGGCGATCATCCTCGAACTCGCCGCGATGGACGCGGCCGACGGTTCGATCGAACAGAAGGTCGGCGACCTTTACGGCAGCTGGATGGACACCTCGACCATCGACCAGCTCGGTCTCGCTCCGGCGCAGCCTTATCTCGACGAGATTGCTGCCGCCGAGACCCATGCCGATATCAACGCCCTGTTCGCGACGATTCATCACCAATCGCCCTATGGCGTTGGCATCATCCCCGACCCGGCCGACACCACGCGCTACACCGTCTTCGTCGGCCAGGGAGGTCTCGGTCTGCCGGACCGCGACTATTATCTGGAAGAAGACAACCAGGACGCCCGGGACGCCTATCTGGCCTTCATCGCCCAGATTTTTGACCTTGCCGGCATCGAGGACGGCACCAGCAAGGCGCAGGCGATCTTCGACCTGGAGATGCGCATCGCCGAAAGCCACTGGACCCAGGCTGACAGCCGCAACATCCAGATGATCTACAACCCGATGCCGCTGGACCAGCTGAGCACCCTGGCGCCGCAACTGAACTTCGAAGCCGGCATGGAACAGCTGGGCCTCGACGGCGTCGCGACCTATCTCGTTGCCCAACCGAGCGCCATCGAAGCCGCTGGTGCGATCTTCGAAGAGACTCCGGTCGACGTTTGGAAGGACTACATGACCTTCCATTACATCCGCTCGAATGCCGGCGCCCTTCCGGAAGCCTTTGATGCTGCCAACTTCGCCATGTTCGGCACCACGCTGAACGGTATTGAGGAGCAGCGTCCCCGCGACCGCCGCGGGGTCAATCTCGTCGGCGGCCAGCTGGGCGAAGCTGTCGGCCAGGTCTATGTCGACCGTCACTTCCCGCCAGAATCCAAGACCGCGATGGAAGCCCTGGTCGCCAATCTGATCACCGCGTTCGAGGGGCGCCTTGAAGCCCTTGAGTGGATGGATGACGAGACCCGCGCCAATGCCCTTCAGAAGCTCTCGACCTTCGAGCCGCGCATCGGATATCCCGACGAGTGGCAGGACTACTCGGCCCTCGAGGTCCAGGCCGACGACCTGTTCGGCAATCTCGTTCGTCTGACGGAATTCCAGTGGAATGAGCAGGTCGCCGACCTGGCTGGTCCGGTCGATCGCAATGCCTGGCCCTATCCGCCGCAAACCGTCAACGCCTCCTACAATCCGTTGATGAACCAGATCACCTTCCCGGCCGGCATCCTGCAGGCTCCCTTCTTCGATCCGAACGCCGACGCGGCGATCAATTACGGCGCAATCGGTGCCGTGATCGGCCATGAGATCGGCCACGGTTTCGACGATCAGGGTCGCCGCTTCGACCATGATGGCTCGATCCGTGACTGGTGGAGTGCGGAAACCAATGAGCGCTTCGAGGAGCGCGCCAATGTGCTGGAAGCCCAGTATGACAGCTATGAGCCCGTCGAAGGCCGTTTCGTGAATGGTGAGTTCACCATGGGCGAGAATATCGGCGACCTCGGTGGCCTTCAGATGGCTTACACCGCCTATCAGCGTCACCTCGACGCCTGCTGCGACGGTGAAGCCCCCGTCATCGACGGCTTTACAGGCGAGCAACGCTTCTTCCTTGCCTGGGCCCAGGTCTGGCGTCGTCTGTATCGGGAAGAAAACCTGATCAACCGCCTGACAACCGACCCGCACAGCCCGTCGCAATACCGGACCAACGGTGTCGTGCGCAATCTGGACGTCTGGTACGAGGCCTTCGGCGTGACCGAGGACAATGACCTCTACCTGCCGCCGGAAGAGCGCGTCTCGATCTGGTAATCAGACTCGCATTTCAAGGACACGGCCCGGCGGAAACGCCGGGCCGTTTTCATTACAGGGCTGTAAGAGACGGTCGGCATGTATTGCGTGTTGGCCCCGGCGCACTAGTGTTTCGCCCAACTTTGTTACTGAGAGGGGAAACACCATGAAAAAGCTATTGCTGACCAGCGCCTGTGTCGCGTTGATGGCGGCCTGCTCGCCCGCCACCGAGACACCGGAAACGGATAACGGCACGACCGAGGCCGCAGCCACCGAAGCCATGCCGGCCGGTTCGCCGGACCTAGGCAGCTGGGGCGTCGAGATTGAATATGTCTCCGACACCGTCGCGCCGGGTGACGATTTCAACCGCTACGTCAATGAAGGCTGGCTCGAGACAACCGAATTGCCGCAGGGCTTTTCATCCTTTGGCGGTTTCACCGAGCTTTACCTGCGCTCGGAAGAGCGGGTCGAGGGCATCATCCAGGAAGCCGTTGCCGCCAATGCCGAAGCCGGCACCCTTCAGCAACAGGTCGGCGACCTCTACGCCTCCTACATGGATACCGACACGCTTGCGGCCCGCGGTCTCGAGCCGGCCCGTCCTATGCTCAACACGATTGCCGAAGCCCAGTCGCATGACGACATCGCCACACTGATGGGCAGCCCAGGTACCGCGTCGATCTTCGGCGCCGGCGTTGGCCGTGACCCGGGCAACCCGCAACGCTACATCGTCTCGGTCAGCCAGAGCGGTCTTGGCCTGCCGGACAAGTCCTATTATGAGCGCGACGACGAGACCTTCATCGGTTATCGCGAAGCCTATGTCGCCTACATGACCGATGTGTTCGACATGATCGGCATGGACAATGCCGCCGAGCGCGCCCAGGGCGTGCTCGACCTGGAAACACGCATCGCCCAGATCCACTGGACCCGTGCGGAAAGCCGCGACCGGGTGCGGACCTATAATCTGATGAGCACGGATGATCTGGTCGCCTCGGCGCCGGGCTTCCCCTGGGGCGCCTTCATGACCGCCCTGGAATACGAGAATGAGACCGAAGTCGTGGTCCGCCAGGACACGGCAATCCAGTCGCTCGCCACCCTGTTCTCCGAAATCCCGGTCGAGGCCTGGCAGGACTATCTCAGCTTCCGCTACATGTCCTCGAACCAGAACCTGCTGACGCCGGAATTCTACGAGCGCTCCTTTGACTTCTACAGCCGCACCCTGCGCGGCACGGAAGAGCCCCGGGCCCGCGATCGCCGCGGCATCCAGTATGTGAACGGCAATCTGGGCCAGGCCATCGGCCAGATCTATGTCGATCAATACTTCCCGCCCGAGCACAAGGCGCAGATGGAAGAGCTGGTGGAATACCTCCGCCGGGCCCTGCGCGAGCGTATCGAAACGCTCGAATGGATGGATGACGAGACCCGCATCCAGGCCTTCGACAAGCTGGAGAAGTTTCTGCCGAAAATCGGTTATCCGGACATCTGGCCGGATTATTCGGATATCGAGATCCGGGCCGACGACCTGTTTGGCAACTCCCAGCGCGTCGCCGAATGGTTCCGTGCCGACAGCCGTTCGCGCCTCGGTGGCCCGATCCGCGAATGGGAATGGTTCATGTCACCGCAGACGGTGAATGCCTATTACTCATCGACTGCCAACGAAATCGTCTTCCCGGCCGCCATCCTGCAAGGGCCATTCTTTGACCCGTATGCGGACGCTGCCGTGAACTTCGGTGGCATCGGCGCCGTCATTGGCCACGAAATGGGCCACGGCTTTGACGACCAGGGCAGCCAGTCTGATGGCGATGGTGTGTTGCGCAATTGGTGGACCGATGCGAGCGCCGAGAGCTTCAACGCCCTCACCGACCAGATCGTCGCCCAGTATAATGGCTTCTCACCGGTCGAAGGCCAGACGGTCGATGGCGAGCTGACGCTCGGCGAGAATATCGGCGATATCGGCGGTCTCTCCATGGCCCACCGCGCCTACCAGATGTATCTGGCCGACAATGGCGGGGAAGCTGAAGTGCTCGATGGCTTCACCGGCGATCAGCGCTTCTTCATGGCCTGGGCGCAGGTGTGGCGGAATGTGCGCACCGAAGACAGCCTGCGCGCGCAGCTCCTGTCCGACCCGCACAGCCCGGCCCAGTACCGGATCAACGGCGTCGTTCGCAATAATGACGCCTGGTATGAGGCCTTCGGCGTGACCGAGGACCATGAACTCTACCTGGCACCGGAAGACCGCGTCTCGATCTGGTAAGCCAGTCAACAGACTGACGAAACGGCCCGGCGGAAACGTCGGGCCGTTTTGCATTTGGCGTCTTGCCAAGCTCCTGCAAAACCCGTCCTATCCGCCCGGAAAACAAATTCCGGGGGATGATGATGGAAGCCGAAATCGCACCACTTTTCAGCAATGACGCGATCGTCATGGGTCTGCTGGCCGTGCTGCTGGGAGCCGTGTTCTGGACCTCCAGCCTCGACAACAAGCTGGCCAAGGGCTTCTACCGCATCTTTCCGCCGCTGCTGTTGTGCTACTTCCTGCCCTCACTGCTGACCCTGTTCAACATTGTCGACCCGGAGCAGTCGCGAACCTATTTCATCGCCTCGCGCTTCCTGCTGCCGGCAGCGCTGGTCCTGTTGACCATGTCGGCCGACCTGCCGGCCACCTTCCGGCTCGGGCCCAAGGCACTGATCATGTTCTTCACCGGGACAGTCGGCGTCGTGCTGGGCGGTCCCGTCGCGCTTCTGATCGCCGGCTATCTCTTCCCCGAAGCCATCGGTGTGACAGGGCCGGACGCCGTCTGGCGCGGCATGGCGACCGTAGCCGGGACCTGGATCGGTGGCGGCGCCAACCAGGCCGCGATGTATGAGTTCTTTGGCGTTGGCGGTGAAGTTTATTCGGCCTGGATCGCGGTCGACATAATCGTCGCCAACATCTGGATGGCCTTCCTGCTCCTGGGCGTGGCCAACGCCAAACGGATCGACAAGGCCCTCAACGCAGACACCCGGGCCGTCGATGCCCTGCGCGAAAAGGCCGAGACCTTCGAGCAGACCAATGCCCGCATACCCGAGCTGAAGGACCTGATGATCATTCTCGGCTTCGGTCTCGGCGCGATGGGCCTGTCCCATATCGTTGCCGACTTCATGGGTCCCTGGATCAATGACAATATGCCGGGCCTGGCCGAGCTGGGTCTGGGGTCCGGCTTCTTCTGGCTGATGCTGTCCGCCACCATTATCGGTGTCGTCCTGTCCTTCACCAAGGCCCGGCAATTGTCCGGTGTCGGGTCGATGAAGGTCGGTTCTGTCTTCATCTATGTGCTGGTCGCAACGATCGGCATGCGCATGGACATCACCGCCATCTTCCGCAACACGGAGTTTTTCGTGATCGGCATCATCTGGATGCTCTTCCACGTCGCCCTGCTGTTACTGGTCGCCTGGCTGATCAAGGCGCCGACCTTCTTCATCGCCGTCGGATCGAAAGCCAATATCGGTGGCGCCGCCTCGGCCCCGGTGGTTGCGGCCGCCTTCCACCCCTCCCTGGCGCCGGTCGGCGTTCTGCTGGCCGTGGTCGGGTACATCGTCGGCACCTGGGCGGCGATGATGACCGGTTACATCATGATGTTCATGATGGGCGCCAGCGTAACCCCTTGAGTTGAAAGCGGGACAAGAAATTCCCCTGAGGGTTGAAACTTCCGTCTGAAGGCGATTATTTCTTAACGATACCGCCTGCTTCCGTTAACCTTATGTCATCGAGGAGACGGATCACCGTGCCCTCACGACATTTCCAAGGGGGGAATCACGATGAAACAACAACTCCTGTGCGCCACTGCTGTCGCACTGCTCACGGCCTCCACCGCCTTTGCCGGTGACACCGAGTGGTTCCCGCCGGATCCGCCGACCACGGCTGCGACGGGCGAGTGTTATGCGCGCGTCCGCATCGCGCCGGAATACGACACCTATTCCGAACAGGTCACCACCCAGGACTCCTACGAGCGTTACGACGTCGCTCCGCCGAGCCTGCGTGACGAGTATCGCGAGTACATCTCCCGCGAAGCCGGCATGCGCTACATCGTGCACGAGCCGGTCTACGAGACCCGCACCGAAACCGTGCAGATCAGCCCGGCCTATGTCGAGTATGAGGTCATTCCGGCCACCCACGACACTGTCACTGAAACCGTCCTGGTTCGCGAACCGCGCATGGTCTGGCGCCGCGGCTATGTGCCGAACGCGTCGATGACGCGTTTTGACAGCGAGACCGGTGAAGTCTGGTGCCTGGTGGAAGAAGCCGGCGAATACCAGACCGTGACCCGCAATATCGTGGTCCAGCCGGCGACAATTCGCGAGGTCAACCACCCCGCTGAATACGCCCAGATCACCCGCGATGTGCTCGTGCAGGAAGCGCGTATCGAGGAGATCCCGATCGCCGAGGAGCGCGACACCTATCGCATCCAGGTCCTCGATCAGCACGCCACGGTCGACAGCCATGTCGTCCCGGTCGAAACACAAACCATCACCCGCTACTCGCTGCGTTCGGAAGAGCGTTGGGAATGGCGTCTGGTGGATTGCGAAGAGATCAACCTGCCGGGTCACAACCCGCCGATGAGCTCGGAAATCCCGCCGGTCGCGTCACGGCAGACGGCTCCGTCCAGCCAGGGCAACACCTATCTCTACGGCACCGAAATGCCGGTCGACAACAACGCCTATTCCGAAGAAGTCCCGGTCGCTCAGGCGTCCTATAGCGGCTCGTCTTCGTCATCGTCGCGTTCGACCCGGCGTTATCGCCAGTAGTCAGGCTGGACACATCGTCCCAGCCGACCAGAATGAGGCGGCGCGGAACCATCCGCGCCGCCTTTTTCATGTCATCCCCGGGAGAGCCGTCAGGTGAGAGACTTCATGATCGGCTATGGCAGCCTGCTGAGCGATTACAGCCGGCGCACCTATTCGGGCATTGAGGCCGAAGTCCGCCCGGTCATGGCAACCGGCTGGCGACGTGGCTGGACCGTGCGCTATGGCGACGAAGCGGCGACCTATGCCGGCGTCCGCCCATCGACGGGCCACATCCTCCATGCCGCGTTGGTTCCGACAGCGATCACGCCGGAACTCCGACATCGCGAACGCGGCTATGTCTTCACCGAGGTGGATCCGGACCTGGTTCACCCGGATGGCGCCGACCGGTCCGCCCTGCCCGTCGGACGCTACTGGATTGTGGTCAATCGCGAACAGGTGCGGGCGGACGAGGACCACCCCATCCCGCAGACCTATGTCGATACCTGTCTGTCAGGCTGCCTTGAGACCGGCGGCGAAGCACGGGCGCGGGACTTCGTGACAACAACCGAGCTGTGGGACGCGCCCTGGATCAACGACCGCGACAGCGCCTCGCCACTCTATCCGCGCCGGACTGTTCCCGTCCCGGACGAACGCGAGACCATCGACCGCATCCTCGCCGAATGTGGCGTACTGGCCTACCGGCGCCCCGGCTGAGCAGGCCGGCTCAGCTTTCCAGCAATTGCACGTCACGGGGATGAAGGTCCGAATCCCGAAAGACCCGAACAAGGTCTCTCGCCGTACGGAACGGCATTTCAAAGCGATCAGCCTCATCCGTGCCGTAACTGCCCGCAAAGTCCTCGGTCACTGCCAGTTTGACGTCCAGCAAGCGGTCCGGCCACCGGGTCTCATCCTCGACCGGGTCGCCCGCCCACTGCCAGCTGCCTGTCCGGGCATCGCGGTCATAAAAGCCGGAGAACAATTCGGCATTGTCGGCCAGGAAACAGATCGCATCGATCAGATAGGCGATCTCGTCATCCGACATTACCCAATGCAGGCTGACCCGGCACCAGCCCGGGCGGGCGCCGACATCGCCTGCCATGACACGCGACCGGATCGACCGGGTGGCCTTGGAGTCAATGCCGAGGAGGTGATGGCCGTAGGGCCCGGCACAGGAGCAACCGGCGCGGGATTGGATTCCGAACAGGTCATTCAGCAACAGTGTGACCAGTCGTGGCTCGACCAGCTCGCCATCGGCCTTGCGCAGGTTGAAGGCGACGATACCCAGCCGTCGGGACGGAAGTTGCGGACCCAGCACATCGATCCGCGCATGCTGACACCAGCGCTGGAATGCCCGCTCAAGTGCGCTGTGCTCGCGCTCGGCAATGACATCGGTGCCGATCTCGGCCTGGACCTGCAGCGCCAGTGCCGCGCGGACCAGCTGCGGCAGACCGGGCGTGCCGGCCCGTTCGCGCGCTTCAATTCCCTCGAGAAAATCGTGCCCGTCCTGCCAGACATAACGGACAGTACCGCCGGCACTCTGGGTCGGCGCCAGGTCGCGGCGATAGAGACGCTCATTGAACACGAGTATGCCGCAAGCCCCCGGCCCACCGAGAAATTTGTGCGGCGAGAAATAGACCGCATCGATCGCGCCCGCCGGATCCTGGTCCGGATGCATGTCGATGCGCTGGTAAGGGGCGCTGGCAGCACAATCCAGACACAAAATGGCTCCGTGCGCGTGCAGGCAGTGGGCCAGGCTGGCGGTATCGGTGCGGACACCGGTCACGTTTGACGCGGCGGAGAACGCGCCAATCTTGCGCCATCCATCAAATCGCGGGTCGGACAGGGCCGCTTCAAGAGCTTGCAGATAAATCCCGCCAATGCCGTCGAGCGGTATCGATACGACTTCGGCCAGACTGTCGCGCCAGCTCAGTTCGTTGGAGTGATGCTCATAGGGACCGACGAACACGACTGTGTTGACGGCCGGGCCAGGCTTTACACCCAGTGCATCACGGCTGGCAGGCGCCACCGCGAGTCCGAGGATTTCCTGCAGCTTGTGGATCGCCCCTGTGGCACCGGCCGCACAGGGCAGGAGGCAGTCGTCGGGTGCGGCATTGACCGCCTTGCGGATGATCGCCTCGGCGTCGCGCATCCAGCGATTGCTGGCGCGCCCGGTGGCGCTGTCCTCGCTATGCGGATTGGCATAGTCCAGCATCAGCTTTTCGACCTGGCCCTCGATCTGGCGCAGCGCCCGACCCGACGCCGTGTAATCGGCATAGAGAAAAGGCTTCAGGCCGAACGGCGTCGCCAGCATCCGGTCGCCGCCGATCAGCCCTTCACGGACAGCATTCAATCGGTCGGAAGATTTGGATTGGACGGACATGGCGCACCTCGGAACTGAACTGCGGCATAAAAACATCTTTACCAGGGCGATTTTCACCAAAGATCGGCTGTGATATCACTTTTTTGTAGTGATTATAGCTCTGGAAAGGCGGAAATCATGGTTTTGGATGAACATGACCGACGCCTGTTGCGCGCCGTCCAGAAGGACTCCGACCGGACCGTGCAGGAGCTCGCCGACCTGATCGGACTCAGCGCCACCCCGACGGCTCGCCGCCTGAAGCGCCTGGCCGAGGCCGGCATCATCCGCAAGCATGTCGCCTTGCTGGATCCGGAAGCCCTGGACCTGCAGGCCACGCTCTTTGTCACAGTGCGCACGAGCCATCATGACGCCGAATGGCTGAAACGCTTCGCCGACGGCGTCGCCCGCATGCCCGAAGTCGTCGAATTCTACCGCCTGAGCGGCGATATCGACTATCTCATCAAGCTGTGCCTGCCCGATGTCCGCGCCTATGACGAGGCCTACAAGAAACTGATCGCGATCGCGCCATTATCCGATGTCAGCGCCAGTTTCGCGATGGAAGCGATCAAGAACACCACCGAATTGCCCGTCTGAGCTGACAAACCTTGCATGGCTGGCAGGTCTGCCTGAAGTTGTCGCCAGCCCCTTCAGCCGCTTGCCGACGAGACATCATGACACGCTCCACCGAATCCGGGTCAGGAACCGACAGCTATCGCAATGTCGCGGCCATCGTCATCGCGCTCGCCATTCTGCAAATGGCAACCGGCGCGCTGTCGGTGGTCGGGCCGCTGACCCTGGTCTCGCAAGGCGCTGCGCCACTGAAGATCGGCGCCATCGTGTCTGCCTACGCACTCGGCTTCATGCTGGGCGCCCGGCTGGCGCCTCGCGAAATCATGCAGATCGGCCATATCCGGGCGATTGCCGGCTTTGCCGCCGCTGCATCACTGGGTGCCGCCGCGCTCTATGTCAGTGGCGCCATGGCCTGGTGGATGCTGGTCCAGTTCATCATCGGCGTGTCGGTGGCCGGCTTCCTGGCCTCGGGTGAAAGCTGGATTGCTGATGCGGCACCCAGCCAGAGCCGCGGCGCCATCCTTGGCTTCTACCTGGTGACCTCCAAGCTTGGCTTCATGGCAGGGCCCTTCCTGGTCGCCGGCGCGCCTGCGGGCACCGCGACCGGGTTTCTGATCGTTGCCGCCCTTCTGACTGCAAGCCTGATTCCGGTCTGCGCCACCCGCCGCGCCGAACCTGCCGCCCCGACGACGAAGCCATTCAGCCCGTTGAAAATCTGGAGCATCGCGCCGTCGGCCATCATTGCGGCACTGATCTCCGGCATGGTGTCCGGCGCAGTGCTCCAACTCTACGCCGTCTACATCCAGGATTTCGCGTCGGGCAGCGTCACGCAGACGGCCGCCTTGTTCAACGCCGCCATGATCGGCGGATCGGTCATCGCGACCTGGCCGGCCGGCATGCTGTCGGACCGCATCGACCGTCGCCTGGTGATCGCGGGCCTGGCCCTGACATCCGGCGCCGCTGCGCTTGTCATGGCCCTGTTCAGCGGTGTCCTGCCACGCACGGCGATTTTCGCCATCGCCGCCATCTGGGGCGCCGGGGCGTTATCCTACTACGGTGTCGCTGTTGCCCATGCCGCCGACCGGGCCCCGGATGGTCAGGCGACCAGCATGATGTCCGGAATCCTGATGGTCTGGGCGCTGGGCTCGATGATCGGACCACTCGCCGCCAGTACCGTCATGAGTTTCATCGGTCCGGCCGGCCTCTTCCTGTTCGCCGCAACCGCCCTGTTCTCCCTGACCGGACTGATGCTGGTGCGACGCACCGGAACAGCACCGGTCCGTGACGAAGACAAGTCGGACTTCGAGCCGACCGCCACAACCTCGGTCTCCGTGGTCGAGCTGACGGACCACGCCGAGGAGGAGAGCGAATGGTCAGGCTCCGGCGAGGACGAATTTGACGATGCGAGCTGGCGCGACTGACCGTCTGTCGGATCGGGACACGCCGCCAACTGTAATCTACATGGCACAAAGCACAGTGCATCGCGCCCGCCGACTGACCTCGTCTCGGTGAACCAGTGTTTGCATAAAAACATCTGAACATGCGAATGAGCCAGACGTCATTCAACTTACCAAATAGAACACGCCCTATACCTTTCCAGTCAATATTTCAGATTTCATTGGGCATATATTTTAATCACACATGGCGACCTTGAAATCTCTCCCATGATGACTATTCCTCTACCTGATAGTTCTTAGGCGCCGGATGAACTGCGCCCGCCAAATGGAGAATACCCGCTTGATGAAACATGGTCCCCGTCCGAGCCGCGTCGCTGCATTCGTCGCCGAGTCCGTCAATGTCCAGCAATTGCAGACCGCCAATGACGCACTCGCTCGCCACAACCGGCGGGCCGTCCTTGTCTCCGGCCAACAGGCCCTCCTGCGCGGCAAGAATGGTGGCACGGAGATCAATTTCGCCGTCGCCGAAACCGTCGCCGATATCGACGAGGCCAAGTATGACGCCCTGGTGCTGCTCGAAGACGCAGGAACCCAGGCGGAGAGTGCCACGGCGCTCGCCAAACTGTTTGCGGGCAAGGGGAAGCCGGTCATCGCCCTGACCGGGAGCGCCGCAATTATCGCGACCCTGGCCGGCACCGACACGCCGTCGGCGGCGACGTCCGCAGCCCTGATCGACGGTCACCTCTACGCCAGCGATGAAGCTGATTGCGAGTGGAAAATCATTGACGCCGTGATCGGCCGCCTCCAGCGCGAAGCCGCGCCAGCCGCCTGATCCTGGCGGTCAGTCACATCTGAAGAGGGCCGGACGCAATTGTCCGGCCTTTTTTGTGTGCGTTACAGGCAAGGCACCGGCCCCGGCACCGAAATCGGGATCAGGCTCGGGTCGAGCGGAACGGGAACAAAGAGAAAAATGGCGCACCGGGGAGGATTCGAACCCCCGACCCCTAGATTCGTAGTCTAGTGCTCTATCCAACTGAGCTACCGGTGCAGGCCGTATGGCTTCAGGGTCTTGGCCCCGAAGAGGCGCGGAACCTAGCCCCGGCTTTTGGCGATGGCAAGTCCCCGAATGCGGCAATTGCACCGCCGCACGCAGCGCGGCTCAGCGGCCCGCCTGACGCGCCGCGTGGACACCGCGGGCAACGGCCCGGGCGAGACAGTCGGCGGCGGCCGAGCCGAGCCGGGCGAGATGGGCTTCACCGCTATCTCCCAAAGGCCGGGCGGCGGTCGACAGGGCAAACACCACATCCCCGTCAAACGGCGTGTGCACCGGTCGAATGGACCGGGCGAGCCCGTCCTGGGCCATGATGGCCAGACGCTTGGCCTGGGCCGGCGTCAGCGCGATATCGGTGGCGACGACGGCGATGGTGGTGTTTTCGCGCGGTCCGGGCTGCATTTTGGCAGCGCCCCAGTCTTCCGGGGCCGGACGCCAGTCGGCGGGCGGACGACCACCGCCAAACTCGCCATCAATCTCGTACGGCCAGGCCCAATAAACGTCGTCCGCTCCCGGCAGGGTGACCGAGCCGAAGCTGTTGACGCAGACCAGGGCCGCGACCCGTCCGCCTTCGCCGACCAGATCCAGGCTTGCCGTACCGGTCCCTCCGGCGTGAAGTCCGGCGCGCGCGCCATGACCGGCACCGAAGGCTCCCAGCTCGACCGTCCCGGAAACGGCGGCCAGCGCCGCCTTGCCCAGTGCCCGATAGGGCGGCTCCTCGCCCCAGGCCTTGTCGCCACCATTGGCGAGGTCATAGAGAATGGCCGACGGAACGACCGGTGACCTCGGCACGCCGGGCATGTCGAACAGGGCAAAGCCGTCTCCGCGCGCACCCAATGCCACCGCGACACCGTCGGCCGCGGCCAGCCCGTAGGATGAGCCACCGGACAGGACGATTGCATCGACAGCATCGACCAGGGTGTGACTGGCCAGCGCGTCAGTTTCACGCGTGCCGGGTCCGCCACCGCGCACATCGACCGCGCAAACAGCGCGCTCGTCCGGCACGACGACGGTCACGCCGGTCCGCACGGCGGCATCATGGACCTGTCCGACGCGCAGGCCGGTGATATCGGTCAGGCTGTTTCGCGGTGCTGGCATTGACATGACCGGCCTCTTATCTGTCACTTCAAGGTCCAGTCTGACCGGACATTGCTGAGGGGCAAGTTAGATGCTGCGTTTCCTGTTCGCCACCACCGCGCTCGCCGGCGGTCAGTTTCTCGCCAGTTGCTCGAACGCGCAGGAGACGCCCGCCGACCTCGATGTCGGCCCGGCCATGGTTGCCGCCGCCAATCCGCACGCGGTCGAGGCGGGGCTGGAAGCCTTGCGCGCGGGCGGTGATGCCATTGATGCCGCGATCGCGGTGCAAAGCGTTCTGGGTCTGGTCGAGCCGCAAAGCTCGGGCCTCGGTGGCGGTGCCTTCCTTCTGTACTACGACGCCCAGAGCGGCGACTTGACCGTTTATGATGGCCGCGAAACGGCTCCGGCCAGCGCCACGCCTGAACTCTTCCTCGATGACAATGGCCAGGCACTGGGTTTTGCCGAGTCGGTCTTCTCCGGTCACTCCATCGGCGTTCCGGGCGCTGTCGCCATGCTGGCCCTGGCTCATGGAGATCATGGCGCACTGGACTGGGCGGACGGGTTTGATGCCGCGACCGGGCTGGCCGAGGACGGCTTCGAGATTTCGCCGCGCCTCGCGCATTTCATCGCCGGCATGGCGCCGCGCGGACCGCTGGATGAGTGGCCGGCCTCGCGGAACTATTTCTTCACCGATGACGGCACGCCGCTGCCGGCCGGTCACCTGTTGCGCAACGCCGCCTATGCCGAGACCTCCCGCGCCCTCGCCGCCGACTGGCGCGCGCTCTATGAAGGCCCCCTGGCCGCCGCCATCGTCGACGCCGTACAGGACGAGCCACGTCCCGGCGGGCTGACCCTGACCGATCTGGCGTCCTACCAAGCCGTACGCCGCGACGCGCTGTGCCGCGATTATCGCGAATGGACGATTTGCAGTGCCCCGCCCCCCTCGTCGGGCGGCGTGACGGTCAACGAGATACTCGGCCTGCTGGAACCCTATGACATGTCGGCCACCGGCCCGGAGACGCTGGAAGGCTGGCGCCGTTTCATCGAGGCCAGCCGCCTCGCCTATGCCGATCGCGATGCCTATGTCGCCGATCCGGATTTCGTGACCGTTCCGGTCGAAGGTCTGCTCGACGCGGACTACATCGCCGAGCGGTCTCGCGGCATCCAGCGCACCACCGCCCTGCCGACATCCAGCCCGGGCATCCCGGACGGGATTGACGCCCCCGGTGCCGATGCGACCCCGGACTCGCCGGGGACCAGTCATTTCGTGATTGTCGACAGCGATGGCGATGTGGTCTCGATGACCACCACCGTGGAAAGCGTATTCGGCAGCCACCGCATGGCCGGGGGTTTCTTCCTCAACAACCAGCTGACCGACTTTTCGCGCACGCCGACGGACGCCAATGGCGCCCTCGTGCCCAACGCGCCGGAAGGCGGCAAACGCCCGCGCTCGTCCATGTCGCCGACCATCGTCTTTGACCGAGATGGCGAGTTTGTGCTCGCGACCGGTTCACCCGGCGGCTCCTCGATCATCGCCTATACCGCCAAGACACTGGTCGGGATGCTGGACTGGGGCCTGACGCCGCAGGAAGCCATCAACCTGCCCAATGTCGTGGCGCGCGGCGATGTGGTGCGTGTGGAAGACGGCATGGACCCGGCCATCCTGACCGGGCTTTCCGGACTCGGCTTCACCCTCGACGCCAATCGCGGCGAGAATTCCGGCCTGCATATTGTGCGGCGGCTGGAGGATGGAACGCTGGTCGGTGGCGCCGATCCGCGCCGGGAAGGCCAGGCGCGTCAGCCCTGAGCCGCGGCCGGCAGGCGCACCGAGAAGATCGTCCCGGCTGCCCCGGTCGAGACCAGATCAACATCGCCGCCATGGGCGCGGGCGAGTTCGCGCGCGATCGACAGGCCGAGACCCGTCCCGCCGCGCCGCGTCGAGCCGCTGAAGGCCTGGAACAGGCGCTCGCGTGCCTTGGCCGGAACGCCGGGGCCCGTGTCGGAGATTTCCAGCCAGACGTCACCGGCACCGTCATCGATGGGAGGCATCGGTGTAGCCCGCGCGGTCAGTCGACGCTCGCCCTCGACCACCTGCATCGCCTGGATCGCATTGCGGCACAGGTTGAGCAGCAGGCGATGGGCCTTGTCAGGATCCGCATCGATGTTGATCTCCGCGCCGACCTCATTGGTCCAGATCGCGTCGCCCTCCGCCAGGATGGCATCATCGGCGACCTCGTCGAGCAGGGTACGCAAATGGATCGGCCGACGCACCGGAGCACTTTCCTCAGCCCGGCCGAATTCCAGCGTCGCCTCGCACAGGCGCACGCCGCGATCCACCGCCCGCACCAGACGCTCGCCCATGCCGCGGACGCGATCATCAGCGTCTGTGGCCAACCGGTCAGAGACCAGCTGGGCGCTGGCCAGCACATTTCGGAGATCATGATTGATACGGGCGACCGCACCGCCCAGCGCTGCCAGACGCTCGCGCTGGTGCAGGGCCTGGCGGACATCGGCCTGCATTCGTGCCAGCTCGTGTTCAGCCTGGCCGATCTCGTTGCGCGCAGCACCGGGCCTGATCATGCGGGCCGGGTCGGCCGGGTCCTCGCGGAAATGCGTCATCGCCCCGGCCAGTCGCCGCATGGGCCGGACGAACAGGAAAAAGAGTGCACAGTACAAGACCGCGCCGACAAGGACGGCCGCAACGCTGGCATAGATCAGCAAGCGCCGGGAGAAGTCCCGCAGGGCCTCATGTAGCGGCGCTTCACGCACGATCACGTCGATCAGTTCGTCCGGAGCCCCGGCGGGACGGGCGCGGATCCTCAACAGTCGGTCATCCGACGCATTCAACGTGTCTACCGTGTCACGGATATGGGTCAGCCAGGTCGCCGAACGCAGATCGCTCTCGACCAGACCTTCACCGATCGGTCCGGAATACAGCACCAATTCATTCATGCCATTGCGTACACGGGCCACTGCGACGGCGTCAGCGCCCATCAGGAGGGCGCGGACCTCTTCCTCCCCCAACGCCCCGCCCCGCGCGACATCGGCTGCCAGCGCCGCCAGGTGCGCCGCCTCGGCCCTGTCGGTCATCCATTGCAGACGGAAGCTCGCGGCGGCCGGGAAATAGACCAGCACCAATCCGGCTGCGATCAGCGACAGGGTCACCATCAATAATTGCGCCCGCAGATTGGCGAATGCACCCGCCAGGGGCGGATTGACGGGACGATGGGCTTCATCGTCGGAAGGGAGCGGCTCAATCGACATGAGTGTTGGCGGATAGCCTAGCGGGACTCGCCCGACAAGGCCCGCGCTTTTGCCTTGCGTGCGCGATGTCGCATGACAATCGGAGCCACGGCGAGTGGCACGATCATCGCGATCGGTACAAGGACCGCTGGCTGCAGCAGCGCCTCCGGCCCGGGCAGGCTGTCCATCTCGGCCAGGGATCCGATCCCGGCCCCGAACCCGGCGTATAGAATGACCGAAGGCAGGGAGCCGACCGACGTGCCCAGCGCAAAGGCCGACAGGCGCACGGTCGACAGGCCGGCCGCCATGTTCACGCCGAAATAGGGAAGCGGCAGCAAGCGCAGCAGGATTACATAGCTGAGCTGGTTGCGCTCGAACCCGGCCGCGATCCGTCGATAGCGCGACCGCAAGCGCTCCCGTCGCGCGTCCCCGGCAAAGAAACGGACCAGCAACACCGTGTTCACCGCGCCCAGCGTGAGACCGGTCAGGGAAACCGGTACCGCCCAGACAGGACCGAGCAGAAATCCCGCGCCGATGGTCAGCCACAAGGCTCCGGGCAGGGCCAGACTCGCGAGACTGACATAAACGAGCGTGTAAAACATCGCGGCCAAGACGACATGCTGGTCCGTGACATCGCGAGTCAGGCCACGGCTGTCGCGCAGCCAGGTCAGCATCTCCTGCGGCCCGGTCCCGGTCAGCACAAGAACCGCGAAAAAACACAGCAGGGCCGCTGCCAGCACCGGGCGCAGCCAGCGGGGCGTGCTATTCGGTCCACCAGACGGGTCGGCAGGTGGTTGGTTTACGGCGTCCGGCATGTCATTCTCCTGCGCTACAGGGGGCATGAACGCTTGACGCCGCCGCTTCAAGCGCGTAATTGCCGCCGCTCTCGAATTGAACGCCGATGGAGCGCGACCGTGAAACGTACATTTCAGCCGTCAAAGATCGTCCGCAAGCGCCGCCACGGCTTCCGTGCCCGCATGGCGACGAAATCCGGCCGCATTATCCTGGCTCGCCGCCGGGCCAAGGGCCGCAAGCGTCTGTCCGCCTAAGGACGATGTCAACGCCGCTTCCTGCCGTCAAACGGTTGAAAACGCGGCGTGAATTTTTGCAAGCCGCAAAAGGTAAAAAAGCCGTCCGGTCGGGCGTGGTCATTCAGGCCCGCTCGCGAGACGGCTCTTTGCTTTTGGGGGCGGACGAAAAAGCGCCTGGGCATATCGGCGTCGGCTTCACCGCGACCCGCAAGATCGGTGGCGCGGTCATCCGCAATCGGGCCAAGCGCCGGTTGAGGGAGATTGCCCGGCTGCTTCTCCCCCTCCACGGACAGCCCGGCATTGACTATGTATTCATCGCACGCGCGACAACGCCCGCACGGGATTGGTCACGCTTGGTGGGGGATGTCGAAAGCGCCTTGGCAAGTCTTGCAACCGGCAGGACTTCGGGCGATCGCGAACATAAAGCGCAAGAGGCCTGAGTTTTCATGGGCGAAGACCAACGCAACCTGTTTATCGCACTGGGCCTGATCCTGGTGATCCTGACCGGATACCAGATGTTCGTCATGGGCCCGGCCGAGGAAGAACGCCGCGCCGAGCAGGCCGCCATCGAGGCCGCCCAGGAAATCGCCGACCCGGATCTTCCCGCCTCCTCGCTCGAACCAGCCGCTGCGACCACCGTTGATCGCGAGACTGCCCTTGGCAGCAATCAGCGCGTTACGATCGATGCACCGTCCGTGCTTGGTTCACTGTCGCTGACCGGCGCCCGGCTGGATGATGTCCGTCTGCGTCGCCACACCGAAACCATCGACGACGATACGCCCGTTGCCCTGCTCAATCCGATCGGCAGCGACCACGTCTTCTACGCCCGCGACGGCTGGACATCCGCCACCTCAGGCTTCACCGACCTGCCCGGTGGGTCGACAGAATGGACACTGGCCTCCGGTTCGACCCTGACCCCGGACACCCCGGTCACGCTGACCTATGACAGCCCGTCCGGCCTGCATTTCGAGCGCGTGATCTCGGTCGACGACAATTATCTCTTCACCCTGACCGACACGGTCACCAACAATTCCGGCCAGGAAGTCGAATTGTCACGCTATGGGCTGGTCCGCCATGAGGGTCGCCCGGAAGACGAGACCCGCAACATGGCGGTCTTCGAAGGCGCGCTGGCGGTTGTCGACGGCGCCATGGTGCGCAGCAGTTTCGGCAAGCTGGAAGACGGTAACCAGACCGAGGACAGCGGCACTGGCGGCTGGGTCGGCATCACCCAGCGTTACTGGATGGCCGCGGCCGTGCCAGATCAGGACCGCCCCTTCACCGCCCGTTTCCGCACCATCGAGCGTGGCGAGACCGATGCTTTTGAAGCCAGCTATGTGGAACAGGCCATCGCCGTTCCCGCTGGCGAAAGCCTGGCCTCGACCACCCGGATTTTTGCCGGCGCCAAGGAATTGGGCGTCCTGCAACAGGTTCAGGACGAGGTCGGCATCGAGCGTTTCGACATGGCGATCAACTGGGGCTGGCTGTGGTTCCTCACCCGCCCCTTCGTCTGGCTGCTGACGATGCTGGAAGGCGCTCTCGGCCAGTTCGGCCTCGCCATCCTGGCGCTGACCCTGATGGTCAAGATCGTCATGTTCCCGCTGGCCAACCGCGCCTACGCCTCGATGGCGAAGATGAAGGCGGTCCAGCCCAAAATGGCCGAGATCAAGGAGCGCTACGGCGCCGACCAGCAAAAGCAGCAGCAAGCGCTGATGGAGCTGTACAAGACCGAGAAGATCAACCCGCTGGCCGGTTGTCTGCCCATCCTGCCGCAGATCCCGATCTTCTTCGCGCTCTATCAGACCCTGTTCAATGCCATCGAAATGCGTCATGCGCCCTTCTTTGGCTGGATCCGCGACCTGTCCGCAGCCGATCCGACCAATATCTGGAACCTGTTCGGCCTGATCCCTTATGACCCGACCGGTATCTGGCTGATCGGCGGAGTTCTCGGCATCGGTGCCTGGCCGATCATCATGGGTCTGACCATGGCCGCGCAGCAGGCGCTCAACCCGCCGCCGCCGGACCCGATGCAGGCGCGCATCTTCGCCTTCCTGCCGATCGTCTTCACCTTCATCCTGGCCCCGTTTGCGGCCGGCCTGGTGATCTACTGGGCCTGGAACAACTTCCTGTCAGTGCTGCAGCAATACATCATCATGCGCCGCCACGGGAACGAGACCCAGGTCGACAAGCTGATCGCCCGGCTGATGAAGCGGGATCGCGGAGACTGACCCTGACCGACGGTAGCGACGACCTCGACATCGGCCTCGGGCGGCGTTTCTTCTCGCGCCCCTGCACCTTCCTGATGGGAGCGGTGGCGCTGGATCATCTGCCCGAGCCGGACCGGCTCGAGGTCGCCTTTGCCGGTCGCTCGAATGTCGGCAAGTCGTCGCTGATCAATGCCCTGACCAACCAGAAGGGTCTGGCCCGCGCCTCCGGTGAGCCGGGGCGTACGCGCGAGCTGAATTTCTTCGAGGTCGATGAGACGGACCTGCGCATTGTCGACCTGCCCGGCTATGGTTATGCCAAGGCACCCAAGCCGGTGGTCGAGAAATGGACACGGCTGACCAAGGCCTTCCTGCGCGGCCGGGTCAATCTGAAGCGGGTCTATCTGCTCATCGACAGCCGCCACGGTCTGAAAGATGTCGACCTGAAGATCATGGACGTCTTCGATGACGCCGCCGTCAGCTACCAGATCGTGCTGACCAAGACCGACAAGATCAAACCACCGGCGGTCAAGCGCCTGATCGCGGAAACCGGCGAGAAGATTGCCAGGCGGCCTGCCGCCTTCCCGCGCGTGGTCGCTACCTCCAGCGCCAAGCAGGACGGTGTCGACCAGCTGCGGGCCGAGATTGTCGCCCTCCTGCCCGACATGGGATGACAGGGGATGTTGTTGCGTCTCACCCTTGCCCTTCTGGCCCTGCCCGCCCTATTCGTGACCACCGCTCCGCGTGCTGACGCGGCGGAATTGTGCAACGAAACCAGCTATATCGTCGAAGCCGCCGCTGGCTGGCCGGTCGAGGGCGGCGTCGCCATTGAAGGCTGGATGCGGCTACGCCCGGGTGATTGCGCCACCGTCGCGACCGATGTCGACCTCGATGGTGACCAGCCGATCTTCTACTACGCCAAATCCTCGATCGCCTATCTGGGCGGGGTTCGGGAATGGCGAGGCACCATCCCGCTCTGCGTCGACGAGGCTGATTTCGAGGTCGTCGCCAATACCCGCTGCTCGTCCCTGGGAATGGCATCACGGGATTTCTTCATCCGTGAGGGCGAGGAGCGAGAACGCACGGTTCTGGTCGAGCCCGTCAACTTTGCCACACGCGCCACCGTCGCCGGTATCCAGCGTCTGCTGCAGTCGGGCGGCTACCCGGTCACCGCCGTGGACGGGCTGGACGGGCGTTCGACCCGGCTCGCCGTCAACAATTTCCTGCGCGATGCGGGCCTGTCGAGCCGTCCCAATGATGATGCCCTGATCGATGCCCTGGAAGCGCACGCGCTCGGGCGCAATGCGGCCAGCGGGCTGACCATGTGCAATGAGGCGGACGGTGACATCGCCGTCGCCATCGGCCACCAGGTCGGGACGATCTGGCAGTCACGCGGCTGGTGGCGCATCCATGCCGGCGAGTGCGCCCGGGTGCTGGCAACCCGCCTCGCGACCAATAATGCGTTTTACTATGCCGAGCGCATCAACACCGGCGCCCGTCGGGGCCTGTCTGAAGCCAGCGAATCCTTCTGTGTCGCTCCGGCCCGTTTCGTGGCCGAGGGACGGGGTGACTGCCCGGACCGCGGCTATACCGCCGCCGGTTTCCGTCGCATTTCCGAGCCGTCCGAGGGCGGGGTTCGCATCACGCTCGACGAAGGCGATTTCCGGAGGCCCTGACATGGCCGACAACCGCGCCGACATGCGTCACATCACTCACTGGGTCTTTGACCTGGACAATACGCTCTACCCGTCCGACGCACCAATCATGGCCCAGGTCGACCGGCGCATGACGCAATATGTCGCCCGCCTGCTGGCTCTGCCCGAAGACGAGGCCCGCATCGTCCAGAAAGCCTATTGGCGCGACTATGGCACGACGCTGAACGGGCTGATGGCCAATCACGATGTCGACCTGCGCGACTTTCTCGATTTCGTGCACGACGTTGACCCGACCGTGATCACCCCGCATCCCGAACTCGCCGATCGCATCAGGGCCCTGCCCGGCAAGCGGCTGGTCTACACCAACGGGTCGCTGGGCCATGCCGAGAACATTCTCGATCATATGGGCCTGACCCATCTTTTCCATGACATCTTTGACGTCGAGGCCTCGGGTTTCCAACCCAAGCCACACCAGGCCGGCTTCGACAGTTTCGTCAGCAAGTTCAACCTGCCGGTACCGGAATCAGTCTTCTTCGAGGACAGTGTCCGCAATCTGAAGACGGCGCACGCCATGGGCTTCACCACCGTCCTCGTCCGCGCCAAACATGGCCCGCGCGACGAGGAAAGCGCCGCGCCGGACGAGCATCCCGACCATGTCCACCACGCGGTGGACTGCCTCCCCACCTTCCTCGGCTCGCTCCGTACAACCGCCACACCGGACGATGACGCGACATGACGGACCAAGCCAACGCCGCAGCGTTTGATCCCGGTGATGACGATGTGTTCGCCCGCATTGCCGACAAATATGATCTGCTCTGCGACATATTCAGCTTTGGCATTCACCGTCTGTGGAAGACCGGCATGGCACGCCGGATCGCCGCTCTGAATGTCCACACAGCCCTCGACCTGGCGTCCGGCCCAGGCGACATTCCAACCCGGCTGGTGGGACGCAGTGGCGCGCCCCGCCGACTGATCGCCACCGATCTCAGCCCCAAGATGATCAGCCTCGCCAGCGAGCGGCTGGCCGGACTGGAGCATGTCTCGGTGTTTCGCCTCGACGCCCACACGCTAGACGGCATAGACGACAATTCCATCGATCTGGTCAGCATGTCGTTCGGGATGAAGATCTGCGACCGAGAACGCGTTCTGGCCGCCGCGCTACGGGTTCTCAAGCCGGGAGGCCATCTTTTAAACCTCGAGGCCGCCCGCATCCCCGTGCCGATTATCCATTGGGCCTATCTGACATATATGGATATTTGCCTGCCTCTCATTTCCGGCATTGCGACCGGCGGTGACCGCTCGGCCTATGATTACCTGCTCAAGGGCATCCACACATTTCCCGATCCCGTCAGCTTCTCCGAGGAAATTGCACGGGCAGGGTTTGAAGACGTGCATCATACCAACTACACCGGCGGCATCGTGGCCCTGCACGAAGCCCGCAAACCCGACATCAAGAGTACCGCCCCATGACCGACACCGCCCTGATCGCCACCATCGATACCGCCTGGGACAATCGTGACAGTGTCTCGACCGACACGACCGGGGAGGTTCGCGACGCCGTGGAGACGGCGATCAACCTGCTCGACAGTGGCAAGGCGCGGGTCGCGTCGCGCGGGGATGACGGCAATTGGGTGGTGCATCAATGGCTGAAGAAGGCCGTTCTGCTGGGCTTCCGCCTCAATCCGATGGATTTGATCGAGGGCGGCATTGCCGGTGCGAAATGGTGGGACAAGGTGCCGTCCAAGTTTGACGGCTGGGGCGAGGCCGAGTTCAAGGCCGCCGGCTTCCGGGCCGTGCCGCCCTGCGCCGTGCGTCGCGGCGCTTTCATCGCGCCGGGTGCCGTTTTGATGCCGAGCTATGTCAATCTGGGGGCCCATGTCGGCGAAGGCACGATGATCGATACCTGGGCCAGTGTCGGCTCGTGTGCGCAGGTCGGTGCCAATTGCCACATCTCGGCCGGGACCGGGATTGGCGGTGTGCTGGAGCCGCTGCAAGCCGACCCGGTGATCATCGAGGATAATTGCTTCATCGGCGCCCGTTCGGAGGTCGTCGAAGGCGTGATCGTGCGCGAGGGGTCGGTGCTGGCGATGGGGGTCTACATCACCCGCTCGACCAAGATCGTCGATCGCGCCACGGGCGAGGTCAGCTATGGCGAAGTGCCGGCCTACTCGGTCGTCGTGCCCGGCGCCCTGCCCGACCCCAAGGGCGGGCCGAGTCTGTATTGCGCCGTCATCGTCAAGCGCGTCGACGCCCAGACCCGCGCCAAGACCTCGATCAATGACTTGCTGCGCTAGGCAACGACCTGCTGCGCCAGCCTATGCGGTCTGTTCCAGCCAAGCTTCGATGCCGCGTGCGGCGGCAAGGCCGGTCGCGAAGCTGGCCTGCAGCAGATAGCCGCCGGTCGGCGCATCCCAGTCGAGCATTTCCCCGGCCGCAAAAACGCCGGGCGCAGCTGTCAGCATGAAGTGATCATCGACGGCAGAGCGCGCGATGCCACCGGCCGAGGAGATCGCCCGGTCGAGATCACGTTGCGCCGTCACGCGCAGCGGTACGGCCTTGATCAGGGCCGCCAGCGCCGCCGGGTCGCGCGGCAACTCACCGACTGCATCGCGCAGGACCGAGATCGCCTGTGGCGTCAGCCCGGCCTTGCGCAACGTGTTGGTGAGCGACTGGCCCTTCTTCGCCCTGCCCAGCCAGTTGGCCAGGTCAGTCACTTCACGGTGAGGTTTGAGGTCGATATGCAGGGTCGCCGGTTCGCCATTCGCCAGAGCTGCCCGAATGGCCGCGGACAGGGCGTAGACCGCTCCGCCCTCAAGACCGTAACGGGCGATCATCGCCTCGCCAGCGACCCGTTCATCGCCCAGCGACAGGGCGATGCTCTTCAGCGGTGCACCGGCAAAACGATCCTTGGTGATGGCGCTCCATTCGACATTGACGCCGCAATTGGAGGCCGAGAATTCGACCAGATCGACGCCCCGCGCCGCCAGGGCTTCGGTCCAGGCCCCGTCAGACCCCAGGCGCGGCCAACTGGCACCGCCCAGGGCGAGCAAGGTGGCTTCCGGTGACACTGTGACCTCCTCGTCCGGTGTCTGGAATACCAGCGCGCCGTCATCATTCCAGCCGGTCCAGGTGTGCCGCAGATGCAGCGTAACACCGTGCAGTTCCAGGCGCTCACGCCAGGCCCGCAGCAGAGGTGATGCCTTCATCGCTTCGGGAAAGACCCGACCGGACGAGCCGGTGAAGGTTGGCTGGCCCAATCCCTCGCACCACTCCCGCAGCGCGGCAGGACTGTGCTGGGTAATCGCCGGGCCGAGCCAGTCGGCGGCCTCGCGATAGCGGCCCAGAAAGGCCGGTAAAGGTTCGCTATGGGTCAGGTTCAGCCCGCCGCGACCGGCCATGAGGAATTTGCGACCGGGGGTCGGCATACGCTCACAGAGGTCAACCTCGTGACCGAGCGTGGCGAGATGTTCGGCGGCGATCAGCCCGGCCGGGCCGGCACCGATAATGGCGATATGTCTGGGACGGATTGTGCTCATCCTCCCTGTGTAGCGGTCGCCGCCCCGCTCCGCCATCACGCGCTGCGTCAGGGCTGAGTCCGGGCTGCGCTGATGCGCCGCTACCGCTTTGGGCTCGAATCTGGTCACATGGGGCAAATCACACAATGAGGGGCGCGCCATGAGCGAAGACACCATCCGGGAAAAGCCGACCGTCAAGGATCCCGCCGCGCCATACGGCTCGGCCGACAATCCGTCGGAATTCGATGTCCTGCACCGCATGGGCACGGACGAACCCTATTTCATCATCCGTGGCGGTGACCCGCTGTCCGACGCCCTGGTCGAGCTGCATGCCTATATCGGTGCCGGCCAGTCCGGCGCGGCGCACGACACGCTCGAGCGCATCCTGGCCCTGACCTCGCAGAAGCCGCCCCGTCCGGTCGGTTCACCTAAATACCGCGAGACCTTCAAGATCTCGGTCTCGATGGAACGCTTCCGCGAGACCCATGGACGCTCGCACTAGTCGGGTCTGTGAGAGCCATCGATCATGTCCGGTGCGCTGACAGTCCGGCGCGGCACGCCCGCTGACAATCGCGCCCTTGGCGAGGTGATGTTTGACGCTGTCCGCAACGGGCCCAGCCTCTACACGCCAGCCCAGCAAGCCGCCTGGGTGCCGGAACCGCGCGGCGGCACCGACTGGGACGAGCGCCTGGCCAGCCAATGCGTGTTTCTGGCCGAGCGGGGTGGCCTCATCCAGGGCTTCCTGACGCTCGACCCGCCGGACTATGTGGACTTCGCCTACATCCGGCCCGCCAGTCAGGGGCAGGGTCTGTTCCGGCGGCTGCATGACGCGGTCGAGCAGGAAGCCTTGCACCGGGGCCAAACACGCCTGCACGTCCATGCCAGCCTGATGGCCCGGCCGGCCTTTGCCGCCGTCGGCTATCAGGTCGTGGAAGAAGAAACCGTCGAGATCCGCGGCGAGAGCTTCCGGCGCTTTGCGATGGAAAAGCGTCTCGCAAGTTAGATCGTCAGGGCGGCCTGCCACGAGCGGCCCGGAATTTCGCTCATGGCTGCGTCCCTGATCTGGCTTGGCGAAACGAACCGGCTATGTTTCCCACATGAGTACGATCAAAGACCTCGCCAACCCCCTGCCGCTTGCCCAGGCGCTGATCCGTCGCCCGTCGATCACGCCAGCCGATGCCGGTGCGCTGGGTGTGCTTGAAGCCGCGTTGGAGCAATTGGGCTTCGCCTGCCGGCGCTATCCCTTCGGCGAAGTCGACAATCTCTATGCCCGCCGGGGCACCGCTTTGCCGTGCTTCCTGTTTGCCGGGCATACGGATGTCGTGCCGCCCGGTGACGACGAGGCCTGGCAGAAACCGCCCTTTGGCGCCGAGGCCGAGGATGGCGTGCTCTGGGGGCGCGGTGCGGCCGACATGAAGGGCGCCATCGCCGCCATGGTGGCCTCGGTCCAGCGCTTTCTGGACAACAGCGAACCGGAGGGCTCTATCGCCTTCCTGATCACCGGCGATGAGGAAGGCCCCGCCATCCACGGCACCAAGGCCGTGCTCAAGGCGCTGGCCGAAGAGGGCGAGACCTTCGACCATTGCCTGGTCGGCGAACCGACCAATCCCAATGCGCTGGGTGACACGATCAAGTCGGGCCGCCGCGGCTCGCTGAACTGCACCCTGACCGTGACCGGGCGCCAGGGACATGTCGCCTATCCCGAGCGCGCCGAGAACCCGATCCCGGCCCTGCTTGACCTGCTCGGACGCCTGTTGGCCCGCAAGCTGGATGACGGTGTTCCGCCCTTCCAGCCCTCCAATCTGGAAGTGACCTCGGTTGATGTCGGCAATCCGACCACCAATGTCATCCCGGCGACGGCCACCGCCCGTTTCAACATCCGTTTCAACATCGCCCATACCGGTGACGACCTGTCGGACTGGATCCGGGCTGAAGTGGCGAAGGTCGATCTGGATTTTGACGGCTGGATCGAGGCCGACATCCATGTCACCGGCGAGGCCTTCCTGACGCCGGCCGGCGCCTTCACGACCCTGCTCCAGGATTGTGTGGAAGCAGAAACCGGACGTCGTCCGGCACTGACCACCGGCGGCGGCACCAGCGATGCCCGCTTCATCCAGCTCTACACGCCGGTCGCCGAATTCGGCCTGGTCGGGGCCACCATGCACCAGGTCGACGAGCGTGTTTCGGTCAGTGACATCGAGACCCTGACCGCCATCTATACCCGCATCCTGCAGCGCTACTTCAAGGATTTTCCGGCATGATCAGATTGGTCGCCGAAGGCTGGCAGGGCATGCAGGGCGCCTTGCGCATCCTGACCTTCCGCGAGGGTGGCGAGGCGATGTTTGACGTCTCGATCGGCGGGTTCTGGCGATCCTTCGCAGCGGCGCTGTTTGTCATCCCCCTTGTCACGCTGGTCTATTTCGAACGGGTTCATCTGGGCGTCGGCATCAGCGCGGCGATGTATTACCTGATCTTCGCGGCGACCTGGCTCAGCTTTCCCGTCGCCGCGGCTCTGGCCGTCATGGTAATTGGCGCGAGGCAGCGATATCTGGCCTGGGTCATCCTGCACAATTGGGGCGTGGTCTGGCTGTACCTGGTGACCACTGCGATCTGGTCGCTGCAGGTCGCCGGCATCATCAATGCCGAGTTCCGCGACTTCCTTTTCTTCCTGGACGGGTATGTACGCATTCTGGTGCACTGGCGTCTGGCCTATGTGGCGTTGGGCGTGCCGACCATCACCTCGGCCTTTACCGCCGCAGTTCCGTCACTGGTCTCCTACATCGTGCTTGTCGGAATCAGTCAGGCCTTTGCCGCCTCGGCAGCCGCAGCGGTCAGCTAGACCGGGTCAGGATAGTCCACGGCCGTCAGGTAAAGCCCGTGAGCCGGCGCGACCGGGCCACACCGGCTGCGGTCGGCCGCGTCAAGGGCGCGCTTGAAATCGAGCGCCGACCATTTGCCCACCCCGACCTCGACCAGGGAGCCGACCATCGAGCGCACCTGTCGATGCAGGAAGGAGCGCGCCGAACAGGTCAGCTGGACCTCTTCGCCATAGCGCGACACGGATACCGCATCGAGTGATTTGACCGGGCTCTCGGCCTGGCACTGGGCATCGCGGAAGGTGGTGAAATCATGCTGGCCGAGCAGCGCCTGGGCGGCATGATGCATGGCCTCGGCGTCGAGCTTGCGGGTGACCCGCCAGACCTGGCCCCGGTCCAGCGTCAGCGGCGCCCGCCGGTCGATCATCCGGTAGAGATAGTGGCGCTGGGTGGCCGAGAAACGGGCATGAAATTCATCATCGACCCGTACCGCTTCGATCACCGCCACCGGATCGGGTTTGAGATGATAATTGATGGCATCGCGGACCTTGTCGGTGGAGAGGTCCTTGGTCAAGTCGAGATGGGCGACCTGGGCCAGGGCATGGACGCCGCTATCGGTGCGCCCGGCGCCATAGACGAGAACCGGCGCGCCATCGAGCTTCTCGGCGGCCCGCTCGAGGCTCTCCTGCACCGACGGCGCATTGTCCTGGCGTTGCCAGCCGGCAAAGGGGCTCCCGTCATACTCGATGGTGATCCTGTAGCGCGGCATCAGTCGAGCACAGTCCCGGCGGGCAGCGAATTGCCGTTGAGGAAGGTCGCGGCATCCATGGCGCCCTTGCCTTCGCGCTGCAGGCGGACAAGTCGCAATGCGCCCTCCCCACAAGCAATTGTCAGGTCTTCGATCACCGTGCCGGGAGCCGCCTTGCCGTCGACAGCCTCGGCCAGCAGCACCTTGACCCGCACCGGGCGCTTCTCGCCGGGCATCTCGAACCAGGCGCCCGGGAAGGGCGACAGGCCGCGTACATGATGAGCCAGCTCACCGGCCGGGCGGGACCAGTCGATACGGGCCTCGTCGGACGAGATCTTGCTCGCATAGGTGACGCCCTCGCTCGACTGTGGCACGGCCTCCAGCGATCCGCGCTCCAGCGCCGACAGGGCCCGCGGCCACATCAGGGCGCCGGCATCCATCAGACGGTCATGCAGGCTGGCAGCGGTGTCGCTGTCCTTGATCCGGACTGTCTCGGAGAGCAGGATCGGACCGGTATCCAGGCCCGCCTCCATCTGCTGCAACTGGACACCGGTCAGCGTGTCACCGGCCATGATTGCACGCTGGATCGGCGCCGCGCCGCGCCAGCGCGGCAACAACGAGGCATGCAGGTTGAGACAGCCCATGCGCGGCGCATCAAGCGCGGCCTGCGGCAGGATCTGGCCATAGGCGACCACGGCAGCGAGATCGAGATCCAGGCTGGCGAAATGCGCAATCACGTCCGGATCGCGGAAGGTCGCCGGCGTCGAGACCGGAATGCCGAGCACTTCGGCGAGCTGGTGCACCGGTGTTTTCTGTTCCGACTGACCGCGGCCGCGCCGTCTCGGCGGTTGGGTGTAGACATGCACCACCTCATGCCCGGCCGCGGCAATTTCGGCCAGCGAGCGGGCGGCAAAGTCGGGGGTGCCCATGAAGGCGAGACGTAGGGTCATTGGCTCTCGGCGCTCAACGAGGAAAGGACGGTGCCTGTGTTATCGCCCCGGCGGGGAAAACGCCAAGCCTGACCCGCACTGATTTGCCGTAGCGGATTGTTGTCGGCCCGGCTCAACCCTTCCGGCGTCGCCCCCCGATCACTCAGCGCCCCACGGCGGCGGCGGGGCGTCGACCGGGTTGGTCAGGTCGAACTCGGCGGCAAAATGCCGGTCCGGGCGATCAAGGCCATAGGTGAAACTGGTCTCGGTCAGCGTGATCGACCAGACATTGTCCATCGAGACTGCGATGCCCTCGCGATCGAACAGAATGCGGCTGTACTGGTCGGCCGGGAATTCAGCGCGTCCATCAGCCGGCGGAACGATTGTCGATCCGCCATATTGCGACAACACGTCTTCAGTGCCGTCCTCGTGGCGGTGGTCATGCTTGAGCTGCAAGCCCGCGGCCTCACGGGTGATCACCCAGGTCCGGGAGCGATCCTCGCCAACATGCAGCGGAATTCGAATCTCCCCCGCCGAACACTCGCGCACATGCATCACCAGACGCTGCTCGGCCCAATCCGCATCACGCGGATCTTCGCTGACCAAACGGCCCTCGAACGCCTGACCGCACAATTGCGAGAGGCTGGCGAAAAAGGAGGAATCGGCTGGTGGAGCAGCCGGTGAGCACGCAGCCAAGGCAAGTGGCAGAAATACAAGACAAGACAGACGCATGATTCTCTCCTTGATCAGCTCCAAACTGCCCGATCCCTTCCGACATGGAAACATTCTCTTTCGATCCGGAAAATGGCGCTTGCCGGGAAAATGTCTACCTTGGCGATCAGGGACTGGCCCGGACCGGCCACTCACACAGGACAAGACCGCCATGACTGCCACCGACACGCTCACCCGGACCCGCCGGATCACCAAGGTTTCGCGCGGCCTTCCGACCTCCGACGGAGCCGGGGTCAAACTCACGCGCATGCTGGGGCATCGTGGCCTGCTCGATCTGGACCCCTTCCTGATGCTCGACCAGATCCGCTCGGACGACAGCGCCGACTACATGGCCGGCTTCCCCAATCACCCCCATCGCGGCTTTGAAACCGTCACCATCATGCTGGAAGGCCGGATGCGCCATGGCGACAACAAGGGCCATTCCGGCGTGATCGAAGGTGGCGGCATCCAGTGGATGACCGCCGGACGCGGCATCGTGCATTCCGAACAGCCGATCGAGGATGATGGCCGTCTCTGGGGTTTCCAGCTCTGGGTCAACCTGCCCGGCGTTTTGAAGATGACCGATCCGGGCTATCAGGAATTCGACAAGACCGAGATCCCGGTCGAAACCCGGCCCGGTGCCAGCTTGCGCGTGCTCGCCGGTTCCAGCTCCACCGGCGTCACAGGTCCGGCCAAGTCTGCCGCGATCCAGCCGACCCTGATCGACATCGTGCTCGAACCCGGCGCCACGCTGGAAGAGGACATCGACCCTGGCCACACGGCTTTCATCGCCGTCTACAAAGGCATGGTCTCAACCGGCGAAGGCCGGGTCGAGGATCCGGATCTGGGTGTGCTGGAAGATGGTGACCGGATTGAACTGAAGGCGGGGCCGCAAGGCGCCAGCCTGCTACTGGTCGCCGGCAAGCCGATCAACGAGCCGGTCGCCCGCTATGGCCCGTTCGTGATGAACACCGAAGCCGAGCTGCACCAGGCGGTGACGGATTTTCAGGCCGGGAAGTTCTGATCCGTCTCCCCCCGGACCTGCCCGGCGCGAATGCCGGGCGGGGCCAACTCCCTCCCCAACTATCAGATCGGAGAGATCCATGGGTCTGCTCGTCGACGGCCAGTGGCATGATACCTGGTATGATACCGACAAATCCGGCGGGCGTTTCGAACGCTCGGAAGCCCAGTTGCGCAATTGGGTGACGCCGGACGGGTCGGCCGGGCCGACCGGGCGTGACGGGTTCAAAGCCGAGCCGGGCCGCTATCACCTCTATGTCTCCTATGCCTGTCCCTGGGCACACCGCACCCTGATCTATCGGGCGCTGAAAGGCCTGGAAGACGTGATCCCGGTCTCGGTGGTGCATTGGCACATGGCCGAACAGGGCTGGACTTTTGCGAGCGATGAGGACGGCATTGTCGGCGATCGGCTTGCAGGCAAGGATCTGATGTATCAGGTCTATCTGGAGTCCGAGCCGGATTATTCCGGCCGCGTCACCGTCCCCGTCCTGTGGGACAGGAAGACCGGTCGCATTGTCTCCAACGAAAGCGCCGAGATCATCCGCATGTTCAATTCGGCCTTCGACGAGGCCGGCGCGAAACCGGGTGATTACTATCCGCACGACAAGCGGGCCGAGATCGACGCGCTCAATGCGCGCATCTACGAGACCGTGAATAATGGCGTTTACCGCTCAGGTTTCGCCACCACACAGACAGCCTATGAGGAGGCGGTTTTCCCGCTGTTTGAAACCCTCGACTATCTGGAAGACTTACTGGGCAAGTCCCGCTATCTGACCGGCGACACGCCGACCGAGGCCGACTGGCGCCTCCTGCCGACGCTCCTGCGCTTTGACCTGGTCTATTTCGGGCATTTCAAATGCAATCTGAAGCGCCTGGTCGACTACCCCAATCTCTGGGCCTATACGCGCGACCTCTACCAGCAGCCCGGCATCGCCGGGACCTGTAATTTCGAGCATGCCCAGAAGCACTATTACGGCAGCCACGACACCATCAATCCGACCGGCATCGTGCCAGCCGGACCGATGATCAATTTCGCGGAGCCTCACGGGCGGTGGTGATTTTGCCGACTATATCCAGCCTGCAACTCGAAGCTGGGACTTAAGGTTCTTGCACGCCGTGCAGTCACAAACTCCTGGTGCAACTGCGGAGTCGAAGAAGGCTTTTATGGGTGGCCGTAGCGCTTCGGAATACTCGTAAAACCTCAAGTCCTCTCGCCCCTCTTTCTGAGTGAGGCGCTTGTAGGTCAAGTGCGCGATCTCTTTTCCGGCCCTTGTGTGCAGGGAAGAGATCAAGCCAGGTTTTTTGCCTGCTTTAGCCTCCCACTCAGCCTTTGAGTCGAAGTGGTGCCACGCGAGGTAGTCGTCGCCTCGCTCCCTGTTGCCAGAAAAAAGGAAGTCAGAGACCGCGCGAAGATGCAGCGCAAGTGATTCAACAAGCGCATTTTTTGTAACCTCATCAGTTGGCCGAAGCGAGAATGAATTCGCCTCTTTGAGGCGCTGCAGCAACCCCTCAATCATCGCCACTTCATAGATAAAATGATGAGAAGCACGCACAACTTCATCGGCTGTGCGAGCCACCGGCATCAGGCCGCGTCGCGGTCCTTGGATTTTTCGACCTTCTTCACCTTCTGAACCGCACGCTGGCGTTTCAGGCGGGAGAGGTAGTCGATGAAGAGCACGCCCTCGAGATGGTCCATCTCGTGCTGGATGCAGACGGCGAACATGCCTTCAGCGATCTCCTCGCATTCATTCCCGTCGTAATCGAGATACTGGATGCGGATCCGGTCCGGGCGCTCGATCTCGTCATAAACGGTCGGCACCGACAGGCAGCCCTCTTCATAGGGCTTCAGCGTATCGGACGGGTCGGACAGGACCGGATTGACGAAATAGCGCGGCTTGGGCTCCTCGTCGGAACCGGCGAGATCCATCACGATGATGCGCTTGGGCACGCCGACCTGGATCGCCGCCAGGCCGATGCCATCGGCGGCATACATGGTCTGCAGCATGTCATCCATCAGCTCGCGGAGCTCGTCATCAACCTGGTCAACGGGTTGGGACACTTCCTTGAGCATCGGATCGGGGACGGTGAGGATATCGCGTATGGCCATTTGCCCTAGATAGTCGCACTGGCTTTCAGGATCAAGAATCGACCGCTTCCGGCGCTGCGAGGGCTGGGTTGGGGGCTGGCTTGGGGGCGGATTTGCCGCTGCCGCTCTCGGCACCTTCATCGGCGCCCGCCGCATCGAGATACTCGGCCGGCAGCGATTTGCGGGCATTGGCGCCCAGTGATTTGAGCATTTCGGTCTGGCGCACCAGATTGCCACGCCCCTCGACCAGCTTGCCCTTGGCGGCTGCCCAGGCGTCCTTGGCGCCGTCGATCCGCTTGCCGACCGTCTCGAGATCACCGACGAACCCTTCAAACTTGTCATACAGCGCACCAGCGCGATCGGCGATGTCGATGGCGTGTCGGTTCTGGCGGTCAATCGTCCACAGATTGCCGACCGTGCGCATGGCCATCATGAGCGTCGTCGGCGTCGCGATCATCACATTGCGGTCCCAGGCATAGGCCGACAGCTCCGGGTCGTTCTGCAAGGCCAGCGAAGCGGCGCCTTCCAGCGGGATGAACATCAGGGTGAAATTCACGCCCTCATAAAGCTTGGCGTAATCCTTTTCCCCCAGCGCCTTGATATGGGCGCGGACCGAGGCGATGTGCTGTTTCAGCGCCGCCGCCCGTGTCTCGTCATCTTCGGCATTCACGCAGCGTTCGAACGCGGTCAGCGAGACCTTGCTGTCGATCACCAGTCGATGCCCGCCCGGCATGTCGACGATCACATCGGGCCTCAGCAGCGCACCCTCGGCATTGCGCTCGGTGGACTGGGTGTGGAAGTGCTCATTCTCGACAAGCCCGGCGCGTTCAAGGATCGAGGCCAGCACCATCTCGCCCCAATCGCCCTGCACCTTGGACGAGGAACGCAGCGCATTGGCCAGCTTCTGGGCGTCTTCCGACATCCGCGACGCGTCCTTGCGCACGGTTTCCATCAATTGCTTGATCTCACCGGCATGCCCGTGGCGCTGCTCGGCGTCTTTCTCCACTTTCGAACGGAAATCGGTCAGCTGTTCGCGCAGCGGCTTGAGCAGGGTCTGCAGGCTTTCCGTGCTTTGCTTGTTCAGCTCGGCACCCGAGGCCTTGAGGATTTCCGCGGCGGTCAGTTTGAACTGGTCATTGAGGCGCTCGCGGGCCTTTTCCAGCTCGGCCAGCTTTTCATCATGATGGCGCAGGGCGGCGTCATGCTCGGTCTTCAGCGCTTCATGGCTGGCATTGAGCCCGTTGCGCTCGGCCGTGACGGCTTCCAGGGCGGCCCGCAGACGGTCGCGCTCCTCGACCACACCATCCAGTCGGGCCAGCGCCTCGCGCGCCTTGGCCAGGTCGGACGCCGCGCTTTCCTGACGGGCACGCCAGTCGTCACGCTCGCTTCGCAGCCGCTCCAGTTCCGGGTCTTCGGTGGCATCGGGCGCATCAGGTTTTCGTTGCAGAAACAGGCCGCCGGCCAGCACTACAAGCAGGACCGCCATGCCGGCCAGGATCAGCCAGGTTTCCGGAGAGATGTCTGAGAGGGTCACGATTGCTGCTGCCTTCCTGTTCGCGGTCATTCTGGACGAGTCGCCGGTGCGCGACCAGCCGCCTGCCCGGCACCTGTGACACCCTGGCATCCGGCTTCGACAAAACCTGTCACCCTGGAATCGAGCTTCGCAGGATCCGGCCCGCCACTTGCTTGGTAGCAGGCCGGGACAACCGGGAGGAACGACGTGCGAGCGAAAACCGTTTCAATCGAGGACATTTCCGCGAGTCAGATCGCGCAGTGGAACCAGTGGGCGTCCCCGAACGGGAAGCTCGTCAGCCCGTATCTGCGGTTCGAGTTTGCCGAAACCGTCGCCCGCAGCCGGACTGATGTCCGGGTCGCCATCATTGAAGACGGCAACCAGACCGTTGGTTTCTTCCCGCATCACAAGGCTCATGGCGGGATCGTCCGGCCGGTCGGTGCGCCCATGAGCGACTATCAGGGCGTGGTTGCGGCCGACCCGGCTGCCATTCCGCCACAAACCCTGGTTCGCGCTGCAGGTGGATCGGCCCTGGTATACGACAATTGGCACGGCGCCCTCGGCGACCAGGACTTCGACAGCCGGGTCTGCGCGGGCAGCCACATCGCTGCCATCGGTGAAAACGGAACGGCATTCCTCGAAGAGCGCCGCACACACCACAAGGACCATTTCAAGAAGATGGCGCGCCGCCAGCGCGCAGCCGAACGCGATCTGGGTCCGGTTCGCGTCACCCTGGGCGATCCCGACGGCAAGGCCTTCGCGGCCCTGAGCGAATGGAAACAGACCCAGTACCGCGACACCGGCAAGCTCAATGTGTTTGGCATCGACTGGGTCCAGAGTGTACTGGCCGACCTGCGCGGTCGCGAGGGCGAGGAATTTTCCGGTCTGACCGCTGCACTCTGGTTCGGAGATCGCCTCGCAGCGGTCGAATTCGGACTGGTCGCCGGTGACGTCTACCATTCCTGGTTCCCGGCCTATGATCCCGAACTGTCGCGCTATTCGCCGGGTCTCCTGCTGTTGCACGGACTGTTCGAGCAGGCCCCCGAGCGCGGTATCGCGCGGGTCGATCTGGGTCATGGCGGCGACCACTACAAGAAATACTATTCCAGCTACACCGTACCGCTCGATCAGGGTCGCATCCTGGCGCCCGGCCTAGCAGCGCTCGGCATCCGGACGTGGGAGATTGCGGAACAGGCTGTGGAACGTGTCCCCGGCAAGGTCGGAGCCCTGCCCGGTCGCCTGCGTCGGCGCTGGGCCCAGGTCAGTGCCTTCCAGCCGCAGCTGGCGCCGCGCCTTGCCAGCTTCGCCGGGTCGATCGCGCTATAGGCTGCGCCTGTGCACTGCATGTATTCTCATGCGGTCCCGGCTGTCGTTGACGCACAAGTACGCTAGTCTCTGCTCCGGAATAGCAAGCACGGAGTGACCCCATGCGCGTTGTTGCAAGCCTCGCCGCCTTCGCCGCCCTGGCATCAAGCGCCTGCGCCCAACCGGAAATCCATGAAACCGAACAGGCTGATTTCAGGGTCGAGACCGTTGCTGATGGCCTGGAATTCCCGTGGTCACTCGCCTTCCTGCCCGATGGCGACATGCTGGTTTCAGAGCGCGAAGGTCGTCTCCGACTGATCCGGGATGGCGTCTTGCGCCCCGAACCGGTTTCGGGCCTGCCCGATATCCTGGCGGAGGGCCAGGGCGGCTTGATGGGCCTGGCGGTACATCCCGACTTTGCCAGCAACCGACTCGTCTATTTCGCCTATGCCGAAGGGCGCAGCAACGCCAATCATACAGCGTTGGGCCGCGGTCGGCTGAACGCCGATGCCACGTCACTGGAAGCGGTTGAAACCCTGTTCCGGGTCAACTTCGAAAAAGAGCGCGGCTATCATTTCGGTGGACGCCTGCAATTCCTGCCCGACAGCACACTCTTGCTGACCCTGGGCGACGGCAATCGGTATCGCAACGAGGCGCAGAACCCTGCCAATCATCTCGGCACGATCGTCCGTCTCAATGACGACGGCACCGTCCCGTTCGACAACCCCTTTGTCAGTGCGCGCAGCGCCCGTCCCGAAATCTTTTCCTTCGGTCATCGCAATGTCCAGGGCATCGCCATCAACCCGCAAACCGGTTCGGTCTGGGCCCATGAACACGGCGCCCGCGGTGGCGACGAGATCAACCTCATCGAAGCCGGCAACAATTATGGCTGGCCCCTCGCGACCTATGGCGTCAACTACAATGGCACACCCATTACCGACGCCACCCACGGCGATGGGCTGGAACAGCCAATCTGGTTCTGGGACCCGTCAATTGCGCCTTCGGGAATGGCTTTCTACGACGGTGACGGTTTCGAAAACTGGCACGGGGACGTTTTTGTGGGCGCCCTTGCCGGGACCATGCTGGTTCGCTTCGAAGTGGAAGGCGACCGCGTTATCTCCAGCGAGGCGCTGCTCTCTGAACGGGGGGAGCGCGTTCGCGATGTCGCGGCGGGGCCAGACGGCAATCTCTATGTTCTGACGGACGATATTGAAGGCGCCATATTGCGCCTGGTACCCGTCATTCCCTGATTTCCCGACAAGTATCAGCCGCTGAAATCGGTCAGCTTGCGGCCTTCCGCGATATTGCGCAGCAGATAGACGACCGGCGTATCAAAGGCCGCGACCAACACTTTCACGACCACCTGCCCCAGGATCAGGCTGCCGATCACCGACCAGGTCTGCACGCCGGCAAAGGCAACGGAAATGAAGATCGCGCTGTTGAAAGTCTGGGAGATCATGGTCGACACATTGTTTCGCAACCACAACCGGTTCTTGCCGGCGTGTTTCTGGCGCAAGTGATGAAAGATCAGCACATCGGCCAAGGCGCTGATGCCGAAAGCGACCATGCCAGCGAAATTGGTCCGGTTGCCGGACGAAAACACCTCCACGAAGGCTGTTTGCTGCGCGTCCGTCCAGTTGCCGGCGGTCGAGATGAACGGAAGCACGTCTTCGGCATGCATCGCATAGAGAAGCAGGAACAGAATGATGAACCGCATCAGCACGCCGGAGATGACCACACACAGGGCATAGCCCCGGCCCCAGACCTCCGAGATCACGTCGGTTGCCAGATAGGTCAGCCCGAAGGCGATCGTTCCGGCCGGGACCAGCACGGTGAATGGTCCCAGATTGAAGGCCTGGATCTTCACCGCCGTGATCGCGGCGAGAACCAGAGACACCATGAACAGGCCGGTACAGAAGAACAGGACGAAGGCGCGGCGCGTCACGCGGTCGGGCGGCATGCCCATATCGATCGCCGTCGTCGAAGTCGGTTCCTGCATGCCAGTCTCCCCGATGCCCGACTGACAACGATAGACCGATTTTTTGCGATGGACAGGGTAAATCAGACGGTGGACCGACTGCGGAAGGCCGCCGCCAGCGTTCCGTCATCGAGATAGTCAAGCTCGCCACCGACCGGGACCCCTCGCGCCAGCGAGGTGATCGAGACATCGCAACCGGCCATCCGGTCGGCCAGATAGTGCGCGGTTGTCTGACCATCGACCGTGGCATTGAGGGCGAGGACGATCTCGCTCACCTCGTCGCGGGCCGACCGCTCGACCAGCTTGGTGATGTTGAGATCCTCGGGTCGCACGCCATCCAGCGCCGACAGCACGCCGCCCAGCACATGATAGCGCCCCTTGAACGCACCGGCGCGCTCCAGTGCCCACAAGTCACCCACGGTCTCAACCACACAGATGGCGGCGTCCAGACGGTTCGGGGCAGCACACACGGTACACGGGTCGGCGACATCCATATTGCCACATTCACTGCAGGCGCGGATCTTGTCAGCGGCATCGGCCAACGCTTCAGCGAGCGGTCGCATCAGTGCGTCCTTCTTGCCGAGCAGGTTCAGCGCCGCACGCCGGGCCGAGCGCGGGCCAAGCCCGGGCAGCTTCGCCAGCAGCGATATCAGGCGTTCGATTTCCGGACCGGCGGAGGCTGTTTTCATGGAATGAGCGGTCCGGTCAGAATGGCATCTGCATGCCGGGTGGCAATTGCAGGTCGCCGGCCGCGTCTTTCATGATGTCCTGCTGGGCCTGCTCACCCTTGCGGCGCGCATCGGCATGCGCCGCCTTGAGCAGGTCTTCCAGGATTTCCGGCTCGTCGGGGTCCATGATGCTCTTGTCGACATTGATCGACACCATGTCGCCCTTCGCGGTCAGGACCACACGGACAAGCCCGGCTCCGGCCTCGCCCGTGACTTCGGTCTCGGCGAGGCGCGCCTGGGCCTCGGTCATTTTCTGTTGCATGGCCTGCGCCTGCTTCATCAGGCCCATCAGGTCCTTCATGCGCGTTTCTCCGTCGCTTCTTTGCTGTCAGTTTCGGCGGTCGGTTGAGGATCTCGGATCTTCACGATCTCGGCGCCCGGGAAGAGCCGCATGACCTCGGTCACGGCCGGGTCATGTCGAGCTGCCTCCAGCCGTTCGGCTTTCAGGCGGAGGCGGCGCTCCGCCCAGGTCTCGCCGCCTTCCAGCGAGCCGTCCGCAAGGATCATCCAGCGTTCGCCGGTCCATTCCAGAAGCCGTCGCGACAGACGCTGGGCCAGATCACGCGGCGCATCCTCGATCGGCTGGAAGGTAAAGGAGCCGGGCTTGAAGACGGCGGGTCGGACATAACGTTCGACGTCCGACTGCAGGCCGATATCGCGCTTCTCGCGCAGCAGCTCCATCAGGGCTTCCCAGGTCTGCGGACCGGAAATGCCCGGCGCATCCTGCTCAACTTCGGCCACGGCTTCCGGCGTGCTCAGCGCACGATGGGCAGCAGTGTCCCGATCTGTTGCGGTGGACGCCGACCCGGTCGCCGGCGCAGCGGCCGGCTCAGGCTTTCCCGGCGCCTCCCCGGCACCGGATGCCGGACTGGTCGCACGCGGCATGCCGGCCAGCAGGCGGGCCGCATCTTCGGGCGGCGGCAGGCTGGCGGCGGAGGCCAGCCGCAGCACGGTCATTTCAGCCGCCGCCAGCGCGTCCGGCGCGGCGCGGACATCATCGAGACCGGTCAGCAGGATTTTCCACATGCGGGTCAGCTGACCCAGGGACTGGCTCTCGGCCAGCGTCACGATCCGCGCCACGGTGTCGGCCGCTTCGCCCAGATCGGCGCCGGGCCCGGCGGCCTTCACGCGGGAGGTGGCGTGGACATAATCCAGCAGGTCACGGGTGATCACGACCGGGTCGCCGCCGGCATCATGCAGGGACGACAGCTCGGCCAGGGCATCGGCGGTCTTGCCGGTCAAAGTCTGTTCCAGCAGGTCGAGCACACGGGCGCGGTCGGCCAGGCCCAGCATGTCGCGGATCTGCGGTGCACTGACCGGGCCGTCTTCGTCGCTGCCCTGGACAATGGCCTGGTCGAGCAGGGACAGGGCGTCACGTACCGAGCCTTCGGCGGCGCGGGAGATCAAGGAGAGGCCGTCGCGCTCCACCGACGCGCCTTCAAGACCACAAATGCGCTCGAGGTGATCGGTCAGGACCTCACGGTCGATCCGCTTGAGGTCGAAACGCTGGCAGCGCGACAGCACGGTCACCGGCACCTTGCGGATCTCGGTTGTGGCGAAGATGAACTTGGCGTGCTCGGGCGGTTCCTCCAGCGTCTTCAACAATGCGTTGAAGGCGGAGGTCGAGAGCATGTGCACCTCATCGATGATGTAGACCTTGTAACGGGCCGACACCGGGGCGTAACGCACGCCATCGAGGATTTCACGGATATCGCTAACGCCGGTGCGCGAAGCGGCGTCCATCTCCATCACATCGACATGGGCCGAGCGGCCGATGGCGTCGCAATGACGGCCTTTCTCGGCCAGAGCCATCGAGGGCGCATCGATCTCGTCCGTCTCGAAATTCAGGGCGCGGGCGATCAGGCGCGCGGTGGTGGTCTTGCCGACACCACGCACCCCGGTCAGCATGTAGGCGTGGGCGATCCGTCCGGCGGCAAATGCGTTGGTCAGGGTCCGCACCATGGCGTCCTGGCCGATCAGGTCCTCGAACGTGTCGGGACGGTATTTGCGGGCCAGGACCTGGTAGCCGGGCGTCGGACCGGTTGCGGGAATGTCGAGCCCGGGCATCAACGCTTCGGTCGCTCCGGTGTCTTCGGTTGGGAGCGGCGTATCGTCCATGACGTCCTGTCGGCAGATGCGAGTGGAGTGCGGGTCGGGCGCTGCAACCCCCACGACGCCCCCTCGGGTCGCCGCGTTCGAGCCTAGAGCAAGATTCGCGTTCCGCGAAGGGCGATACGGGGTTTGAAGTGGAAGACCGGACAGCGACCCGAGCAAAACTCGTTACGGCTGCTTCCTTCCGGACCTGACCGGGTTGGCGAGGCGCTCGTCCACCGCCGATCTTCCGCGCTCTATATCGCGCGTGCGACGCCCCGGTGCAAGGCATGGCTTCATTGTGTGTGCAGGAGCTCCCCCTCACCGCCGATCGCCGCCATCTGCAAAAACCGGGCGTGATCATCAAGCGCCTCGATCAGGGCCAGACTGCCACCAGCCTCGAGCAGCACATCGCGCCAGTAGCCGGTCACCCGAGCCTGGGTTTCCAGCCAGTCCCGCACGGCAAGTTGGGCATGGGCCGCGGCTGCCGGGCCACCGCCTCGCAAGGGTCGTGTAGAATCGCAAGCCATTCGGGCACCTCCTGCCCCGCATTATTTGCGACTCATTCTCAAATGCAAGCCCTGATTTGCCGCGCAACGCGACCTTTGTTGATGGCGCCGTCAAACCTATCTATGCCTGCAACCGGCCAGCCCGCCGCTAACCGACCGCGTTTGGATCCGACCCATGAATGACCGCACCCTGCTCGCTGGACGTGACCCCCTGGTTTTCGCCGGATCCCCGCTCGACCGTGGAGACCTGCTACGTCGCGACGAGGGCGCACTTGCAGACCTGCTGACCGGTGATGATGGCTGGTGGCTGGGACTGGTCGACGGTGATCCGGTCCTGCAGCAGAGCGGTGGCCTGTTCTGGTTTCGCCGCAGCGAGATCGCCGGACTGGCTGATCTCCAGACCGGGCTGTTCCTCGGACACTACAAGGGCTCGCCCTGCTTCGCCGCCGTGATCAACAAGCCCGACAGCCTGCCACTGGATGGCGAAATCACACCCGCCCGCCAGGCCGCGATGGCGCTCAGCCATGATGAGGCCGCCATCTATGCACAGGCCAAGGCCTTGTTTGCCTGGCATGCACGGAATGGGTTCTGCGCCGCATGTGGCCAACCGACCCAGGTTAAGTCCGGCGGGGCGCGTCGCGCCTGCGAGGCCTGCGAGAGCGAACACTTCCCCCGTGTCGACCCGGTGGTGATCATGCTGGCACTCGATGGCGATCGCTGCCTGCTCGGACGCCAGGAATCCTGGCCGGAGGGCGTCTGGTCGGCGCTGGCCGGCTTTGTCGAACCGGCAGAGACGCTGGAGGAGGCCTGCGCCCGTGAGCTTGAGGAAGAAGCAGGCGTGAAGGCCGACATTGCGGCCATCCGCTATGTCATGGGGCAGCCGTGGCCGTTTCCGTCTTCACTGATGATCGGTCTTGTCGCACCGGTGCTGGACGCGAGCCTGACCATCGACACGCACGAGCTGGAACAAGCGCGCTGGTTCAGCCGGGATGAGGTGCGTGAGATGCTGGCGACCCGCCATCCAGAGGCAGTCATGCCGCCGTCGATCGCCATCGCCCGGCGACTGGCCGAATTGTGGGCCGACGAGCTGATCTGACGCCCGGGCGTATCACGGGCGGAGGGACCGCGCGACGGCGCGACCCCTCCGAACCGGATCAGCCGCCGATGCGACGGACGTAGGAGATGCCGAAGAAGTCGGCATCGCCGCCATCATCATAGTCATAACGGGTGTAGTCGGCGCGGACGCCATTGCGATCGTCGAAGAAATATTCGCCGCCGACGCCATAGGCCCAGGCTTCGTCGCTGGCGCTGAAGTTCAGGCCGGCCGCGGAGGCCTCGGCTTCGGTCGTGGTGTAACCGGCGCGCAGGAACACCGAACCGTCTTCATTCGACCATGGACGGACAACGCCGAAGACGCCGGCGACATAATCGAGGCTGACATCGCCGGTCAGGCCGCCAACGGTCAGGCTTTCATCGCCCAAGCCGATATTCAGCTGACCTTCGACACCCAGATAGCGGGTGAAGTCATAGCTGCCGCGCACGACAACCGTATCAAAATCGACGCCGTCGAAATCGGCGGCTTCATAGCCGGCGCCGAGACGGATCTGGCCTTCCTGGGCCGAGGCGCCAGCGGCGAGGGCCAGAACGGAGAGGGAGGAGACAAGTACTGTACGGAACATATCGGTAAACCTTGTTGAGTTTTATTGGCTGCACGCCATGGGCGCCCCCAGCGGCTGGCTATCTGGTGGTCGATTGGGACCGAATCAAGGCCGCCCTCGCCCCGATTGCAGGCATCGCTGCAATCCGGCGCAGTTGCGCCATCCCCATAGCCTCCGGAAAGCACCATTCTGCGGTCGTGCGTCGCGATACCGCATGCAGATGAGCGCGTTGCGGTGTTGCCTGCGAGCGCGGCGCGTGCCAAACACGGGTCGATTTTCAACCTGACTGTATTTGGGGGCGTCCATGGGCGAACTCTTCTGGAACAAAGTTGCCGGCGCCGTGCTTGCGACCGTGCTGGGTGTCCTGGCGATCACTGAACTGGGGCATCTCCTGGTTCCGTCTCACGCCGCCCATGAATTGACGGCCGAGAATACCGCATACCCGGTAGACTGGGCAGCGATCGGCTCCGGACCTAGTGCCGAAGTCGTCGAGGAAGGCCCGACCGATTACGGCCTGGTCCTCGCTGCGGCTGACATCGGTTCCGGTGAACGCGCTGCGCGTCGCTGTGCCGCCTGTCACACCTTCGATCAGGGCGGCGCCAACGGCGTTGGCCCGAATCTCTGGGGTATCGTCGGCGCCGACATTGCGAGCCATGACGGCTTTGGTTACTCGGGCGCCCTGGAAGGCCTCGAAGGTGTCTGGACCTATGAGGCGCTCGACGCCTTCATCGAAAGCCCGGCCGGCTACGCACCCGGCACGGCGATGTCCTTCCGCGGCCTTGGCAATGATGACACCCGCCTTGAGCTGATCGCCTATCTGCGGTCGCTGTCAGACAATCCGATGCCGCTGCCGGCACCGTTGGTCGAAACCGCCTCTGCCGACGCGGTCGACGATGCCATGGGCACCATGACTGACGCTGTCGACGGAGCCGTTGAGGCGATGACCGAAGTTGTCGAAGAGGCTGTCGACCAGGTGGCCGGCACCGATGACGACACCGAAGGCAATGAGCCATAGTCTCGCCTGACCTGACATCACAATGATCAAAGCCCCGGATGAATTGTCCGGGGCTTTTTCATGTCTGCGATCGGGACAACCGGTCAGCGCGGTCGGTAGATCGCCCGCACCGGGTTTTCCGCTGCGCGTATTCGCGCCTCGGCCTCGGCAAAGGGCTCAAGGGTCACATCCATGCTCGACGCATTGGCATGCAGAAGATGCTCGCTGTCGGTCATGATGCCGACATGGCCGGGCCAGAACACCACATCACCCCGGCGACGTTCCGCCGTGTCGGTGACGTCCTCCCAGATCGCCTTCAGCGCCGCTTCCTGTTGGTCAGCATCCCGCGGCATCGCCTGTCCAGCGGCCTGCAGCGACATCTGCACCAGACCGGAACAATCCAGGCCGAGGCTTTCCTTGCCACCCCACAGATAGGGAGCACCCAGAAACGCCTCGGCGACCGCGACAAAGTCTGACGCGATCTCGCCGACCGGCAGGCAATGCGCCTCTACCACCCAGCCCAGACCAATGGCCTCGACAAAGCGGCCCTCACGCCGACCGGCCGTGAAACCGGCATTCAGACTGAGAAGATGATTGGGCGGCGCCTTGATGCTCGGCTCCGGGAAGGCATAGGTGCGCAGGACGCCGATCACATGATCAACCGGGCGGATTGTGTCTGACAGGCCGGAACACTCGACCCAGCCGACATAGCCATCGGCCCGGGATTGTCCCCAGGCCCAGCCATCGCGGGTCTCCAGCACGGCGAAAACCTCGCCAGCCAGCAGCTGGTCATCCATTGCGGCGGCCGCATCCGGCGCCTTGCGGATCGGCAGGGCGGGAATGATGACCTGATGATCGACCGGTGCGACGAAGCGCTCCGCCTCGACACGCCCCCTCAGCTCACAGGATGCGAGGTCGGGCCTGGCGGCGGTGACACGGGGATCCAGCTGGGACATGAACGCGTTTCCTCGGCACGATGAGCGACGGTCTCACCATAATCGTACAGGAAAACCGCACCCTTTACAGTGCGATGCACCGAGACATCGCGCTTGTCATGGCGGTCGCGCTTGCGCCGCACAAAGCCCTGCCGTTCCAGCACGTCCAGCGCCCGGGTGACCGCCGGCTTGGGCAGGTCGAGCTGGCGAGCCAGATCGCGGATGGCGTGGGGTCCGGGCTTCATGAAGATCGATAGCAGCAGGGCGAACTGACGGGCCGTCAGATCAGCCGCAGCCCCGCGCACGGCATCCGCCGACACGCGCCGCATCATCTCGAGCGATGTCATCGCCTGTGACGGCATGACTGACTCCAAAACAGACCCGATCCAAGTGATCAGCCCTTATTCTGGAACCGCTCCTTGAGCATTTGGTAAACGGCGCGCGCGGCATGCATGTCGCCGCCCTTGGGACGTCCGGGGCGGGGTTTCGGATTCCAGGCGAAGATGTCGAAATGAACCCAGCGCGCCTCGCCGACAAAGCGGCGCAGGAAGAGTGCGGCCGTAATCGAGCCAGCCATCGGCGTCGCGGCGCTGTTGACCAGATCCGAGATCTCGCCGTCCATTTCGGACTCATATCCATCCCAAAGCGGCATGCGCCACAGCGGGTCGGCCACCTCACCGGCAGCCTTGGCCAGTGCTGCCGCGACGTCATCGTCATCCGTATAGAAAGGCGCCACTTCCGGCCCCAGTGCGACCCTGGCCGCACCGGTCAGAGTGGCAAAGTCGAGCAAGAGGTCGCTGGGTTCCTCGACGGCGCGGGCCAGTGCATCGCCCAGAACCAGCCGGCCCTCGGCATCTGTATTGTCGATCTCGACGGTCAGGCCCTTGCGCGAATCGATGATGTCGCCCGGACGGAAAGCCCCGGCGCCGACTGCGTTCTCGACGGCCGGGACGAGCAGGTGCAGGCGCACGGGCAGCTGGCTGGCCATCACCATGCTGGCCAGCCCCATCGCATTGGCACCGCCGCCCATGTCCTTTTTCATCAGGCGCATGAACTGGGCCGCCTTCAGATCCAGACCGCCCGTATCGAAACACACCCCCTTGCCGACAATGGCCAGGCGAGGATGGCTTTCATCACCCCATTCCAGCTCGAGCAGTCGTGGCGCCTCGCCGGCGGCACGACCGACGGCATGGATCATCGGATAATTCTGGGCGAGAAGGTCATCCCCGCGGGTCACACGGACCGTGGCGTCAAACCTGTCCGCCAGACCGCGGAAAGCCGCTTCGAGACCTTCCGGCCCCATCCGGTCGGCCGGCGTGTTGACCAGGTCCCGCGTCAGATGGACGGCCTCGGAAATGGCCGTGGCTTCAGCAAGGTCTGCGCTTTCCGGGGCGACCAGGCGTGCCGCTTCGCGCGGAGCAGGCTTGTAGGTCGTGAAGGTATAGCCACCCAGCGCCCAGGCGGTCGCGGCCAGTGTCGGCTCGAACGTGTCGGGCAGGTTGACCAGCTGCCAGTCGCCCTCCGGCAGGGTCAGGGCTGCGGCGCCGAGGACGAAAGCGTCTTTGCCACCACCAATGCCGAACAGGGCCTGGACCTCTCCGCCATCGGGCAGGAGGACGACCTGCCCTGGCTTGCCCTTGAAAGTCGCGGCCAGACCCTGTTGTTCGGCCGGCAGGGACTTGATCACGGCATCGACCTCAGCCTCACTGACCAAGCGCAGTTTGCGGGCATTGGAGGCGGATGGAATGAGGGCGGTCATGGTGGTTCCTTTCGTGTGTCCGGAGCTGTCGGACGGATTAACCCATTCTTGACCGGCGCAGCCCAGATTCAAGCCATGCTTAACAGTGGCCCGGTTTCTACCATGCGCAAACACTTCGCCCTCGCCCCGCTTGGCGCCCTTTTGCTGGCAGCCTGTGCAACGACAGCTCCGACAGAACAGGAACAGGCTGTCATCGATTCGATGAATGCCAACTCGATCGTGCCGGCCTCGGCCACCGAACGGCAGGCCATCCGCAGTCAGGACGTACTCACCCAGGCCGCCTTCTGGGCCGAAGCCCACGAGCTCAACCCGACCGACCTCGAGGCCGCGCTGGAGCTGTCCCGCACCCTGCGTCAGCTTGGCAATCATCAGCGTGCGGCTGAAGTTGCCCGCCAGACGCTGGCACTCTATCCCGAGAACGCCGACCTGCTGCTGGCCCATGGCAGCGCCCTCGCAGCGGCCGGTCGCGGTGCTGCAGGAGTCGAATCCCTGCGCCGTGCCAGTCAACTCGAGCCCGGTCGCTGGGAAATTTTCAATGCGCTCGGGATCGCCCTTGAGCAGGCCGGACAAAGCGACGGTGCCCGCACGGCGTTCCGGTCGGCCCTGACCCTGTCTCCGGGCCAGCCATCCATCCTGTCCAATATCGCCATGTCCTATGTCACCAGTGGGGATCCGGACACCGCCGAGCGGATGCTGCGGGAAGCCATGATCCGTCCGGGAGCCGACGCCACCATCCGGCAGAACCTCGCTCTGGTGATTGCCCTGCAGGGACGCTTCGACGAGGCCGAGGAAATGGCCCGCATCGATGTTTCGCCGCAAATGGCCGAAGCCAACATGGCCTATATCCGCTCCATGCTGACCAGCCGCCGCCGCTATGATGCGGTCCGGGAAAACTAGGTCTTGGCCACCGGTCGCCCTTTGAGCAAGCCGAGCGCTGTGATCATCACCACTGCCGACAGGGCAATGAGATTGATGGTGACACCCAGATAACCGTTCATCTCCATGCCGATGAACGGATTGCCGACCAGCAACAGCCAGTCGACCATTGAGGCGAGGAAAAAGCCTCCATAGGCGAAGGCTGACCATTTAGAGCGCATCAACAGCATCACTATGGCCAGAATCGAAGCGATCAGCGCGACGACGAAGATGCCTTCCTGCAGCACGCTCATGCTGGCAACGTAACCGTAGGCATCAAAGCTGAACCAGTCAGATGGCCAAGTGTCGGTGCGGACCAGCAATTCGAGCAGGCCCCAGCGTCCGTAGGTGAAGGTCCCGTAGCCACACAGGAGCACGGTGCCCCAATAAAGCGCGACGTCGCGCGTGAGTTTCATGTGATTGTTCCGCCTGAAATTTGCGTCGCCTCGCCCCGCCCTTTTCTACACCAGCCAACCGCAACATCGGAATACAAATATTCAGCCGGCGTCGCTGGCTACCGGCGGCGGTGGCGGTGGCGGCGGAGGGGGTGCGTCCTGCTCGTCCACGGCCTTGAGCGGAAAATCCTTTCGCAGCAGCGGTGTGACAAGCGTGTGATCAAAGCGGAAATCCTCGACCAGCACCCGCATCTCGACCGGAGCCCGCCCATCCTTGCTGGCCTCGCTGCTGCGGTAGAGCGCATAGAGTCGCAGATAGTTCTTGTCGTCCCGGGACAGCGAGGTGTCATCGAGGCGCGAACAGACGGCGATCAGCTTTTGCAGGCCGGGCTTTCGCTTTCCGGCTTTCAGCTCGATCATGGCGCTGGCCAATCCGACCTTCCAGCCCATGTCGACGAAATGGGTTTTGGGGGCTTGCGACAGCGCCTTGCGGGCCGCGTCGGTATCATCGGCGGCCAGCGCGCTCATGGCTTCGCCCACAGCGGCATCGGCGCTGCGGATTTCCTCGCGGAGCTTTTCAGCCGTCTTGCGCCCGGAAAACATGGGCTGTGTCCACCTGTTCAACATGCTCGATACCATTCAAGTAACGCGCCAGAACGGATTCGTCACATGCTTTGGAAGCGGATGATAGCCGGGCCGAGGATGACGACGAACAAGACCGGCAGGAAGAAGATGATCATCGGCACGGTCAGCTTGGCCGGCAGCGAGGCCGCCTTCTTCTCCGCAGCCGCCAGGCGCATGTCCCGGTTTTCCTTGGCCATGACCCGCAGCGCCTGCCCCAGAGGGGTACCGTAGCGCTCGGCCTGGATCAAAGAGGTACAGACGGCCTTGACGCCGGGGTGATTGGTCCGCTTGGCCAGGTTTTCGTACGCCACCCGGCGGTCCTGCAGATAGGACAGCTCGGCGGTCGTCAGGGACAGCTCTTCTGCCAGTTCAATGGACTGCGAACCGACTTCGCTGGACACCTTGTGGAAGGCCGCCTCGATCGACATGCCGCTTTCCACACAGATCAACAGCAGATCCAGCCCGTCCGGAAAGGCGCCCATGATCGACTGCTGCCGCTTGGCGGCGAGATTGGAGAGATAAAGGTTGGGCGCGTAATAGCCCAGCAGGCCCAGTCCGAAGGAGAAACAGACGCGCGTCACTTGCGGCAGGCCGAAATCATTGATCATGAAGACGTAGAACAATGCCGCGCCGAACAGCAGGAAGGGCGACAACAGACGGAAGAAATAGAACGTCATCGCCGGTCGCTGGCCGCGCATGCCGGCCTGGGCCAGTTTTTCGTGCAGGGCCGGGTCCTCGAACGCCTTTTGCAGATCGAGTGCCTCGACCACCTTGCGCACCAGCCCCTTCGCCTCGGCGCCGCGGATGGTGCCCTTGCCGGACATGGCTGCGACATCCAGGGCTGCCCGGTTCTTGCGGCGCAATTCCTCGCGACGGTTGTTGACCGACTTGATCCGCTTGTCGAGCTTGTCCGACCCCATGGCCGGCGAGGTCAGCGTGACTATGGTCGCGAACACCAGAATGGCCGCAACCATCGCGATCAGGGAGCCCGGATCGGTCAGGAAGTCGCGTATCTCGGTGAAGCCGATCCCGAACATGCCCGCCTCAGATCTTGAAGTTGATCATGCCGCGCATGACCATGATGCCGATGAACATCCACGTCAGCCCGCCCAGCAGCATCAGCTGCCCGGTCGGATGGGTGAACATCTGGCCCATGTAAGAGGGTGTGGTGGCATAGACGATGCCCATCACGCCCGGCGGCAGCGAGCCGATGATCGCGGCTGACGATTTGGCTTCCGACGACAGGGCGCCGATCTTCTCGCGCATCATCTTGCGGGACCGCAGCACGACCGACAGATTGCCCAGCGTCTCGGCGAGGTTGCCACCTGTCTTCTGCTGGATGATCAGGACGGTCCGGAAGAAGTTGAGCTCGGGAAGCGGCATGCGCTCGCACATCCGGTCCAGCCCGTCGGCCAGCGACACGCCGACAGCGATGCCCTCGACCAGCTTTTCGAACTCGGTACGAACCGGTTCCGGGCTCTCGACCGACAGGATCTTGAGACACTCATTGAGCGGCAGGCCCGATTTCACACCCCGGGTGATCACATCCAGGGCGTTGGCGAATTCGCCGGAGAATTTCTTCTGGCGCCGCCCCCGCAGGAAGCCGAGCCACCAGCGCGGCATGCCCAGGCCGCTGACCAGGCCGATACCGGCAGTCACCAGCAGGCTCTGCCCGGTGATGAAGGCGATCAACAATCCCGCGACCGCCATGCCGGCAGACACCATCCAGAACACGGCCGGCGTGAAGGACATGCCCGCCTGCTGGATACGGGCCTTGATGGACAGCGACTTCTTGCGCTGGTCGCGCTGGCGCTGTTCGAGATCCTTGAGCGATTCCTGGACCTGGCGCTTGCGTTGCGCGGCCTGGTCGAGCGCGGAAGTCTGACGGCGACCGCGCTGGAGGCCGCCCGCCCCGACCGCCCGGTTCATGCGCTTTTTCGACTGCGCATCACCGACAGCACCGACGGCAACCCAGCCAACACCGCCCACCGCCATGAAGGCGGCGACAGCAGCTATGACGAAGGCCATGTCACCATTCATCGCGATCAGGCCTCCGAGGCATCGAGCGCATTGGCGAGCTCGCGTTCCAGCCCGAAATAGCGGGCGCGGTCCCAGAACTTGGGACGGGCGATGCCGGTCGAGGCATGCTGGCCGATAATCTTGCCGTGCTCGTCCTCACCCTTGATCTCGTAGAGGAAGAGGTCCTGGGTGACGATGACCTCGCCTTCCATGCCAACCACTTCAGTGATGTGGGTGATTTTCCGCGAACCATCACGCAGGCGTGCCGCCTGCACGATGACGTCGATCGAGCCGACAATCATCTCGCGGATTGTCTTGGCCGGCAGGTTATAACCGCCCATCGTGATCATCGACTCGATCCGCGACATGGCTTCGCGCGGCGAGTTGGCGTGCAGCGTGCCCATCGATCCGTCATGGCCGGTATTCATCGCCTGCAGGAGGTCGAACGCCTCCGGGCCACGCACCTCACCGACGATGATCCGCTCGGGACGCATACGCAGGCAGTTCTTGACCAGATCCCGCATGGTGACCATGCCGGACCCTTCCAGGTTCGGCGGCCGGGTCTCCAGGCGCACGACATGCGGCTGTTGCAGTTGCAATTCGGCGGCATCTTCGCAGGTCACGACACGCTCATCTTCCTCGATGAAGCCGGTCATGCAGTTCAAAAGCGTGGTCTTGCCGGAACCGGTACCACCGGAAATCAGGACGTTACAACGCGATGCGCCGATGATGGACAGGACCTTGGCGCCCTCGGGCGTGATGGAGCCGAACTCCACCAGGTTCTGCATCTGCAGCTTGTCCTTCTTGAACTTACGAATGGTCAGTGTCGGGCCATCCAGCGCCAGCGGCGGCGCAATGACGTTGACACGAGAACCGTCCATCAGGCGGGCGTCACAGATCGGCGAGCTTTCATCGACCCGTCGGCCGACCTGGCTGACGATGCGCTGACAGATATTCATCAACTGAGCATTGTCGCGGAAACGGATATTCGTCTCCTCGAGCTTGCCATTGACCTCGATGAAGACCTTGTCGGCGCCATTGACCATGATGTCGGCGATGTCGTCGCGAGCCAGGAGCGGCTCCAGCGGACCAAAGCCGAGCACATCATTACAGATGTCCTGGAGCAGTTGTTCCTGCTCGGCGATCGACATGGCGACGTTCTTGATCGAGATGATCTCGGTGACAATGTCGCGGATTTCCTCGGCCGCGGTTTCATTGTCCAGACGCGCCAACTGCCCCAGATCGATGGTGTCGATCAGGGCGTTGAAGATCGTCGTCTTGATCGCATAATACTCTTCCGACCGGCCACTGGGCTCAGCGACGCGCACGGTGCGCTTGGCAGCTTTGGGGCCGGTATAGGCACCGGGTGCCGGCTTGGCGACCGGCTTCGGTGCGGGCGCGGCGGGTTTCGGTGCACTGGGCTTGGCGGCGGGCGCCGACGGCGCTTCCCTGCGCGACGCAGGATCCGGACGCGCCTCGTCCTTTGGCGCTGCCGGCGGCGGCGTCATCGGGGCGGTCGTGGGTGTCGGTCCTCCGGCACGCTTGCCGAACATGGGCGAACTAGCCTCCGAAAAGTTTCGCGATGAGTGAGCGTTTGGGCGGCGCCACCGGTGTCCGGCCGGAGACGAGGCTGGCGAGATGCGAGAAGCCTTCCGCGGCCTTCGATTTCGGGTCGAGTTCGGTGATCATCTGACCGTTATTGGCGGCCTTTCCGAACAATTGCGGCTCGAACGGCAGGACCAGGGTGGGCGGGGTGCCCAGCGCCTCTGCGAAGTCCTTGATCGGTATTTCCGGACGCTTGGGCATGCCGGCCATGTTGATGACCACACGCGGCGGCTCGTCGTTCGGACGGGCGCCGGACACCAGGTCGAACAGGTTCTTGGCATTGCGCAGCGAGGCAAGGTCGGGCGAGACGGTCACCACCACCTGGTCGGCAGCCAGCAGGGTCTGCTTGACCCACGGCGTCCAGATGTGTGGCAGGTCAAGCGCCACGTATGGGGCCTGGCGGCGGACTTTTTCCAAAACAGTTTCATAGTCCTGCGGACCGAAATCCCACTCGCGGTCGAGCGTGGCCGGGGCCGAGAACAGGCTGAGACGGTCGGTGCAGCGGACCAGAAGGCGATCAAGCAGCGCATCATCGAGCCGGTCCGGCTCGGCCAGTGCGTCGCCCAGCGTCTGGGCGGGGTCCTGATTGAAATCTAGCCCCGCCGTGCCGAAAGACAGATCCAGATCGACCAGGACCGCGTCAGACTGCATGCCTTCTGTCATCGCCCAAGCGCAATTGTGCGCGATGGTCGATGAGCCGACACCGCCCTTGGAGCCGACGAAGGCGATAGTCTTTCCGGCAAAGGGTTGCTCAGGGTCGAGGAAGAGTTCGGAGATGGTGCGGATGACGTGCATCGGCGTCATCGGTGGCACCAGATATTCACTGACACCGCGCTTCATCAACTCGCGGTAGAGGCTGATATCGTTGGCCGCGCCGACGATGATCACCTTGGTCTCCGGATCGCAGACCCCGGCCAGCTCCTCGAGCTGATCAAACAGGCCGCGGCCACGCATGCCGCTCTCGATGATCAACAGATTCGGTGTCGTCTCGTCGTGATAGCGCTCGATTGCTGCGGGCAATCCACCCAGCTCGACCGTGACATGGGCCTTGGCGAGGCGCCGGTCGCCGGCCGCATTGTGGATCAGGGCACCGGTTTCCGGGCGCTCGCAGAAAGCGCCGACAGAAATGCGCGGTACCGGCTGGTCGGGTACGTCGCTATCGACCTCGCCGTAGAGGGTTTCCCCGACCTGAAGGCCGGCAACTTCGTCCTGCAGGTCCTCGAACACCGGATCGATCACACGATCCTCGGGTTCTCCGGCAGGCGCGGGTCCGGTCTCCGCCAGGAACGGGTCATCATCAACAGTACCGTCAAGCGGCGCAGCGTTTCTCGGCCCACGCTCGAGTTCCTCACGGGTTGCTTCACCCAGCAGGAGACGCTCCACATCGGCGGCGTCCAGGAACGGGTCGTCACCATCCAGGAAAGGGTCTTGCTTCATTGCGCGATTTGCATCTGACATGCTGGGCCCTCCCTAGTTTCCGCTGCCGACACGGGACACGGCGCCACTTTCATAGTCACTGCGCTCGCTGGCCGTGGACTGGCCTTCGCGATATCCGTCGATCACCGTCTGGCGACGACCGGTATCGCTTGCATCCATATCGCGAGGCGCCACAAGATCGCGCGGATCGGCAACCATTGCGGCCAGGTTGACCGCCATGGCACAGCCGAAATTGGTGTGGTGCTGATTGTCGAACTCCAGCGCCATCTGGTCCCAGCTGCCATCGCACTCGGCCGGTGCTTCAGCGGCATAGCGGGTGAAGGAGAAGATCAGCTCACCATTCTGGCGACCGCGGGCGTCATAGGCACCACCGGCGATCACGCGCCAGTCGATGCCCTGCTCGTAGAAGAAGCTGCGCGCTTCCGCGATGGCGCCGATCGCGGCGTCCTCATTGCCGGCACCCTGGGGATAGCTGATCACCAACGGACCATGGCCGCGTGCCTTGTACTCGGCAGCAACCGCCGCAAGCATGCCCTGCTGGGCCCAGGTCAGACCATTATCACGCGGATCGACAGCGAAACCGGCCCGATAGGTTTCAGCCACGGCGCTGGCCTGCGGTGTTCCAAGGCCGGTTGGCGCAGTCGTCGCACAGGCTCCGAGCGTCACGAGGCCGGCCAGTCCGATCAGGGCACCGATTGTTTTCTTGTAGGCCACCATCACCAACTCCACTACTCGAACAGGAAGCCGACCGGACCGCTCCAGCCGCGATCACCCGTATCCGATCCGGGGACCGAATAGGCGCGATTGATGCGGCCAAAGAGCAAGCCCGAGGCTTCGCTGGCATTGCGGAAACCGTCCGCAGGCGTCTGCAACTGGTTCGGGTTCGTCGGATCGACCAGATAGGGTGTCACCAACACGACCAGTTCGGTCTCCTGGTTCTCATAGTCCCGCGAGCGGAACAGCGAGCCCAGGACCGGCAAGTTCTGGACGCCGGGAACCCCGTCGAGGTTCTGGCGTGTTTCTTCCTGGATCAGTCCGGCAAGGACCAGGCTGCCGCCGGACGGCAGCTCCACTGTCGTCTCGGCACGATTCACATTGAGCGCCGGGATCGTCAGGCCGGGAACCGTCCCGATGACATTGCCGTCATCGTCGAGGACATTGTTTGACTGGAAGGTGAGCGAGCCCTGGCTGGTCAGCTCCGAGACTTCCGTCGAGATCCGCAAGGAGATGCGGCCCTCGGACAGGACCACCGGGGTGAAACCGAGGCCAACACCGAAGGGCTTGTATTCAATAATGATGTTACCGTCGCGGTCGCGACCGACCGGGACCGGAAATTCGCCACCGGCCAGGAAGTTGGCGCTTTCGCCAGTGATCGCCGTCAGGTTTGGCTCGGCCAGGGTGCGCACCAGTCCGACGCGTTCCATCGCCTGCAGCATGGCGCTGACCGACTCGACGCCACCGGTATTGCCGCTAAGCCAGTCGAGCGTGGCGCTGGTCCCGCCGAGGAAGCGGCCCACGCGCGAGAAGTCAGGACTGGTCGAAACACCGAAGCCAAACTCACCGGTCGTGCCGGCGGTCGACAGGTTGACGCCCAGCTGGCGTACGATGGTGCGCTGCATCTCGACAATGCGGACGCGCAACATGACCTGTTCTCGGGCTTCGACCGAGATCATCGACAGGATGTTATCGGGATTTTCGACCCAACGCTGGGCAATACGCAAGGCGGCGTCCGCGTCCGCCGCGCTGGGCGCGCGACCGGACAGGACGATGTGGTCGTTCATGGCTTCGACCTCAACCCGCGCATTGGGGAGGAAGCGGTCGATGGATTCCTGCAAGGGCGACAGGTCGCGTTCGACCCGAAGATTCAGGTCCAATATCAATTGTCCGTTGGCGTCGAAGAAGAAGGCGTTCGTCTGACCGATGCCCATGCCCATGATGTAGGCGCGACGCGGCGTGCGAACGATGGCTTCGACGACTTCCGGATTGGTAACCAGAACATCAGCGACATCGACCGGCAAATGCACCACCGCAGCCTTCGACAGAGGCAGGTCCAGTGTTTCGGAGACCGGCCCATTTCCCGGCTCGCGGATATAGACCTGCATCGTGTTGCCACGTTCGGTACCCGCCGGTTGGGCGTCGACCGGCGCGGCGAGGGCCAGGCTGGCCAGCAGGAGCAGGGTGCGGATCATCATCTCGGTCCTCATTCGTCCCCACCCAGCGCGACTTGCTGGGCACGGCCATAGCGGATCAGGGTGACGGAGCTGGAACGACGCTCCTGGAATGATTGTGACGGCTGCTCCGGCAGTTCACCGCCCGACACCAGGACGGGGGCACCGGAATTGTCGGTCAGGCTGCGCAGGACAAGGGCGATCTCGCCTCGGGCAACAGCCACGGATACGGCGCGCGCCTGATCCGGCGTCAGCTCAAGTGTGGCGGTTTCGCCAACGACGACATCATCATCGGCATCGCTCGAGAAGGATTGGTCGATTGCCAGCACACGGGCATTCTCGACTATCGTGCGCGCAACAAAGGCCCGACTGGACCCGCGCCGCCCTTCGGCTTCTTCCTCAAAAGAGACAATCACATCGACGCGGTCATTGGGCAGGATAAAACCGCCGGCGCCTGTTTCGGCGGAAATCGGTACCGCGACGGCTCGCATGCCCGGAGTCAGGACAGCCGCCATGAAACCGGCATCGCCCGGCTGGACCAGACGGCGTCCGGTGATCGGCTCACCCTGGCTGATCGGTGCGCGGACGACCGAGCCGGCGAAGTCGGCGATGGTCTGGCCACGATTCTCGACGATATAACCTGGCGCCAGAGCCTCGTCGGGCCAGGCCTGCCAGTAGAAGTCGGCGGCACTGATTCGCTCGCCGATTTCGACGTCACGACGGGCTGCAAGGATGCGCACAGCGGGTCTTTGCTCGACCTCGACGACTTGCGGAGATTCGTTGCTGGACATGGCTTGGCGCACGAAAAAGGCCACAGCAACCGCAGCAAGGGCGGCAGCAGCAAGAATGGCTATGCGGACGGCGTTCATCAGGCGTCTCGAACCTCTCAGGCACACGAATACGTGTGCTAGGAGACGCTGAAATCCTCAAAGTCGCGTTAATGCTTTGCGGAGAATACCGCCTAACCCGACCTTTTGTCAGAGCCGCTAAAACCCCATTCAATTGCGCTTAAAATGCGCTCCAGAATACGGTGTTTGGCAGACTCCAGAACACCCCCGCCGCAATCGCGATTCCGTAGGGGACCGGGGCATTTATCGCCAGCGCTGTACCTTCGACCCGGCTGCCCAGCGCAGGCAGGCGCGGCGCCAGCCAACGCAAAGCCAGAAGGAGGATAACCAGCACTCCGCCGGCGAGCACGGTATGGATTAGAAATGCAAGGATTTCCGGCCAGCCGAACCACAGGGCTGCGGCCGCGAACAGTTTGGCGTCGCCACCGCCTATCCAGCCCGGCGCGAACAGGGCAAATCCGATCACCAGCGCGATCAGACCACCCAGCAGATGATTGCCGGCCTCGCCCCATCCCAGTCCGGCGGCGAGGGCCGCGGCGGGGAAAGTCAGGATCACCAGCCCGCTCAACCAGTTCGGGATAGTGAAGCTGGTCGCGTCATAAAATGCGGCGGCAATCATCAATCCCGCCAGGACCAGTATCGTGATCTGCATCAACATGCGTCAAATCCCCGTTCGCTTGTCGCGTTGAAGACTGACGGCGAAGGCTTAATGACCGGTTGGCAAAACGAAACGGGGCCGCTCCGATTGGAGCGACCCCGCTTGTCGTGTCACGTGTGACGGACGCTTAGAGCGCGCCGGCAACCGTGTTGAAGTTGTCGCTGACGCCCGTACCCAGGGCCGTCACGGCGCCGATGATGACAACGGCGATAAGGGCGGCAATCAGGCCGTACTCGATCGCGGTGGCGCCAGACTCGTCTTTGAAGAAACGTGAAATCATTTTCATTGGTATTACTCCCGTGTTTTTTTCCCAACCATCAGGAGCCGATCCGTCCCGACCCCTCCTGAACGAGACCCAATAAACACGAGAAGGATTTCAGCCGAGTAAAAATTCGTACTTAACAAAATCTATAAATGCGGCAAAGTTCGCTATAGTTAATACTTGGATAATTCACCCCTCCAATTCAGAATACAAATTTTGGCAGCAGCGTTTAGAAAAGATTCAGACGCGCGCGCGAGGATGGCCATCACGTTTTCCACTCGCGGCTCGGAGCCCTGCCATGTTCAACCGGATTGCCACAGCTATCACCCTGGCGATTGTTTGCGTCGCCCCCGCGGCCGCTCACGATCTCGCGGTCCCGGTCGAGCACGCGGAAGTGATCCGTCTGCCCGCCGAAGCCTCGGCAATCGTGGTTGGCAACCCGTCCATCGCGGACGCCATGGTCCATGACGGCCGCACCCTTGTCGTGACGGGGCGTCTGCAAGGCCGCACCAATGTCATCGCGCTCGATCGCGTCGGTCGCATCATCTACGAGCGCGACATCGTCGTCTCGAATCCTGTCGAGGGACAGGTCGCCCTTTTCCGCGGTCCCAACCAGAGCACGCTGTCCTGCGGCGCGGTCTGCGACGAGATCCCGCGCGTCGGCGGCGACCCGACCCGCACCGAAGTTCTCACCGATCAGCAAGGTGCACGTCTGGCGACCGTTGATGCCGCGATGGCGGGCGACGCGCCACAATAAGCGACACAATACTCAGCACGGTCCGCACATTGTCCGGACCCTTGAAGGGCAATCCGTCATGACCCGCGCGTCAGACATGACATCGACAAACCGGTCGGCATCGCGCATCGCGCGTTTCGCGCGGGCTCGCTCCGGCGCGACCGCAGTCGAATTCGCCATGATCGGCGCGCCCTTCTTCATGCTCCTGTTCGCAATGATCGAGATCGCCGCGGTCTTCTTCACCGGCACCGTTCTGGAAAATGCGGTGCTCGAGTCGGCCCGGAAAATCCGAACCGGAGAGGCCCAAACGGGCGGCATGTCCCAAGCCGGCTTTCGACAGGAAGTCTGCGCGCTTATCGAAGCGGTCGCCAATTGCGACAATCTGGAGATAGACGTCCAGGTCTTCGAGGACTTCGACAATGTTGACCAGTCCAGCCCGATCCAGGAAGACGGCACCATCGACACCGACGATTTCGGCTGGGAGCCAGGCGATGCCGGCGACATTGTCCTGGTGCGTGTCTTCTATCGTTGGTCCTTGATGACGCCGAATTTCGGCGGCGCCCTGTCCAACATGGAGCACAATCAGCGCTTGATCACCTCGGCCACGGTTTTCCGCAACGAGCCGTTCGATGACTAGATCGCTCCTCAGCTCTATCGGTCGCGTCCTGGCAAGCGCTCTGGGTCGCTTTCGTGACGATCGCCGCGGCGTTTCCGCGGTCGAGTTCGCCTTGATCGCGCCCTTCATGATCCTGCTCTATCTCGGCTCGGTCGAGATCAGCCTGGCCCTGTCCATCGACCGCAAGATCACGTCGGTCTCCAGCGCCCTCGCCGACCTGGTGGCCCAGGATGATGTCATCACCGACGACGAAATATCCGACATCCTCAATGCCGGTGCGGTGATTGTCGCCCCGTTTGACCCGGTTCCCCTGGAAATCCGTATCACCTCGATCCTGATGGATGCGGCCGGCGAGGTGGAAGTTCAATGGTCCGACGCTGACGGCATGTCACCCTATGCCGAGGGCAGCGCGATCTCGGTGCCGGACGGTGTCCTGGAACGCAATCGCTCGGTGATCATGGTGGAGGTCGAATACCGCTACGAAACCATGTTCGGTGAGCTGGGTGTCAATCATTTCGACATTTCGGAAATCTTCTACCTGCGCCCTCGCCGGTCGATCGTGGTGTCGCGCAGCTAGGCGAACAGCGCCGCTATACGGGACGGCAACTCGCCGGACCCGAGCGCCCGCCCGTCCAGCCCGGTCACTGGAACAGCGCCAAACGCGGCATTGGTGACGAAGACAGCCTCGGCGCCTTCAAGCACATCCAGTCCGAAAGCACCGGTCTCGACCGGCATCGAATCCAGGATTTCCGCGCGCACCGTTCCGGCCAGGACACCGCAAGCCGTCGCCGGCGTGTAGATCTCGCCGCCGATCAGCCAGAACAGGTTGGCGCAATCGCAGCCGGATACATTGCCACGCGTATCCAGCAGCAGGGCCATGTCGGCGCCCTGTCCGCGTGCCTGACGTCGGGCCTGGATATTGTCCATATAGGAGAGTGTCTTGTGACGCGCGGCGAGGCTGGCCGGCGAGCGCCGGATTTCGCTGAGCCCCAGCCGGACCGAGGCCGGCGGCGTCGAACGCGGAGCGGCAGTCAGGGTCAGCGAGGGTACCAGCTCGTCCGGCCGCTCCAGGCCCCGAAGCCCGGGCCCTGATGTGAGGGTCAGGCGCACAATGGCGTCCTTCAGGGCATTGCGGGCCACCAGTTCTGCGACCAGCTCGGCAATGCTGTCGCTGTCGCGCGGCCCGGGCAGGCCCAGCTCGGCCGCGCTGCGGGTCAGCCGCGCCATGTGGCGGTCCAGCCGGACCACCTTGCCCTTGATCACATGCAAGGTCTCGAACAACCCGTCGCCCAACAGGACGCCGCGGTCCGCCAGTGCCCAGCCGGTCTGTCCGGCTTCCAGCCATTCCCCGTCCTTGAAGGCAATGCCCGTCATGACTCCCCCGCTCCCAGCGCCCGGCGCAAGGCCGACACCTTGGTCAGTGTTTCCTCATACTCCGAGACCGGGTCGCTGTCGGCGACAATGCCGCCACCCGACCGCAGGCTGGCGCACCAGCCACCACCCTCTTCATCCCGACGCAGGGCCGCCGTCCGGATCATGACATTGAGATCCATATCGCCGCGGTCACAATCGATCCACCCCAGCGCACCGCAATAGGCGCCGCGCGGTTCGCCTTCCAGTTCAGAGATGATTTCCATCGCCCTCACCTTGGGCGCGCCGGTGATCGAGCCCGGCGGGAAGCTGGCCGCCAGCAGGTCCAGCACGTCATGGTCGGCCGCCAACTCGCCTTCGACCACCGAAACGAGATGATGGACATTGGCATAGCTCTCGATGTCGCACAGCACCGGCACCCGGACCGAGCCGGGACGGCAGACGCGTGACAGATCATTGCGCATCAGATCGACGATCATCAGGTTCTCGGCCCGATCCTTGGCGCTGGCCGACAGTTCCGCCGCCAATTGCCGGTCCTCGACCGGGTCGGCGGCCCGCCGCCGGGTACCCTTGATCGGTCGCGCCTCGATGCGCCCGCCATCAACCCGCAGGAAGCGCTCGGGCGAATTGGTCAGCACGATCCGGTCGGCGTCGAGACAGAGATAGGCCGCGTGCGGGGCGGGTGAATGCGCGCACAAACGCCGGAAGACCGGCCAGGGCGTGGCTGCCGGGTCGAGGCGGACATCGAAGGCCTGGGACAGGTTGACCTGAAAGACATCGCCGGCATGGACATAATCACGCGCCTTGCGCGCCGCGGCGAGATAGGTGTCGCGATCCCAGCGCGGCGACCAATCGGCTGTCCCGGCAGGGACTGGCAGGTCAGTGGACGCATCAACCGCCTCGATCGCTGCGGCCAACTCTTGTGCCGCTTCGCGCGAGTTGCCGCGTACCACTAGCGTCCCCGCACCCCGGTCGAACTCGGCCCAGGCCGGATAGTGAGCCATCGCCAGCGGCGGCCAGCGCGGATCGAGATGAGGCAGGCGCTCGAAGGCGGCGGCAAGATCATAACCCAGCAATCCGGCCCACATCCCGCCATCACGCCGGGCGACGGCCGCGAACCGGTCGAAGCCATTGCGGCCCTCTCCGACAAGAACCTGGTCGGGCAACACATACAGACGCGCCCGCTCCTGCCGTCCGTCATGCAGGAGCAAGGCGTGCGGCTGGTCGCTCCACGGCATGAACGCCGTGACCGGATCACGCCAGGCAAGTGAAACTTCGTGTCGGGAAACCGCCATCGGGCGCGCGGCCTAGCCGGTCAGCCAACGCGCACGCAGCGCATCCCGCTCGTGCTCGGCAATGCCCAGATGATCGCGCACATAATGATCGACCCCGCCCATCACCTCGAAGGCCTGGCGCAGGTAATCGCCATCAACGCCCAGGAAGGTGCGCATCATGGCCGGCTCCATGGCCTGGCCGTAATCGGCCAGCACGCGTTCGCGGATACGCGGGATTATGGCGTCGAAATCGACCGCCTGGTTGGTCAATTCGTAATCGGCGACAATGGTGTCGGAATCGACCCCCAGCTCGTCGAGAATGATGGCGCAGAATATGCCGGTCCGGTCCTTGCCGGCAGCGCAATGGACCAGGAAACCAGCTTCGGCATCGCCGGTCGCCAGGGCCCGGTAGGCGTCGCGATAGACATCCTGATTGCCCGCTTCCATCGGGATCCGCCGATAGGCCGAGAGCATGTAGTCACGCACGCCTTCGGTCGTGTGCACGCCGGTTCGCAGAAAGCGCAGATGCGGCGGCTCGCCGGCATCACCCTTGTCAGACGCCAGCACGCGCGGCGCGATCGGGTCGGGCCAGTTGGACGGTTCATTGGTGCGTTCGCGCGGCTTGCGCAGATCGGCCACAACCTGGATGCCCAGCCCGCCGATATGATCCCAGTCAGGATCACTGGCGCGGGAAAAATGGCCGGAGCGATAGAGCCCCGTCTTCACCCGCGCGCCATCAAGGCCGTCATAGCCGTGAAAGTGCCGGAAATTATGGACGCCCTCGAGCGGTGTAATGCGTGTCATGTATCGGAGGTACGCAATCACCTGCCCCGCGGCAAGGCTGCCGCCCGACAAAATCCGTTGACGGCTGAATACACCGCCAACAGGCCTGACAGGATCAACCGACCTCCGCCTCGCCTATTTCGTCCAGAAGGCGACGATACTGCCCGATCAGGAAGCGCTCCTGCGAGGCCAGTTCGGTAAAGCCGGTCTGGGTGAAGCGCAGGCTGGGCACGAGGTCCTGGGGGCTCATGATCTGCGGGCCGGAAAACATCAGTTCGACAATCTGCCGCCAGGTCGATTCCACGCCATAGGCCTGCATTTCATAGATCCGGGCCACTTCCGACACGCGCTCATAAGGCAGCACATTCAGCCGACCATGTTGCTGCGCATGTTCCCAGGCAAAACGCGACAGACCGGGCGCGTTGACGCCGCGCGGCAGGACACGCGGAAATTCGTCGAACAACACGCCATCGGCCAGTTCCGGTGAGGCTTCGATCTCGGCCAGCCGCGCGCCGATCCGCTCGACCACTTCTTCGTGATAGGCGACGACATCTTCCAGCGCCTCGATATTGGCCTCGATCTCGGCCACCACACGCCCCATCGCCGCCTCTGCGGCGCGCCGGTCAGCGACATCCTCGCGCCATTCATTGACCAGAAAACCGAGCACAACCGCAAAGACGATGAGCGTCCCCTCGACCACGGCGCGACCGAACCAGGAGGGGAGTGAGGGCGTGTTGGCAGTCGACATGGGCAGGTCCGGTATTGTTTCAGACGAGACTATGCAGAATTGCCGCCGGACAACAACAGGACTGACACGGCTTGAGTCCCGGACAGTATCTCCCCGACCAGACGGGGTTACAGGACACGCGAGGCGCGAAAGCCTCCTTATTCACTTGTCAGCCAACCAGCCGCATCCGGTTTTCCAGCTCAAGGGTGAAACCGCGAAGCGGCCGCCTTGCGGCCCTTGACCTGGAAAACCGGATGCGGCGACATCTCGGCAAGTGAAGAATGTCCGGGTGAGCGCAAACGCGCCCACTCGTGACACATCCCCCGTTCCCCCCTACCTGAACGGCGGCTCGTCGAAGCTGCGCAGTTTGCGTGAATGCAGGGCCTCGCCCTCGTCGCGTTTGAGGATTTCCACCGTCTCGATTCCGGCGGCCAGGTGCTCCGACACCGAGCGCTGATAGAAGAGATTGGCGGCGCCGGGCAGTTTCAGCTCACCATGCAACGGCTTGTCCGAGACGCAGAGCAGCGTGCCGTACGGCACACGCAGGCGCAGGCCATTGGCGGCAATGGTGGCGGATTCCATGTCGACGGCGATGGCGCGGGACTGGTTGATGCGCCTCGCCTGGGCGGCATAGCGCAGCTCCCAGTTGCGGTCGGCATAAGTGGCGACGGTGCCGGTGCGCAGACGTGCTTTCAGCGCTTCGCGATTATCGCCAGAGACCGAAGCAACGCCCTGTTCCAGAGCGATCTGGATCTCGGCGATCGGCGGGATCGGGACTTCCAGCGGCAGGTCCTCGTCCAACACCGCATCATAGCGCAGATAGGCGTGGGCGAGCACGTAATCCCCAAGGCGCTGCGAGTGACGCAGTCCGCCGCAATGGCCGATCATCAGCCAGCATTGCGGACGCAGCACGGCGAGATGGTCGGTGATCGTCTTCGCGTTTGACGGGCCGACCCCGATATTGACCAGGGTGATGCCGCGACCGCCCGGGGCGATCAGGTGGTAGGCCGGCATCTGGAAGCGGCGCCAGGGTGCGCCCTCGACCACGGCATGGGCGTTCGGCGTTTCGGCATCGACACGCACATTGCCCGCCGCCGAGAATGCCTCGTAGTGATTGTCTTCCTTCAGCTGGCGGATCGCCCAGGCGGTGAAGGCATCGACATAGCGATGGTAATTGGTGAAGAGGATGAATTGCTGCGTGTCTTCATAGGGTGTGCCGGTGTAGTGGCGCAGCCGCTGCAACGAATAATCGACCCGGGGAGCCTCGAACAGGGAGAGCGGCTTGACCGCTTCCTGCTGCATCACCTTGAGCCCGTTGGGCAGGTCGTCATTGACCTTGGACAGGTCGGCATAGGGGAAGTGGCGGACCAGATCGGCCGGCGAGGCCGCGTCCATGTCCAGATCGTCGGCGCCGTCGAGCACATAGGAGAAGGGGATTTCCGTCTCCGACGGCCCGGTCTCGATGGTGATCTCGTACTGGTCGGCCAGCAGGGTCAGTTGCTCGATCAGATAGTCGGCGAACAGTTCGGGATGGGTGATGGTGGAGGCGTACAGCCCCGTATCGGTGAATTTGCCGAAAGCACGGCTGACCGGCGGCGGCGGGCCGTCCGGCTCATAGGTCACGCGCAGCTCGGGATAAACAAAAGCCCCCGACTTTCGCGTCGCTTCCGACGGCGGCGGTCCGCCATCAAGGAAGGTTTTCAACGCGGTCTGGAGGCGTTCAACGGACGTCTGGTAGAGCGCTTCGAGTTGCTCCACCGCTTCAGCGGGTGTCTTTGCGACCTTATAGTCTTTTTTCATCGCCGCTCTCATGCCCGATTTTGCGCGCCGGATAAAGGGCAAACCCGCTTCCCGGAAATGCAGACTGCCAAAACTCCATGACAGTCGTATTCAGAGATTGGCCTTGCGCGCTTGAACGGATATGCACGCCCGTTGCCCCGCAAGGGCCGCGAAACGGAGAGTTCAACATGGAACATGCGCAAAATTGGGTCGTCCTGAAATTTGGCGGCACCAGCGTTAAATCGCTGGCTGATTGGCGTGTGATTTCGAAACGGATCGAAGCCGTTCGGGCGCAGGGCAAACGCGTCTTCGTCGTGCATTCGGCCATCGCCACCATCTCCAACCTGCTCGACACGCTGGTCGCCCGCTCCGTCGAGGGTGAGGGCGAAGCCGAGCTGGACGCCATCAAGGCGCGCCACCTGGCGCTGGCCGACGAGCTGGGTGTGGACGGCAACAACCTCCTCGCCGACCATTTCGACGCGCTGACCCGGCTGCGCGCCGGCCTCGCCCTCACCGGCGATGCCTCGCCGCGCCTGAAAGCGCGCATCATGGCCCAGGGCGAGCTGATGGCGACCCGCCTCGGCCAGGCGTGGCTGGCCAGGGGCGGCACCGACTCGATCTGGCTCGACGCCCGCAACCATCTCACCGCCCTGCCCGCCTCCGGCGCACGCGGCTATCTGGCCGTCGACTGCCAGCATGATCATGACGACGACTTGCTGCGCCTGTGCGCCGAGCTGCCGCCGGTCATCGTCACGCAAGGCTTCATCGCCCGCCGCGAAGATGGAGATACGGCCCTTCTCGGGCGCGGCGGATCGGATACTTCGGCCAGCTATTTCGCCGCCAAGCTGGGCGCCGAGCGGATCGAGATCTGGACCGATGTGCCCGGCTTCTTCTCGGCCGATCCGCGTCTGACCGGCGCCGCCCGCCAGATCCGCTCCCTCGCCTATGCCGAAGCCCAGGAACTGGCCTCCATGGGCGCCGGTGTGCTGCATCCGCGCGCCATCTCACCGGTCCGAAGGGCCGGGATCGAGATGCAGGTGTTGTGCACCCACCGCCCGGAGATGTCCGGCACCACCATCTCGGTCAATCCATCCGAGGATGCGCCGCGCCTGAAGGCCGTTTCGGTCAAGCAGGGTGTACGCCTGATCACGCTGGAAACCGACGGTATGTGGCGCGCTTCGGGCTTCCTCTCGAAGGCTTTCGAACCCTTCTCCCGCCATGGCGTCTCGATCGACCTGGTCTCGACGTCGGAAACCTCGGTCACCGTCTCGCTGGATGATGATCCGGGCCTGACCCCGGATGTGCTCGGCGCGCTGGAGGACGACCTGGCCGAAATAGCCCGCGTCGAAATCATCGAGAATTGCGCGGCCGTCAGCCTGGTCGGTCGCGGCGTGCGCGCCCTGCTGGCCCAGTTCGGCCCGGCGATGGAGGCCTTCGCCCATTATCCGGTCCGCCTGGTCTCACAAGCCGCCAACGACCTCAACCTCACCGTCGTCGTCGATGGCGACCAGGGCAAGCCGCTCTGCCGGCGCCTGCACGACCAGCTGATCCAGCCCCGGCCGATGGACAAGACGTTCGGCCCCTCCTGGCGCGAGATCGGCGAGAACCTGACCGAGACCACCCCGGTCGGCACCGGCACCTGGTGGCGCGCCAAGCGCCAGGCCCTGCTCGACCTCTGCCCGGTCGATGGCGCAACCTATGTCTATGACCTCGAAACGGTGAAGACGCGCGCCAGTGCCGTCGCAGGCCTCAAGGGCCTCGATCGCGGCTGGTATGCGATGAAGGCCAATGGCCATCCCGACATGATCCGCACCGCGGTCGAAGCCGGGCTGGGCGTGGAATGCGTCTCGATCAACGAAGTCATGGCCGCCCGCAAGGCGGTGCCGGACCTGCCCGTCGACCGCATCCTCTTCACCCCGAATTTCGCCCCGAAGGCGGAATACGCGCAGGCCCTGGAAATGGGCATTCACCTGACCCTGGACGGGCTGCACCCGCTGCGCGCCTGGCCGGAGATCTTCAAGGGTCGCAAGATCACGCTGCGGATCAATCCCCAGCGTCCTGAGGGTCATCACAAACATGTCCGCACCGCCGGGCCGGAAGCCAAATTCGGTCTGCATGCCGACGAGCTGGTCGAGGCCCGCAAGCTCGCGGAGAAGGCGGGCGCCATCATCAACGGCCTTCACGTCCATTCCGGCTCGGGGATTTCCGATCCCGATCATTGGCGCCGCGTTGGCCTGTTCCTGGTGGAGACCGCCCGTGACATGCCCGATGTCGAAATCCTTGATCTGGGCGGCGGTCTCTCGGTCGATGAAGCCTCCGGTGTGCGCCGCATCGACATGGCGGCGCTCGACCAGGTCCTGACCGACCTCAAGACGGCCCATCCCAAATACCAGCTCTGGATCGAGCCGGGCCGCTATATCTCGGCCGAGTCCGGCGTGCTGCTGGCCCGCGTAACCCAGCTCAAGCACACGCCGGATGCGCGCTTTGTCGGTATCAATACCGGCATGAACTCGCTCATCCGCCCGGCCCTCTACGGCGCCCGCCACGAGATTGTGAACCTGACAAGGCTCGACGAACCCTCGGCCTGGATCGCCGATATCGTCGGCCCGATCTGTGAAACCGCCGACCGCCTCGGCGCCCAGCGCCTGATGCCGAAGACACAGGAAGGCGATGTCATCCTTATTGCCAATGGCGGCGCCTATGGGCGGGTGATGGCGTCGAGCTATAATATGCGCGAACCGGCGGGTGAGGCTGTGATTTAGACGCCCTCCTCTCCCCGACCCTGCGTTTTCATCCTGGATGGAAACGCAGGGCGGCGGCCGAAGCGCATGCGCAAGCTGGCAAACAGCGTCAGACCGATCACGCTCAGGACCGGCGCCAGGAGCGCGAGCGGCGAACGCAGGACGGGCGGCAACACCGAGTTATTGCCGAAGAAGAAGATAAAGCTGGCGATGAAGAGGGCAAAGCCCATGCGCCAGACATGCCGGGTCAGGCGCTGGCGGTCATTCGCAGCTCCGCGCCGCAGGGCCAGGATATCAATCCCGGCAATCCAGAACGCCACACCGCCAAGGCTGTAGAAGGCCATGGGCGGCAAGTCGTTCAATGTGCCCGAGGGCAGGCTGGCGACCACCAGGCCGGAGCCGACCGCCGCGATGGCGACGAGGGAGATAAGGCCGGCGGCGACCCGCTCAGCCAGACCCGTAATCCGGGCGGCGGCCATCCAGCCGGTCGTCACGGCATGCCCGGCCAAGAGGGCGAGGAAGGCGGTGAACAGGATTGAGCGCGACAGGCTCATATACAGGCCGCTGGCGCAAAGCAGCAGCATCGAGACCACAAACACCCGCCCGGCCAGGCGATGCGAAGTGCCGCCCTTGCGGACAAGAAAGGGCGTGCCGCCAGCAAGGAGGCAGATCACACCGACGAGGAAATGGAGCTGTCCGACAAGCGGCAGGCTGCTGATGGTGCTGATCATGACGCCGTTCCCGCATGACGGCGCGACCGCTTCAACAGCGTGCGAGCGAGGAATAGCAGGATCAGCAAGGCCGTCAGCCCCTCGGGCAGGGACAGCAAGCCGCTCTCTCGCAACGCCTCGGGAAAGACACGGGCACCCGGTCCGGTGAAGAAGGACCCGACCGCAATGAAATAGGCCAGACCCATGCGCCAGAGATGGCGGGCGATGCGGTGACGCGGGGAGACGGGGCCGCGCACCAGCAAGGTCAGATCGGCGATTGCACCCATCGCGGTCATCATGGCCAGCATCAGATAGTCCTCGGCGGCAAAACCGAACAGGCGGCCGGTCTCTGTCTGGAAGGCCATGACAGCCAGCGTCGTCAGTCCAGCCAGTCCGAAGAGGATGGCGGCCAGGGCCGTCCATTCGAAGGCACCAGGCCGGTGGGTCCGCCAGCGCGCGGCACGCCATCCGGTCAGAACCAGATAGGCGGCCAGCAGCCCGGCGAAGGCAGTGATCAACAGGCGGTCGGGTTCCAGGACTCCTATCACCGCGCCGGACAGCGCGGTCGCCAGCATCGAGACCAGGAAGAGCGATCCGGCAGCCCGGTGGATGGACTTGCCCTTGGGGGCCAGGAAAGCCATCCCGCCAGCGGCGACACAGAGCGTGCCGGTGAGGACATGAAAGAGTGTGAGTAATTCGGGCGTCATGCTGGATTCCTGATTTGGCCTGTGTCAGAGAGCGAGGCTCGTAACATGTCGGATTGCGAATATTTGCGCGCCTCGCCCTGCAGGCGCGGACACCGGACATGTCCGGGCCAGCCGGTCCGGACAGGCAAACTCCAGCAAGGCGCATTGCCCGCATGAGCTCATCCGCCTCTCTAGACCTGCTGCCATTTGCCCTCGCCTCGGCAGCGAGCGGGCAGTCCCTGCTCTGCCTTCTTGTTGTGCTGACCGGCCAGTCCAGCCCATTGCCGCGACGCTGGCTGGCCGGGCTTTTCACCATGCTCGCCATCCTCGCTTCCGGTCCGGTCGTGGCGGCGATGCTGCCCAGCGGGCAAGCGCTGATGGCCGGTCTCCTGCTGGTCGCACTCTACGCCCTGCCACCGCTCTTCTGGGGTTATGTTACGGCCCTGACACGGCTGGGCCCGGACGCGCCTCGACCGCTTTCGCTCTGGCATTGGGTCGGGCCGGGACTGGCCCTGGCCTGTGCCGGGCTGATCTGGACGCTGCCCGCGGGAAGCGTCGATTTCATCCTGGCGACCGGCGAGCTGCCGGGCGGAACCCACGCTGCGGCAACTGTCTTTTGCGTCTTCGTCCTCGTGCTGGCCTGGAACCTGGTGTCGGGCGTCTATGTCCACCGCATCCTGTCCCGTCTGAACGCCTATAGACGCGCCCTGCGCGACCATTTCTCCAATACCGAACGCCGCGAACTGGCCTGGCTTCGGGTCATGATTGTCGCGATCGTCGCCGTCTGGCTGGCCGTCATGGCGGTGCTTGTCTGGGACAATCTGGTCGCGAGCCTGTCGCTTCCACCGGTTGTCGGCAGCCTGCTGGTCATGCTGCTGACGACGATGCTAGCCGCGCGTGGCCTGTCACAATTCCCGGGTCTGGCAACGGTCGAGCCGGTCGACGGGGGCACGAATGTCGACGCGCCGGATGATGAGACAGGCCCCAAATACCGCAAGTCTGCCCTCGAACCGGATCACGCCGCCCGCATCGCCGCGCGCATTGAAGCCGTCATGGTCAAGGACGCGCTCTATCTCGACCCCAACCTGTCGCTGCCGAAACTGGCCAAGGCCATCGCCGTACCGGCCAATCTGGTCTCCCAGGTTCTCAACCAGAACCTCGACACCACCTTCTTCGACTACGTCAATCGCTGCCGGATCGCGGCGTCGCTGCCAAGGGTTCTCGCGGGCGATGCGACCGTCCTGACCATCGCACTGGATGTCGGCTTCAACGCCCGCTCGACCTTCTATACCGCTTTCAAGGCCGCCACCGGCCAGACCCCAAGCCAGTGGCGGGCCAGCCAGAGCACTGAGCCGGGATAGGGCGGCACGGACTGTCGCGCGCGCCCAGAGCGTCAATGGCACGCCTTGTTCAGCGCGGCGAGGCGCCAGTAATTATAGGGCAAGGGTGCCAGGAAACCGGCCAGCAGCATGATCGGAATCACCCACCAGGTGAGCATCGCGCCGCCGGTCAGCCAGACATCGACGCCATTCATCACCGCTTCCATGGCGATCATCGAGATGAAGGACATGCCGATGGCCGTCCTGAAAGCCGTGGCGAGCGCCATCTGGCGCGACAGGATAACGGTTTCCAGCGCAATCGAAGTCAAGAGCCCGTTGATAATGGCCAGGCTCATGACCGCCAGCATCGGCCAGCCGAAGTCGAAAACCTGGAAGATGGCGATTGTGCCGAAATCGCCAATCGAACAGCCCAGCAGGCACCAGGCGGTATTCTTTGACGCATTGCGCCAATGGCCCGGATTCGACCAGAAGGCCGGTTGGGCAAGAGTGAGGGTTGGGGCGGACATGTCATGCTCCTTTGTCAGCAACCGTGCTGGACGCTAATGCTTCCAGTAACTGGAAGGTCAAGGAGGGATGAATGAAGATCAGCGACGCCGCCAGGCGCGCCGGGCTGCCGGTCAAAACCGTCCGCTATTATGCCGATATCGACCTTGTCCGGCCGCCGGGACGGACAGACAGCAATTACAGGGACTATGACCCGGCAGCGCTGGCCAAACTGGTTTTTGTGCGCCGCGCCCGCGATTTCGGCTTCTCCATCCCGGAATGCCGAAACTTGCTCGCCCTCTATGAGGACCGCGACCGCTCGAGCGCCGATGTCCGCGCCCTCGCCGTCACCCATCTTGCCGAAATCGAGGAAAAACAACGCCAGCTCGCCGCCCTGCGCGACGAACTCGCCCATCTGGTGAGCGCCTGCCAAGGCAATGACCGGCCGGACTGCCCGATCCTGGATCGGCTGGAGACGGAATAGCGGGCGGCTGGGCCGATTTTGCGTGCCACTACGCACACCACCCCGTCACCACCCACATTTTTCCCGGCCGAAGCCCCGCAAAAGCGGGGCGCAGAGCCGGGACCCACCGGCCTGGCTGGCCAGCGATGAGTCTCCCGTGGGTCCCGGATCGCGCTGATGCGCGTCCGGGAAAAATAGTGGGGGTTGGTTTGGGGAAAGGCGCGCGCGGCGCATTCCCCGCCCGAAACTCCTTGCCGGGAGTTCGCCGTATCGGGTTCTTCAGCTCAAGGGTGAAACCGCGGAGCGGCGCCTGCGGCGCCCTTGACCTGAAGAACCCGATACGGCCCGCTGGCTGACAAGAGGTTATGGATGTTTGTGCGCGGGGGCGCCTGGATAACAAAAGGCCCCCGGCGTCTGCCGAGGGCCCTCTGATACGGTTCGGATGGCGACGGATTACTCCGCCGGCTCTTCCGTCTTCTCCACCTTCATCTTGTCGAACATGCCCCACACGCCTTCATCGCCGTGCCAGTCGCCCTTGGTGGCGCCCTTGGAGTATTCGGTGGCTCTGGCTTCGAAGAAGTTGGCGTGCTCGACGCCGTTGAGGATTTCCGACAGCCAGGGCAGCGGGTGTTCCTTGACGCCATAGATCTTGGGCAGGCCGAGCTGGCCGAGACGCCAATCGGCGATATAGCGGATATAGGTCTTGATATCGTCCGGCGTCATGCCTTCGACGTCACCGGCCTCGAAGGCCAGGTCGATGAATTTGTCTTCCAGGCCAACCACGGTGCGGCAGCACTCGGTGATGTCGTCCTTGACCTCCTGGGTCAGGGCGCCGGTCTCCTCGGCGAAGGCGTGGAAGAGCTTGATCATGCCTTCGCAATGCAGGCTCTCATCACGGATCGACCAAGTCACGATCTGGCCCATCCCCTTCATCTTGTTGAAGCGCGGGAAGTTCATCAGCATCGCAAAGGAGGCGAACAGTTGCAGGCCTTCGGTGAAGGCGCCGAACATCGCGACGGTGCGCAGGATGTCGGCTTCGTCCTCGACGCCGAAGCGCTGCATGTAGTCATGCTTGTCGGCCATGGCCTGGTATTCCATGAAGGCCGAGAACTCCGAGTCCGGCATGCCGATCGTCTCCAGCAGGAGCGCATAGGCGGCAATGTGGATCGTCTCCATGTTGGAGAAGGAGGCCAGCATCATCTTCACCTCGGTCGGGCGGAAGACGCGGCTGTAGCGCTCCATGTAATTGTCATTTACCTCGACATCGGACTGGGTGAAGAAGCGGAAGATCTGGGTCAGCAGATTGCGCTCGCCATCATTGAGCTTGGTCGCCCAATCCTTGCAGTCCTCGCCGAGCGGGACTTCTTCCGGCATCCAGTGGACCTGCTGCTGCTTCTTCCAGAAGTCATAAGCCCACGGATAGCGGAAGGGTTTGTAGGAATGCGAGGTGGTCAGGAGGCCGGGAAGTTTCGCGGTTTCAGTGGTCATGGTCTCGGCTCTCCTGCTTGGCGCTGGCAGCCCACATGGCGCGCGCCCGAATCATTGCGATGAACACAACATATTGTGTTCGTGGTTTCCAAATCGTCTACAACTTGATGAAGCCATGACTGATCGCGACTGTGGAAACTGCCCGATTCCCCTGTTCATGGGCAGGGTTGGCCACATCACGATTTCTGTCAGAGGGTGGCGCGTCGCAGGCCTCGGCCCCTACCAGCGCCAGTTGACCGTCACCGCGCCGAATTCCTCGGTTTCGTCGAAGGCGCGAACGCCGGCGACATGGCGGTATTCGCGACGCACATAGGCCAGCGACAGATCGGCCTTGCCCATGCGCATGGCGATGCCGGCCTGGGCATCACCGATCACCTCACGCTGGGTGAGATACATGGCATTTTGGAAATCAACGCCGGCACCCGGGTCGTACATCAGGGTTCGGCGGTCAGCCCCTGCAAAAACATACCATGCCGGGCTCTCGGACAAATTGTTCTGACGCAGATATTGCCCGACGCGCACCTCGGCACCGGCACTGGTCGCCGAACCGTCCGGCCCGACACTGACGGCTGCCCGCGGCGTGAAGCTGACATCGAGCTCTTCACCGGCACCGGGCGACTGGAAGGCCCGCTCATAGGCGACGGCAATCGTCGCCTCGTGCCGGCCACGATCCAGCACAACCGGTGAATAACTGTCGCCCCGGGCGGCGAACAACTGGTGAGCCCGATCTGTCCGCGAGTCCTCGAGGACGGCGACCTCAATCACTCCGGCATTGCCCAGATCAATCCTGGTGGCGCCGGTCGGTGTCAGTCCGGCGAGCGGATTGCCACTGAACGGGTCATCACTCAGCGCCAGGGCCGACAGGGCCACGCGGGCCGCTTCAGGCGACAGCGGTCGGACATCGCCTTCAACGGCGATCTGCTGTTCAATCATCTGGGTGGACGATGCCCAGTCAGACGCCGCCTCGCCGGGCTGAGTCAGCACCCACGAGACACCGCCAAGCGCGACAAGCCCCGCCGTCATGATCTCCGATGTGCGCCCGAAAGCCATCACGCATCTCCCCTCGCGCGACACTGGGCAATCGGCGGCGGTTACGCACGCTGATTCACCCTGGAAGCGAAAAGGTTAACGGTGCCCGCGAACCGGGTCCAATGAAAGGCTTGCTGCAATGCGAAAAGCCAGACGCAAAAAGGGGCGCCTTGCCGCGCCCCTTTTCTGCCGCTCCTACCCCCTCGGTCGGACCGGCGATGTGCTCGCCACACCTATTGGCAGGCGAGGCATTCCTCATAGTCGGTCGGCGCGGCCTCGGCCATCGAGGCTTCAGCGTCCGATTTCTTCTCGGAGCCGGCATAGGCCGCCCGCTGAATCGATTTGGAGCGGCAATAGTAGAGCGATTTCACGCCCTTCTCCCAGGCCGACCAATGCAGCATGTGCAGGTCCCACTTATCGACATCGCCCGGCAGGAAGATGTTGAGCGACTGCGACTGGCACACATAGGGCGTGCGGTCGGCTGCGTGCTCGATGACCCAGCGCTGGTCGATCTCGAAAGCGGTACGGAAAGTCGCCTTCTCGTGCTCGTCGAGGCAATCGAGATGCTGGACCGAGCCTTCCGCTTCCAGGATCGACGCCCACATGCCCGGCGTGTTGAGGCCCTTGGCTTCCAGCACGGCTTCCAGTTGCGGGTTCTTGACCGTGGTCGAACCCGACAGCGTCTTGTGGGTGTAGACATTGGCCGGGATCGGCTCGATGCCGGCGGACACGCCGCCACAGATGATCGAGATCGAGGCCGTCGGCGCAATTGCCAGCTTGTGCGAGAAGCGCGCCTTCACGCCGGAGGCTTCGGCATCCGGGCAGGCGCCGCGTTCTTCGGCCAGCTTCACCGAAGCGGCATCGGCGGCGGTGCGGATATGCTTGAACAGTTTGAGGTTCCACGACTTGGCCATGGCGCTCTCGAACGGCGCATTCATCTGCTGCAACAGGGTGTGCATGCCCATCAGGCCGAGGCCCACCGAACGTTCCTGGATGGCAGAGTAGACGGCGCGGTCCATCTCTGCCGGGGCGCGGTCGATGAAGTCCTGCAGCACATTGTCGAGGAAGCGGTAGATGTCCTCGATGAAATCGGGATTGTCCTTCCACTCCATGTATTTCGCCGCATTGAGCGAAGACAGGCAGCAGACCGCGGTGCGCTCCTTGCCGTTCTGGTCGAAACCGGTCGGCAGCATGATTTCGGCACACAGGTTGGACTGGCGCACCTTGAGGCCCAGCTTGCGCTGGTGGGCCGGCAGGGCGCGGTTCACCGTGTCCGAATAGATGATGTAGGGCTCGCCGGTCTGCAGGCGCAGCTCGATGATCTTCTGCCACAACTTGCGGGCATTGACCGTTTTGACGACCTCACCGGATTTCGGCGATTTCAGCTCGAACTCTTCATCATCGCGCACGGCTTCCATGAAGGCGTCGGAGATATTGAGGCCGTGGTGCAGGTTCAGGGACTTGCGGTTGAAGTCGCCGGACGGTTTGCGGATTTCGAGGAATTCCTCGATTTCCGGATGGTGGATATCCAGATAGACGGCGGCCGATCCGCGACGCAGCGAGCCTTGCGATATTGCCAGGGTCAGGCTGTCCATCACACGGATGAAGGGAATGATGCCGGAGGTCTGGCCGATTTCGCCGATTTTCTCGCCGATCGAACGGACATCGCCCCAATAGGTGCCGATACCGCCGCCATTTGAGGCGAGCCAGACATTTTCGGTCCAGGTGCCGACAATATCGTCGAGACTGTCGCCGACCGAATTGAGGAAGCAGGAGATCGGCAGACCACGATCGGCGCCGCCATTGGACAGGACCGGTGTCGCGGGCATGAACCAGAGCTGTGAGATGTAATCATACAGACGCTGGGCGTGTTCGGTATCATCGGCATAGGCGGTGGCGACGCGGGCAAACATGTCCTGATAGCTCTCGCCGGGCAGGAGATAGCGGTCTTCCAGGGTCTTCTTGCCGAACTCGGTCAGGAAGGCATCGCGCGAACGGTCAATGCGGACGCTCTCGACGACGCGCAGGTGCGTGGTGTCAGCCGCCGGTTTCGACGTCGTTGATTTGGGCTTGCCACGACGGGTCGTGGAAACGGTCTGCCGGGCGTCGTCCGGTGTCTGTTTTGCGGCTGTATCCATTGGCGTCATGGTAAGTCTACTCCCCAAGCCCGAGGCAAAAAATCCCTGCTGCGACAGCCCCAATGCTGCGCACCGAACAAACCCAAAGGTCGTCTGAAAATCTGTATAGTGTGTCGCTGTCGCCAGCCGACCCAACATATAGTGGATCAAAGCCGGGGCGCTGGTCAACGGGGAGAATGATCCTTGAGCGGATTTTTTGGTTAACAAGCCGCTAATAAGATATGCGCCCCGTCACACATCGTTAACGGGGCGCATCCGCGTGTCCAACAAGGATTAACAGCCGTTAACCCCGGCTCACTCGAGATTGAGCAGTTCCGGGTCACCGCCCTGCGCCGCGATGTTGATTGACACCGTTCGCTCGCCGGCAAAACGGTGCAGATAGTGTGGCCCGCCCGCCTTGGGACCCGTGCCAGACAAGCCCTCTCCGCCAAATGGCTGGACCCCGACAACAGCGCCCACCATGTTGCGATTGACGTAGATATTGCCAGCCGGCACCAGCGACTGAATTTGCCTGTGGAAAGATGTCAGGCGTGAATGGATGCCGAGGGTCAGACCATAGCCCTTGTCGGCAAGCTCGGCGGCGATGGCCGACAATTCCTTGCGCTTGTAGCGGACGACGTGGAGAATCGGGCCGAACACCTCGCGCTCAAGCAGGTCCAGCGACGGCAGCTCAACCAGTGTCGGCCCGAAGAAGAAGCCGCTGTCAAACTTGTCGCCGACATCGATCTGCTTGATGATTTTCGCGCCGGCCTCCATGCGCTCGACATGGCGCAGCAGGATTTCCCGGGCCTCATTGTCGATCACCGGGCCGACATCGGTTGCCGGATCGCTCGGATCGCCGATCTGCAACTCGTCCATCGCCCCGGCCAGCCCCTCGATGATCTCGTCAGCAGTGTCTTCCGGCAGGAAGATCACCCTCAGAGCCGAACACCGCTGACCGGCCGATCCGAAAGCCGAGTTGATCGCGTCGTCAACGACCTGCTCCTTCAGGGCGGTGGTATCGACGAACATGCCATTGAGCCCTCCGGTTTCGGCAATCAGCGGGGCAATCGCGGTCTCACGGGCGGCCAGGGACCGATTGATCAGGCGCGCGACCTCGGTCGAGCCGGTGAAGGCAACACCGGCGGTGCGGGGATCCGTGGTCAATGCTGCTCCAACGATCTCCCCGCGGCCCGGCAGGAGGTGCAACACGTCCGCTGGCAGACCGGCGGCGTGAAACATCTTCACGGCCTCAAAGGCGATCAGCGGAGTCTGCTCGGCCGGCTTGGCCAGCACGGTATTGCCGGCCGCAAGGGCAGCGGCGATCTGGCCGGCGAAGATCGCCAGCGGGAAATTCCACGGGCTGATGGTGACGAAGACACCCCGCCCCTTCATGCCCAGATGATTGGTCTCGCCTGCGGGACCCGGCAGCCGTACGGCGCTGTCGAATTCACGCTCGGCCTGAGCGGCATAATAACGGCAGAAGTCGACCGCCTCGCGCACTTCGGCGATGCCGTCGGCGAGGGTCTTGCCGGCCTCGACGGCCATGATCGCCAGCAGCCGGTCCATATCCGCTTCCATGGCATCGCCCATGGCCCGCAGGATGGCGCCGCGCGCCCGACCCCCGCGCTGGTCCCAGCCCGGCTGGGCGGCAACGGCACTGTCGAACGCGGTGTCGACATCTTCGACGGACGCGTCGACCACCGCACCGACCTGACGACTCATATCGACCGGTGACATCACCTGATGCGCGGCACCGTCGACCGCATGCCCGGCCACCAGGGGTGACGCCATCAGCTGGTCTTCGCGATTGAAAGCCTCCAAGGCCCGCGCAACGCGATTACGGGCCGAAGCCTGGGCCAGATCCAACCCGTCCGAGTTGGCCCGCTCCTCACCATAAAGATCGCGCGGCAGCGCGATCTTGGCATGACGGTCGATTGTCGCGGCCGCCTCGAACGGACCACCGGCAACCTGCTCGACCGGCACTTCGGGATCGAGGAAGGAGTGTACGAAAGAGGTATTGGCGCCGTTCTCAAGCAGACGACGGACCAGATAAGGCAACAGGTCTTCATGGCTGCCGACCGGCGCGTAGACCCGCACCGGCGTGTCAGGGTTCAGCTGACCGTCAGCCGCGTAGAGGGCGTCGCCCATGCCGTGCAGGCGCTGGAACTCGAAGGCATCGACACCGGCCTGCTGGGCCAGCTCGCGCACGGCAGCCAGCGAATGGGCATTATGGGTGGCGAACTGGCCATAGATCGCATCCGGCGCCCCCAGCATGACGCGGGCACAAACGAGATAGTTGAGGTCCGTCGCCGGCTTGGTGGTCCAGACCGGAAAGTCCGGCCAGCCATTCTGGTGGCCGAACTTGATCTCACTGTCCCAATAAGCGCCCTTGACCAGACGGACCATGAAGCGACGCTCGCTGGCCCGGCCCAGCTCGATCAGCGTCTCGATCACCTGGCGGGCGCGCTTCTGGTAGGCCTGCACCGCCAACCCAAGCCCGTTCCAGCCGGCCAGTTCCGGCGCGCGCGCCAGCTTGTCGAGCAGTTTCAGCGACAGGATCAGACGGTCGGATTCCTCAGCGTCGAGGCAGAAGCTGATATCATGCGACTTCGCCGCGACCGCCTGTTCGAGCACCAGCGGGTAAAGCTCTTCGAGCACCCGCTTTTCCTTCACCGCCAGATATTTGGGGTGCAGGGCGGAGAGCTTGACCGACACGCCATGCACGCGTTCGACCGGGCCCTCTTCGCGGGCCTTTCCAACTGCGGCAATCGCTTCGAGATAGCGCTTGTGATAGCGCGCCGCGTCCTTGGCCGTGCGGGCGCCCTCGCCCAGCATGTCAAAGGAGCACAACTCACCTTCACCCTTCTTCGCGCGCTTGAGACCTTCCTTGATGGTCCGCCCCAGCACGAATTCCTCACCCATGATGCCCATGGCACGGAAGACGGCGGCGCGGATTACCGGCTCGCCCATTTTCTGGGTCAGCTTGCGCAGATAAGTGCCGGGGCTCTTTCGCGCCTCCGGTTCGACATCGATGATGTTTCCGGTCAACATCAGCCCGATGGTCGAGGCGTTGACCAGCCAGCTCTCGGACCGCCCCATATGCTCCGACCAGGCGCCGTCCGAAATCCGTTCCGCGATAAGCTTGTCCGCAGTGGCCGCGTCAGGGACGCGCAGCAGTGCTTCGGCCAGGCACATGAGAGCGAGACCCTCACGGTTGGACAGGGTGAACTCCTGCAGGAAGCTGTCCATCAGTCCGCGCGCCTTGGTAGTCTCGCGCGCAGTCCTGACCAGCTCGACCGCGGCATCACGCACGCGCGCCTGCGCCGCATCGTCCAGCCCGGTGGCCGCCGCCAGGTCGCGGACACTCGCCGTCTCGTCGGCGAATTTCACCGCATCAAGATCATCCCATCGCATCATGTCACGGGCCTGGACATTCATGGCGGAAACTCCCTGTTGGGCAAGTGATTGGCGCGGACAATGGTATGGCGTTTTGACAAGAGCAAGCGAAGTCTTCCGCTCGTCTGTCTTCGCACTCACATCCCTTGGGCGGACCAAACAGCGAACGCCCTTCGTCTTCGAGACAAACATTGCGTGGCGACCGGTACAAGCCCGGCCTGATCACAAATTTCTTGCCCGCTGAACGGTCGCCGGCGACGAAGTCTCCCGGCTCGATGTCGCTGCTTTTCAGCCGCCCCGCCGGTCTACCGCTTTCTTCGCTTCAAGCTGCGGCATTCGCCGCTATGCTGACAGCTGACATTGCGGACCCGTTCCGCTACATCCGCAGCGCAACAACCGGACCTGCCCGGTGCTCCACGCGCCCGACCCGATACAGGATGCCATGACCGACGCCAACGAAACCCAGTCACCCGACACCGATGCCGATCTGGACACGGAGGCCGACATCGACACCGGAAATGGCGGCGACGAACGCCCGCAACGCATCATGCTGGTTACCGACGCCTGGGAGCCGCAGGTAAACGGGGTCGTGCGCACCCTGTCCCGTACCGTCGAGGAAGCCCGCGCCATGGGTCACCAGGTCGAGGTGATCCATCCCGGTCTCGGCTACAAGACCATTCCCATGCCGACCTATCCGGAGATCAAGCTGGCGCTGGGTGCCCGCAAGGATATCGCGCAGCGCTTCAAGGCCTTTGAGCCGGAAGCCATCCACATCGCCACGGAAGGACCGCTGGGCATGGCGGCGCGGCGCATCTGCGTGAAGTGGAAACTGCCTTTCACCACCAGCTACCACACCAAATACCCTGAATACATCAATGCCCGCTTCCCCTTCATCCCGGTCGGCCTGGGCTATGCCTTCATGCGCTGGTTCCACAATGCCTCGGGCCGGGTGATGGTCACGACGCCGTCGATGCGTGACGATCTCGCCGGGCGCGGCTTCAAGAATCTCACCGCCTGGGCGCGCGGTGTCGATGTCGACCTGTTCAATCCCGACAAGCGCTTCATCGGCGGCGAAGATGTCTATGCCGGCCTTGAACGTCCGATTTACGTCAATGTCGGCCGGATCGCGGTCGAGAAGAATATCGAAACCTTCCTCAAGCTCGACCTGCCTGGCACCAAGGTGGTTGTCGGTGACGGTCCGCAGCGCGAAGAGTTGCAGGAACGCTATCCCGACGCCGTCTTCCCGGGGCCGAAATTCGGCCCCGAGCTGGCGCGCTGGTTTGCCGATGCCGACGTCTTCGTCTTCCCCAGCTGGACCGACACATTCGGCCTGGTCAATCTGGAAGCGATGGGATGCGGCACCCCGGTCGCGGCCTTCCCGGCGCACGGGCCCAAGGACATCATCCCCGGTTCGGGCGGTGGCTTCATCAATGACGATCTGCGCCAGGCCTGCCTGGACTGCCTCGAGATCGACCGCGCAGCGCCGCGCGCCCATGCCGAGAAACACTCCTGGCGACAGTGCGCGATCGACTTCATTACCAATCTCACCCCGCACCCCAAACCCGAACGCCGCCGCTTCTGGCGCCGCCTGCGCAAGCGCAAGACGCTGTACTAGGGGTCAGTCGCCGTCCCGGTCCAGGTCCGCTGAATCGATCTCATAGTCGAGAATGTCAGCGGGCTTGCATTCGAGCACCAGGCAAAGCCGGGACAGGGTGTCAAAGCGGACTCCTCGCACATGTCCGCGTCGCAGCAGCGACAGCTGGGTTTCGGATATGCCGATCTGTTCGGCGACATCGCGAGCGCGCACCTGTCTTCGGGCGAGGACAAGGTCAAGTGTGACGCGGACCGGCATCAGACGAATCCGTCCAGATGCGCCTTCATCACCGCCGCGCGACGCGCCAGCAAGACCAGCGCCAACCCCACGAGCGCGATCGCCAGCGCATTAACATCAAGCGCGAACTCAACTCCGCGCATCTGCGTAAAACCATTGCCGATCAGGTAGATGAGGCCCGGCTGAACAATCACAACTGCCACCGCACCCAGCATCAGGGACGCGCCCATCGCCTGAAGACCCCGGATCATCGCCTCGTCGAACGCATTCCCCCGGTCGAGATCGGCGAGGACATTGGCAACGGACCACACAGCCCACAGAAAGAAGGCCGGCGCAATCAGGCCAACCAGTCCAGCGGCCATCCGGGTGCCCACCCCGGGCCCCGATGATGACAGGGCCGACAGATCGACCTGGCCAGCGAACAGGACGAGCCCGAGCCCGCAGACGCCGACGCGAATGAGAAGCGGGGTGGATGGATTTGGCATGCGAAACCTCCTCGCAAAAAATTTAATCCGGAGGTCAATTTATTTAGGTTTTAGTTAAAGTCAATCTACAAACAAAAAAGGGGGGCGGCACTAGGGCCGCCCCCTTGATAGCAATCGAGAAGCGAGACCTATTCCGGCGACTGCGTCATCGCGGTCAGGTTGACGGCGGCGTCGCGGGTGGCGTCGCGTTCGGCGTCGGGCAGCGGGATCAGGCCGCGGTCTGTGAGATAGCCGAACTCACCCCAGGAATCCTCGGAGGTGAACTCCTCGACATAGCCGGCCAGGCCCGGAATGATCGCCGCATGCTGGTTCTTCACATAGAAGAAGAGCGAGCGGGAGACCGGATAGCTGCCGTCAGCGATATTCTCGAATTCCGGTGCGACGCCGTCGATCGAGACCGCCGAGATGCGGTCGGAGTTCTGGTCGAGGAAGGAAAAGCCGAAGACTCCAAAGGCGGTCGGCGTGTTGACCAGGGTCTGGACGATCGCATTGTCGTTTTCGCCGGCATCGATCCAGGCGCCGTCCTCACGGATGCGGCTGGCGATCTGCTCGAAACGGTCACGGTCAATGTCGCGCAGCGCGTCCATGCAGGCGATGTGGCGGGCGCCATCCTGCAGGGCCAGCTCGACAAAGGCGTCACGGGTGCCCGAGGTCGGCGGCGGGCCGAAGACTTCAATACGCTGACGCGGCAGCGACGGGTCAATGTCCGACCAGCGCGTGTTCGGGTTGGGAATGAAGCTGGAACAGCTGTCATCGGCCGGGACTTCGGCGGCCAGGGCAAGCCAGACCTGGTCGAGGGTCATGTCGACATCAGCCGCACCGCGATCGGCCGCACCGATGACAATGCCGTCAAAACCGATCCGCACTTCGGTGATCTCGCGCACGCCGTTTTGCTGGCAGCGCTCATATTCCGAGCCGCGCATGCGGCGGGAGGCGTTGACGATGTCCGGATGCTCGGTGCCGACACCGGAACAGAACAGACGCAGCCCGCCGCCCGAGCCGGTCGATTCGACCACCGGGGTCGGCTGTCCGGTCTTGGCACCGAAGCTTTCGGCCACAGCCGTCGAGAAAGGGAATACGGTCGAAGAGCCGACAATGCGGATCTGTTCACGCTGTTGCGCCTCGGCGCCACCAGCGATCGCCACGACCGCGAGGGCGGCGGCGAGTTGAGCCTGGAGTTTCATGTCTTCAATTCCTTGCTACCAAACGATGCGGGCACGGCCAGGCCGGGCCCGGGTTGATCAGAAATCCCATTGCAGTCGAAGCTGTGCGCCCGACACGTCGGTGTCGGCTGCGCCCGGGACTGAAAGGCTGCCGTCGACGAGGTTGGCCATGATGCGAACATGGTCTTCCAGATACCAGTTCACGCCGAGGGTCCAATTGGTGAGTTCGCCCGCGGCGACACTGTCGAGGTCGGCGCGGTCATAGCGAACCGCGACCTCCCAGGCACCGGGTCCGCCTTCGGAGACGGTGGTGGCGGGACGCGTGCGACCAAACTTGCCCGAGCCGGCCGAATAGGAGCGGCTTTCCCCGGTGAGAAACCAGCCCATGCTGGCGTATTGCGTGTTGAAGTCGGGATCGCCAGCCGGGCCGTCCAGCGACATATCCATCCACTCCGCTTCGGCGTGAAAGGGGCCATTGATGACGGCAGCTTCCAGTCCCCAGAAAAAAGAAGTTTCAGCTTCGCCCAGCGGACGACCGGGACGGAAATCGGCGGTGACGACGCGATCCGTAATGTGGGTCTGCGGGCGGACACGGACGCGGGTTCCGGCATCGCCATAATCAAGATGACGCACCGAGGCGCCCAGATGCACCGTGGCCTCACCACGCGTGAAGGTCCGCGTCGCACGGGCCGCGATGGCCGAGCTGTCATCCAGCTCCAGAGAGTCCGACAGGTCGCCCGGCCGGCCGCCAAAGACACCGGCGCTGAGGCTGTAATTGCTTCCCGAGCGGACCAGCGTCGCCCCGACACGGCGATCGAGGCCGAACAGGTCCGTGCCCAGTCCGCGCTCCATGTATGAGATGTAGCGCGAGGAGGTCTGCTCATCGAGCGAATTGGGGGTCTTCATGTGGCCGATCTTGAAGTCGAACCCCTCCAGATCGAAGGTCAGGTAAACGTCGTTGGCGGCGATCGCCTCATTGATCCAGTCGAATTCGGCGACATAATCGATACCGTTAAACGTACCGGTGACACCCAGGCGGGCCGTCCTGATCTCGCTGTCGGAATAGCTGGTGCCGACCGCGCCGGTCTCGAAATCGATATCGCCATAGTCCAGATAGACACGGCCCCGGAAGGTGAAGCTGTTGCCGCTGGCCGGATCTGACCAAGACGGCACACCGTCAAACTCCCATCCGCCCGTCTCCTGGGCGGAAGCATTGGCAGTGGCGATGAGGGCAGCGCTGGCAGCCAAGAGGGTGCTCGCAAGAAAACGTCGGGTCACGATGGCAATCCTGATCATCAGGACACCGCTCTGATTAGCTGCGCTATAGGCAGAATGTGTCAAAGGGGCGTCGGTTGAGTGAAGCTTTTGCTACAGTTTCGCTATTTCGCGAAAACTCGTACTTCGACTCGATGACAGTTTTGCTACGGCGCGATGACACCTTTGTTGCAATCGCCGGCGACCACAAAAAAGCCCGGGACGCCAGCGCCCCGGGCTTTCTTCGATTATCCCCGTAAAATCAGGTCAGTCGCTTGCGCAGCAATTGCGACATCATGTCAATCGCGCTGACCGCAACGACGATAACAATCACGATGGCGGCGGTGCGCTGGTAGTCGAAGGCACGGACGGCCTCGAACAAGATCTGCCCGATACCGCCAGCCCCGATCAGTCCAAGCACTGTGGCCGAACGTGCATTCGACTCGAAACGGTACAGGCCGAAGGAGGTCCACAGCGGCGCGACCTGGGGAATCACCGCCCAGATCACTTCATGGATCGGCCGGGCACCGGTGGCACGAACGCCCTCGACCGGGCCATGGTCGATCGACTCGACGGCCTCGGAGAACAACTTGGCCAGCACGCCGGTCGTGTGCACCGCGAGGGCCATCACACCGGCCAGCGGCCCGAGACCGACGGCGGCGATGAAGACCAAGGCAATGATCAGCTCGTTGATCGAGCGGAACACGTCCATCAATCGCCGCACCGGCTGAACCACCCAGGCCGGTGCCACATTGCGCGCACTCAACAGTCCGAAGGGTATGGCAGACACCACCGCAATGAACGTCCCCCAGATGGCGATCTGCACGGTCACGACCATTTGCGGGATCGCCTCTTCCAGGCCGCTCGACAAGGCTTCCCAATAACTGGCGCGCGACGAGGCGTCGGCTATGTCATCGGGCAGGAAGCCGGAAATGAACTCGCCCATGTCGCCCGCATTTTCGACCAACAGGTAGGCACGGTCCATATCGGCGGAATTGAAGCTCCAGACCAGGATGACCACAGTACCGGCCGCGATCACCGCATTGGCGATACGCTCCATCAACGGCACTTTCGGACCCGGTCCGCGTGGCGACGAGGCCCACAGCAGCAGGACCAGACCACCAACCGCGACGATCAGCAGGATGCCGCCCATCAGCCAGTCGACGCCCTCTTCGGCCGAGAGCGGCTGATTGCCGGCAGCCTCGGTCATCTGCTCGAAGGAATTGCCCTGGCTGGTCAATCCGGAATTGCCGGCCTCTACCGCGGCCAGGCGTGCCTCGAGTTCGGCGATCCGGGTCGCGCGTTCTTCGTCGGTCAGCTCGGAATCATTCCGCACATTGGTCATGTCGCGCACGATTTCCAGCTGGACGATCGGGTCCAGATGGGCGTTTGACGCTGGCAGGAATGTACCGAAATAGAGCGGATCGAGGATGGCCCGCGCCTCGGCAATCTCCTCGGCTGTGCCCATGCGGCCGTAATTCATGAAGAAGTATTGCAGGCGCTGCTTGGCTTCGACATCCAGATCGGCCCGCCAGATGATCGGATCGGTTCCGATCATCGGGGAGCGCCAGATCTCGCGCAGCCGGTTATACATGTCCGGGCGCGAGCGCTCGAGCAGGATCATGTTGGTGGTGTTGTTGGTGCCGACATCGATCAACCCGTTGGCCACCGCCACCGCATTGGCCTCGTGATTGGCATTGCGGACCGAGTTGTAGCACTCGTTCGGGTCAATGCCGCGCGGCGCGAAGATGAAGGCCGACGGGACCAGATAGCCCGAGGTCGAATTGGGATCACCCATGCCGAAATCGAGAGTGCCGTCACAGGCGAGAATGTCCTCCAGCGACTGGACCGGGCTGTCATTGGGCACCAGCAGGACCGAGTGATACCCTTCCGAGCCGTCCGGATAGGTCGCCTTGGCGAAGACTTCGCCGCCGGCCCGGCGCACGGCCTGCAGGCCGGAGAAATTGGAGAACCAGGCAAACTGCACGCTGTCATAGCGCATGGCCTGGATCACGCCGGCATAATCAGACGCGTAGTAGGGTTCGATGTCGTAGCCGGTCCATTCCGACATGGCTTCGATGAAGGGCCGCCAATTGGTCTCCTGGGTAGAGGAGGACTCGGTGGCGATGATGCCGAAATTGAGGACGCGCCGTTCACCGTCAGCCGGATTGGACGCTGCATCGACTCCGGTTGCCGAACGCGGCTCGTTGGCGCTGCCCGAACAGGCGGCCAGCGACAGCACGGCCAGCACCAGAAGGGCCTTGGCCAGAAGGCGGAATGGTTGGGTCAGGATCGTGTTCATCACGCGTCTCCGCCTTCGAAGGCCGTCTCGAATTCGGGGCCGTAGATTTCAATCAGCTTGTCGCGCGACAGCCCGTCCGCCGGCCCGTCATAGACGATCCGACCCTTGTTCAGGGCGACGATGCGGTCGCAGAAGCGCTGGGCGTAGTCGACCTGGTGCAGGGTCACGACCACGGTCAGCCCGTCATCCTGGTTGAGCTCGCGCAAGGTCTCCATGACCTTGCGGGCCGAGACCGGGTCGAGCGAGGCGATGGGTTCATCGGCGAACAGGACTTGCGCGCCCTGGACCAGGGCCCGGGCGATGGCACCGCGTTGCTGCTGGCCACCGGACAGGTTGGAGGCCCGGCGGGCGGCGAAACTTTCGACGCCAACGCGGGTCAGCGCATCCATGGCGGACTGTTTGACGTCATCGGGGAAGATGCCCAGAACGCCGCGCCAGGTCGGCAGACGCCCGAGCGCGCCGACCAGCACATTCTGGAACAGGGACAGGCGACCGACCAGATTGAACTGCTGGAAGATGAAACCCAGCTGGATCCGGTTGCGCTGCACACCGCCCGACAACTTGCCACGTTGCTGCATGGTCTTGCCGAGAACAGCGACAGGTCCGCTTTCCGCGTCCGCGACCTGCAGGGCCGCGGCGACGCGCAACAGGGTCGACTTGCCCGATCCGGACGGACCGATCAGCGCGACCATCTCGCCCGGCTTGACGCTCAGGCTGACATCGTCGAGCGCCTTGGTTTCGCCGAATGTCATCCGGAGATTTTCGGCTTGGAGCGCCAGCGCGGCGTCTGTCATGGTGTCGTCCCTTGTTGAGTCCAGACCTTGTGGCCCATGCGTATTACACTTTTGTGACAGGACGGGAATGATTCACATTCACCTCGCCACAGTCGTCCTCATCTCCAGCCTTGCCTGGCTTGCCTGGATTGACGCGCGCAGCTTCCGCCTTCCGGACATCGGCACCCTGCCGCTGACCCTCGCCGGTGTCATCCTGAACACGGTCTGGCTGGGGTCTCCATGGACATCCTTGATCGGCGCCGCGCTGGGCTATGGCAGTTTCGTGGCCATCGAGGTCGGCTACCGGCATCTGCGCGGTCGCGACGGGCTTGGTCGGGGCGATGCCAAATTGATGGCCGCCGCCGGGGCTTGGTGTGGCGGCTGGCTGCTGCCGCTGATCGTGCTGATCGGAACCGCCAGCGCGCTGGTCTTCATCGGCATTCTGGCGCTGCTGAAGCGGCGCCTGCCCGATGGCAGCCAGCCCTGGCCCTTCGGTCCGTGGCTGGCGCTGGGCTTTCTCGCCGGCTGGCTGCACCGCGCCTACGGGCCGGGGCTCTATCCCGGATTCTGATCGCCTGCTCCGGCATCAAGGCTGACCGTGCCGCTGGCGATCCAGACGCTACCGTCCCGCTGCATACCGGCCAGCGCCAGTGCCTCGGCAAAGTCCGGCCAGCTTGTTTCGACACTGGCCTGCCAGTCATAGCCGTCCGGGCGGAAGCTGACCCTGCCTTCGAGCGAGAGCCCCTCCGTCACGCCCACCCAGTCAAGGACCACACGCCCGTCCTCGCACCCGACTTCGCCGGCAAGGTCGGGTCCGTCCTGTCCGTACAGGCGGGCCAGCCCGATCAAGGCGCCTGTACGGGCCGATCCGGATGCCTGGTGGCAACGGCCGTCGCGGTAGTCCAGACGATCAAGGCTCACAAAAACCCGTTCCCGGGGATCCAGACCGGGTATCGCGTCGAGCCCCAGTCGCTCCAGTGTGACCACCAGCCGGGTCGCTTCCAGCTGCAGGCCGGAGCCGGACAGCCGGGCCGTGCCGGAGCCGCGCAGGCTGCGGTCGCTGACGCGCCACTCACCACCAATCCGGCCCGTCACCAGGGCCAGCGGATCAAGCGATACGTCCAGTTCGCTGACCGGTACGCCGTTGAGTTCAAGCCCGTAGACCCGCCCGTCCCAGACCGTGCCGAACACATCGCGATAGCCCAGAACCGGAGCCCCGCCCGCCGCCAGCGCGACCAGTTTCAGCGGCATCAACGCGATCAGCCAGACAAGCAGCAGACCGACAACAAGCAGGACACGACCGATCATCAGGCACCCCCGCGGCTGAGCACGAAGGACGCGGAAACAAAGCCGTCGGCGTCCCGGTCCAGCGTCGAGGCCTGGGCGCGGATACCATAGCGCTGGTCCAGATCGACCAGCCAGGCCAGAACCGCAGCCGTTTCGGCGCGATCAATATTGACGGTCAGCCCACCATCCTCGCCGGGCACCATGCGGGCCAGGGCGATGTCGTGGCGCAACGCCATCGAACCGGCCACGGCTCGCAAGGATTGGTCCGGCACAGGACTGACAGGCACCTCTGTCGCAAGGACTTGCAGGGTGTCGGCATCGGTTTCGACCGCGCGATACAGGCGCATCGACGCGGCATAGCTGTCGCGAGCGCGTTCATGGGCACCCAGCAGCGGCTGGATGATGAGCAAGCTGACCAGCAGGACCATGGCCAGCGCGCCCAGCACCGCCATCATCACCTGCTCACGGCTGGACAGGCCCTCCCACCAGGCCCGCACCGGGGCGAAACGCGTCATCATGGCAGCCTCATCACGAATTCACCTTCGATGCCGGCGCTGCTCTCGCGGGCACCGCCATCCTCCAGACGCAGCCCGAGCTGTTCGGCGCGCGCATTGAGATCGTCAAAATCGGAGAAGTCTGACCAGGTCGCACCGACCGACAGGGCTGAGCGGGCCGGATCAAAGCGGAGATGATCGATACGGATGCGGTCATTACCGTCGGTCAGTTCGTCCAGCGCCGAAACCAGCTGCAGGAATGCGGACTGACCATCACCGGTCAGACGCTCGACGCGGGCGCGCAGCAAACGTTCAGCTTCAGCCGGAATGACCGCGCGACCAACCTCCGGCATGGCATGGTTGAACTCGGCCAGCGTCGCGGTTTCAAAGCGCTCGGCCTGCACACGATAATAGATTGTCTCGCCACCGATCAGCAGGCAGAAGGCCAGCAACAGGCCGGCGGCCATCAAGAACGGGCGACGGAGGGGACGCACAAGAGCCGACCAGTCCATGGCCGAGGCGAAACTGTCCCCGAACAGGCGCGGCAAAGCCTCCAGGCGGCCAGCCGCCATGGCGCTGGCCCGCAGGTCGATCCCGCCCTGGCCAATGGCGCGGAAATTGGCGCCGGTCAGCCCCAGCGAGCGCGATACGGCAATCTCCCCGCTCCCGGCCGCCTTGACCAGGGCTTGCACCACCGACCCGAACAGCGCCGTGTCCATCACGCCGGCGAGCGGGCTGGCCGGCTCTTCGGCGTCGGCGTCATGGGCAAACAGGATCGCGTCACCGCGGTCATACAGCGTCAGGGCGGCGCCAGCTTCGGCGGCCACCAGGCTGTCCGGCACGATGAAGGCAGGGCGGACGATTATCGGGGCCAGCGCCTCACGCCAGCCTTCAAGCAAGTCCGTTGCGACCGCGACCACCCAGCGATGGCCATCATCGGAACGCGGTCCGGGCAGAATGGTGGTCTCGGCGAGACGCGATGCGAGCTCGTCCTCAAGCAGGAAGGGCGCCGCCTGCCGCGCCTGGTGCTCGGACTTTGCCGGAATCGCCAGCCGGGTCACATGGAGAAACTCACCGGGAAGCAGGACGAGCGTGCGGTCGACCGCATCGGCGACATCGTCGGGAAGGCTGTCGCCTGACGCCAGCCGACCTTCATGCAAGCGGGTCCCTGCGCGCCGGTCAACGACCGACCAGGCGATCGCGCCTTCACCTGTCGGTTTCAGGATCAGGTCCTGGCTCATGTCACTTGTCCATAACGTTGGTTGAGACGGGTCGGCAGCGAACCGCCTGTCCATTCATACAGCGCGTCGAGATGATAGGTCTGACCGTCATGAAGGACGTCCACCTCGACCGAGAAGTAGCGCGTTTCCAGGCCGATCGCCTCGCGCAGGGTCGCATCGGGATCAAGCGCCTGGATCGCTTCGAGCGCCCAGAACGCCTCAGCCGTCGCGAAGCCGGACGCCGGTCGGCCCAGCAACAGGCCTTCGACCGCAACCCGGCCCAGCTCGCCATCGAACAGGGCGACCAGAAGCGGCCAGTCGTCGGCGGCCATCGTATTGATGTTGAGCGGCAGCGGCGCGGCGACCGGGCGGGCACAGACCAGTGGCTCGATCCGGCGATAGAGTGCCGGGGTCATCGAGGCCAGGGCCAGCAATTCCTCGCGCTCGGCCATCAGCGTATTGCCGCTGCGATAGGGTGTGGGAAGCCGGGTATAGATCTCGTCCTCGGCGCCACCGGCCATCGGACGGACATCGCTGTCGATCCAGTCGCCGGCCTCCGCCGCGATCCGTCCGGCATCGGTCGCCGGCACACCGACAGCCGTCATCAGGCGCTCGAAGCGGCGTTGCTGGATGGCATCGACCACCAGATCGCCTTGCCCGTCATCGACGACAAGACCATTGATGTTGAAGCAGTTATTGCCGTCACGCACGCGTCCGGACAGCACACCCCGTTCGATCGGGAAATCGCGCGCTCCACTTAGCCAAGCGGCGTCAGGGCGCAGCGCGGTGGCCGGATCGTCCATGGCAGCGCCGATCAGCCCGCTGGCATATTCGCGCGCGCCGATCGCATACCAATAGGCTTGGTCACGCACTTCCATATTGGCCGAGCGGCGCAGCGAGACGCGCAGCTCGCCGGCCAGCATCATCGCCATCGAGGCCATCACCGCGACCAGCAACAGGGCACTGACCAGCGAGGCCCCGCTTTCGCGGTGGGACAAGTCAACGGGACGCCCGATCATCCGCCCGCCCCCGAGGTCAGAACGACATGTTCAACGGAACCCAGGCGCGGCGCGTTATAACGCAGGCGCACGGCGCGCGGCAGCCCGGCCTCGCCCTGACCCGACCTCAGCATCACCCGCCGCGTCCACGCCGCGCCAACCAGGAAATCGAGCTCGACATCACTGACCCCGGCGACCAGCACGATCTCGCCATCATCGACCGGCGGGCTGCCATCGACATGGCGCATCATCCGGCGCACGAGATTGCCGTCGCGCAGCACATAGTCGACACGGGCCAGGCTGGAGCGCGGACGCAGCAGGCCGGGATTGGACCGACCACGGCGGGTGAGGGTGAGAATGGTGTCGCCGGAACGCGCGTCGCCACCGAACCTGCTGCGGTCCACCCCGTCCACATCTCCGGCGAACAGGGCGGTCAGCGTACGTCCTTCGGCATCGCGCGCCGGTCGCAGCACCACCTGCCCGAGATCCTCACGCAACAGGGTGCGGGTGGTGTCCAGCATGGCGGCCTGGTCGAGCACATCGGAATTCTGTTCCTGCGCCGACAGGCTCGACGCCATCAGCCCGACCGAGATCGAGCCGATGATGGCGAAGATGAAGACCGAGACCAGGACTTCGGTGAGCGAGAAGCCGGCTTGTGAGGATGGCTGGATCCGGGTCATGGCGTCACCCGGCGAAACGTGTCGAGCGACGCGAGGACCTGCTCCTGATCGCTCTCACTCAGCTCCAGGTGGATACGCACGAAACCCGCCTCGCCGGTCTCGGCGACCCGGGTGCGCCAGTCATAGGCGATACCGCCCAGCTCGTAGCGGCCCGACCGCGCCTCGGGCATGCCCTCGCGCAACCATTCTGTATTGAGCAGGTTTTCCGCCGCCAGCGCGGCCAGCGCCCGCCGCTCCACGGCGGCGGCATTGCGGGTGGAGGTCTGGGTCAGGCTCATCAGTGCCAGACCGGCAATGGCGATCACGGCGAGCGCCGCCATCATTTCGATCAGGGAAAAGCCGGTATCGGTCCGCGACGCTGTCATGACGCGGGCCCGTCGAGCACGACCAGCCCGCCCGAGGCCTGCCAGTCCAGATCAATCGCCTCGCCGGCGGCTTCAAGGCGCAGGCGGAAGGGTTCGGTCAGGCCGGCCGGATCAAACCAGATCACCGGGATGGCACCGGCCTGCTCGCTCGCCTCATTCGCTTCATCTGTATCGCGAGCGACGTACATCGCGTCACGCGCAATCAGGCGCACACTGTCCGGCAGGACGCGCGACTGCAGTGCCGGATGATCGGCGAGCGGCCACCAGCGCCGGTCGACATAGCGGTAGAAGCCATAGCCGGTTCCAAAATCATGGATCACCAGACCCACCGGCGCGCCGGAAATGATCGCCTCTTCGCTGGCCATCTGCAGCCGCGCCGCGAGCGCGTCGGTCGACGCCTGCAAGGGCGAACGGACCGGCGCCATCGACAGGCTCACGGCAAAGGCCACGACCGCCAGGATCGAGACGCCGACGAGGATTTCGATCAGCGAGATGCCGGCGTCCCGGCCGCGATATGTCGGACCAGCCGGCATCAGCCCTGCCAGTTACCGATATCGGCATCGAGGCCCTCGCCCCCCTCCCGGCCATCACGGCCAAGCGAGAAGATGTCCAGCATGCCGTTCCGGCCCGGATAGATATACTGGTAGGGATTGCCCCAGGGGTCATCCGGCAGGCGGCGGATATAGCCACCTTCGCGGTAGCGCGCTCCGGCGTCACGCGGGGCCGTGGTCAGCGCCACCAGCCCGGCCTCGGAGGACGGATATTCACGCATGTCCATGCGATAGGCATCCAGCGCCTGCTCCAGCGTCGCTATATCGGTGCGCGCCTTCTGAACCATCGCCTGGTCCTGGGCCGGCAGGACATTGATCACGACGATGGTCGCGAGCAGGCCGAGAATGGTGATTGAGATGAGGATTTCCAGCAGCGAGAAGCCGGCATCCTTGCGGGCTTCCCCGTCGGTGTTGTCATGAGCGAGTTGGTCGGTCATCGACGCCTCCCTAGCCTAGGGCCAAAGTGTTGAGTTGAAGGATGGGCAGCAGGATCGACAGGACGATCACCACCACCACGATGCCCAGCAGCAGGATGATCCCGGGCTCGAGAAGATTGAGGCCGACCACGATGGCGCCATCGATATCCTGATCGAGCTGGTCGGCCGCGCGGCGGAACATTTCCCCCAGCGCGCCGGAGCGCTCGCCGGCGGCGACCATGAACAGCATCAGGGGCGGGAACCAGGACTGGGCCCGCAGCGCTTCGGTCAGGGCCCCGCCGCTCTCGACCTCGACCAGCACCCGCTCCAGACGGTCACGGAAGGCCAGGTTGGAGGCCGCCCGCGCCGCCGCCCGCAAGGCGTCCGGCAGGATCGCTCCGCTCTCGATCAGAATGCCCATTGTGCGGGCAAAGCGCGCCGCCTCGACCTTGCGCAGGAAACCGCCAAGACCGGGCAGGCCGGCAAGGACGCGATGCAGGGCCAGTCGCGCGCTGGCCTGCCGCAACACGACATGGCTGGTGATGACCAGCGCCAAGACGAGGCCGAGAATCCACGGCCAGCCTTCAGTCAGAAAGCCCGAGACCGCGATCATGAAACGGGTCAGCGCCGGCAGCGTCATGCCCATGCCGGTGAATTGTTCGGCGATGCGCGGCACCACGAAGGTCATCAACAGGGTCACCACACCTGCGGCCACCGTGCTCAGTACCAGAGGGTAGATCAGCGCGCCGGTGATGCGATTGGCGACGGCCTCTTCCTTTTCCAGATAGTCGGCCAGACGCGACAGAACCCGGTCGAGACCGCCCGCCACTTCACCGGCCGAAACCATGGCCCGGTAGACCGCCGGGAAGGATTTGGGGAAGGCCTGCATGGCATCCGACAGGCGCTCGCCCTCGGAGACCCGGGCCCGCACCGCCATCAGGACGCGGCGCATGTGATGACGCCCGCCTTGATCGGCGAGCAGTCCGAGACATTCCGCGACCGGCATTCCCGCGCCCAGCAGACTGGCCAGCTGACGGGTCACCAGCATGCGCTCGCGCGAAGACAGGTCCTGGCGGCGCAGCCGGTCTGTCAGGCTGACCGCGTCGCCACTGCCTCCGCCGGAGCGGGCCTCGGCCTGACGGATGGCCAGCGGGGCCATGGAGCGGCCGCGCAGCGCCCGACGTGCCGCCAGGGCGCTGTCGGCGGTGATCAGGCCGCGGGCTTTTTTGCCGCGCGCATCAAGGGCTTCATACTCAAACGCCGGCATGGCGCTCACCCTCCTCGCGGCAAACGCGCAGGACTTCGGCCAGGCTGGTCGTGCCGGCCAGGGCCAGATCGACACCATTGCGGAACAGGGTCGGGCGATGGGCAAAGGCATGCGCCGCCATGTCGGCCTCGCGGGCATCGTCATGGATATGCTTGCGCAGCGTGTCGTCGACCATGACCAGCTCATAGAGACCGGTCCGGCCGTCATGGCCGGTCTGCTTGCAATGGGAGCAACCGACCGGCTTCCACAGCGTCACATCGGTTCGCCCGCTCAGGCCGAGCAGGGCGAGTTCGGCCTCGTCCGGCGTGTAGGCCTCGCGGCAATGACCACACAGGCGACGCACCAGACGCTGGGCAACGATGGCCGTCAGGGTCGAGGCCAGCAGATAGCTCTCCACGCCCATGTCACGCAGGCGGGCGATGGCGGCGATCGCGGAATTGGTGTGGACGGTCGACAGGACGAGATGGCCAGTCAAGCTGGCCTGGACGGCAATCCGGGCGGTCTCGACATCGCGGATCTCGCCGACCATGACGATGTCCGGGTCCTGGCGCAGGATGGCGCGCAAGCCGGCGGCGAAAGTCATGCCGACCTTGGCGTTGACCTGGGTCTGGCCGATGCCGTCGATAGCGTATTCGACCGGGTCCTCGACAGTGAGGATATTGCGGGTTTCCTCGTTGAGCAGGTTCAGCCCCGCATAAAGGGTGGTGGTCTTGCCGGCGCCGGTCGGGCCGGTGACCAGGATGATGCCGTTTGGCTGGGCCAGCGCCTTTTTCATGTCAGCCAGCATCGCTGCCGGCATGCCCAGATCATCGAGCCGGAAGCGGGCAGCGGAATTGTCGAGCAGTCGCAGGACCACCCGCTCGCCATGCCGCGATGGCAGGGTGGAGACACGGACATCGACCGACTGACCGCCGAGGGAGATCGACAGGCGACCATCCTGGGGAATGCGCTTCTCGGCGATGTCGAGACGGGCCATGACCTTGATGCGGGACACCAGCGGCGACGCCAGACGGGGCGGGACAGAGGCGGTCTCATGCAGGACGCCGTCGACCCGGTAGCGGATCGAGACCCGGTCCTCGAAGGGTTCGACATGGACGTCGGAAGCGGCGGTGCGTACGGCCTCGGCGATCATGCCGTTGATCAGGCGGATGATCGGCGCGTCACTGTCACTGTCCAGCAGATCCTCGGTGCGCGGCATTTCATCGATCAGGCGCGACAGGCTTTCATCGCTCTCGCCGGCACTGTCGATCGCGTCCTCGCCGAGGCCGGAATAGGCATAGATGTCCGACAGGGCGCGATCATATTCGCTTGGCGGACACTCGCGCACCGGACAGGTCCGTCCCACCACGCGCCGCAATTCCAGCAAGGCACGGCGGTCGGCACCACTGCGCATCAGAAAGATGTCGGCACCGCTGGCCGTGCTGGCGGGCTGGTAGGCGACGCCCGACTGGCGAGCGAAAGCGTAGGTGACAGGTGTGCGGGCGGATGGGGCTGCAGCGGTCTCAGTCACCCGACACCTCCGCTGTGGCGGCAGGCGCACCCATTTCGACCAGCATCATCTCGACGATCGATTCCAGCGAGCTGGTGCCGTTGGCACTGCCGGCGATCTGCTCGGAGCGGATGAAGTCGTAACGATTGTCGGTCAGGGCCTGCATGTCGGCCTCGGAGCGGATGATGGTCGGGCGGATAAAGACCATCAGATTGGTGCGGCGGGTCTGGGTGCGGTCGGACCGGAACAGGCGACCGACACCGGGCAGGCGGCGCAGGCCCGGCACGCCGTCCGCGCTGACCTCGTCTTCCTGCTGGATCAGGCCACCCAGCACAATGATCTCGCCATTGTCGGCGAGCACCGTCGTCGAGATCTCACGCTTGTTGGTGATCAGGTCGGAGGAACCGGCATTGACCGCGCCGGCCACCGAAGAGACTTCCTGGACAATGTGCAGACGCACCGTATTGCCTTCGGTGATCTGCGGCAGGACGGTCAGTTTCACACCAACCTCCTCGCGATCCACCGTGCGGAACGGGTTGGTATTGTTCGAGCCGAGAGCTTCGCCGGTGGTCACCGGGATTTCCTGACCGGAGAGGAAATAGGCTTCCTCATTGTCCAGCGCCATGATCGACGGCGTGGCCAGAACATTGGAATTGACGTCGCTCTCGACGGCATTGAGGACCAGACCGAACAGGTTGCCGCTGCCGTTCTGGCCACCAAAGCCAAGCGTTCCCCCGGTCGCGCCGAGCAGCGAGTTGATCGCGGCATCGCGCAGCGACACGTTGAGATCACTGTCATCATCGCCCGGTGAGGTCGCGGCACCGGTCAGGGCCAGAAGGTCGGGATTATTGGAGGAGAAACGGGTCATCGCCAACGGCGTGTCGCCCTCGCCGCCGGCCAGCAGCATCTGCACGCCGAGTTCGCGGGCGGTACTGTCGGACATCTCGACAATGATGCCTTCGACCAGCACTTGCGGCCGGCGGATGTCGAGCTGGCGGATCACCAGTTCAAGCTGGCGTTGCACGTCCGGCTCGGCATTGATGACCAGCGCATTGGTGGGGGCATGATGCGAGACCGATGGCGCCCGCGTCGTGCCCTCACCGGCCACCATGGTGTCGACCACCTGTTGCAGGATCGGTAGCAGGTCCTCGCCATCGGCATGGCTGAGATAGATGACCCGGAAGCTCTGGTTCGACTGGCTGACACTGTCGACCCGGCGCACCAGCGCGATCATGCGGTCAACGGCGTCACGATTGCCGCGCAGCAGAACGGTGTTGGAGGCCGGGATCGGCGCGATGGCGACATTGAAGATCGTTTCGTCTTCACCGACCGATGAACGGGTACGCATCTGCTCCAGGATCCGCGTCATGTCGCCGGCCGAGACATTGGTCAGCTCGATCATTTCCACCACCGAGGTGTCGCGGTCGAGATCGCGGATGACCTGGCGCAGGCGGGCGATGTTCTCGGCATAGTCGACCATCACCAGCACATTACCGGTCTCGGTCGCATTGACGCTGCCCTGGGCACCGATCAGGGGCCGCACCACAGCCAGCGCATCGCGCGAGGCTACATGGTTCAGACGCACAACAGCGGTCACATACTGATCGCCACGCAGGTTGGAATTGACCGGGTTGGCGGAACGCGCACCGGCCTGGTCCGGGACAATCTGGTAGGCCCCCGAGGCGGTCGGCACCACGGTGTAGCCATGCACCCGCATGGTCGACAGGAAGACCTGGAAATACTGGTCCGAGGTCAGCGGCGCCTGCGATGTGATGGTCACCCGGCCGCGCACATTCGGGTCAACGATGAAGGTGTAGCCGGTCACCGCCGAGACATCATCGATGACCGCCTGGATCTCGGCCTGGTTGAAATTGACCACCTGATCCTGGGCACGGGCCGCCGGGGCCGGCACGAGGACAGACAGGGCACACAGGATCACCAGGGCACACCGGGCCACCAGGGCGTTTTTCGCAAACAGGGTCATTGCGGCAAAGTCCTCGAAATGGTCAGGGGCAGACCGCCCCGGGAAATGGAAAAGCGGATGGCGGTGTCGCCACCTTCGCGGTCAAGCAGCGCCTGGAGATCACCGATCGCGGCGACCGGCCGGCCTTCAATGGCGGTAATCACGTCGGTTTCGCGCAGTCCGAGAACCGACAGCATGGCGGCATTGCCGCTCTCGATGCGATAGCCGGTCAGGGTGTCGCCGGCATAGCGGGCTCGAACCTGGAACAGGCCGGCGACGTCTTCGAGCTGACCGCGGCGGGGGGCGCCGTTCGGCGTCGGCGCCCGACCGGACGCGGCGGACTGTTCGGCCCCGGCCTCGCGCGCGGCGGCGGCTGTTTCAGGACGCAGATAAAGGACTTCGGCAATGCCGCGGCGGCTGATGCGGACATGATCGACCAGCACCCCGTCCAGCGTCACACCGTCCAGAATTTCCGAGCCGACCCGGAAAAAGCGCTGGCGGTTGTCCGGTGTCTGGATGATGGCTCCGCCTGTGTCGGATGTGGCACCGCGGCGCACGCCGCGCAGGACGAGAGCGAGCCGGGTTTCCGGCACTTGCGAGGGCGCGGCGTCGGCGACCGTGGTCGCGCGGGGATCGGAAAACAGGGACGTCCGGCTCAGGCGGTTGAGGTCAGCCTGGTAGGCACTGCCGGAGCCGATGGCGGCGGCAGTTTCGACGCTGTCCTGCCGGAAATCTCCGGCACTGGCGCCGAACGCGACCAGCCAGATCATCCGCGCGAGCACAAATGTAAGGGCGACAAGCAGGACCAGTTCAGCGGCGCGGATCATGAGGCTGACCATCATCGGCATATGGCCGCGACCGCGCTGCGCCCGAATGGTGCTTGGTGTTTGCGTCATCGAATCCAGCGCCCGTCTGCACGCCCCGCGACATCAAACGCGCCAGGGGCGGCCAATCCGTCGGGGATGACTTCGGATACACGCGCTGTACGTCAGTTTTACGACGTTTCGCGGTTAGTTTTACGACGTTTCGCGGTATATCGTTTGGTCGTGGAAAACGGGGCGAACCACCGGTCCGCCCCGCCCTGTTCCGCTACCAGGTCCGGCTGACAGAGAAGCTCAGCGAAGTCCCGATATCATAGGTGTCGACCGGCAGTTCGACACCGCCGGCAGACTGGGTCGCCTCATAGTCTTCGCCCAGGATATTGCGGACGGAGAAACCGAAGTCCCAGTCATTCCCGCCCAGTTCGAGCGTGCGGGAGTAGACGAAGTCGAGCGAGGCCGGCAGCTGCTCGGAAATCTCGGGGAGATTGTCCGACAGGTTGGCCACGGCACGAGACCGCTCACCGGTGAAGTTGTACAGCAGGGCACCGCGGGCACGACCGTCAAAGGTTTCGAAACCGACCTGCAGGTTGAACAGGTGCTCCGACTGACCCTGAAGGGCGCGACCGTCCTGCACGAAGCCGGCGGCGTTCAGCTCGATCGCCGACGGGCTGCCGAAGGCGCCCTGGGCGATCGTGACCGTACCGTCGGCTGTCACTTCAGACTGGATGTAGGTGTAGTTCGTCTTGATGAACCACTCACGGTCATTGAAGAAAGCACCGTCCCAGCGATCCGAGAAGTCGAAGGACTTCTCGAACTCGAACTCCGCACCCGTCAACGTCGCTTCCGGCGCGTTGATGAAGGAGGTGTTCAGGCCATCACCGATCGGGATGATGTATTCCTCGATCGGGTTTTCCAGGACCTTGTAGAAGGCACCGACGGTCACGAACTGGTCACGGCCGAAGTAATACTCCAGGCGCGCGTCATAGCTCTCGATTTCGGTGTTCACGAGGAACGGGTTGCCCTGGAAGCGCTGGTCCGTATCGGTGTTGAAGAACTCGGCGAAGGCCAGCTCGCGGAATTGCGGGCGGGCGATCGACTGAGAGTAACCGGTACGGAGCTGAAGGTTGTCAGCGAAAGTCCAGGTCAGGGTCAGGGCCGGAAGGACATAGTCCTCTTCGATCCGGGTTTCGACCAGGCCCGAATCAGCCGCACTGGCCGGGAAGGCGTAGGTGTCGACTTCCTGGGTACCGTCTTCAAAGCGAGCCCCGACAGCGGCGCGGAGGAAATCGGTCAGGCCGACATCCAGACCGGCGTAATAACCTTCGACATCCAGCGTACCAGTATAGGCTTCCGGGAAGGTCAGGCCGCCGGTTTCGACAAGACGCAGACGCTCGTCGACAATGTTCTGCTCGGCAAAGATATAGTCGATGCGCGAGAAAAGGAGGTCGGCCGGAATACCGTCCGAACCCTGCTCGAAGGCGAACTGGCGGGTATAGGCATCACGCTCGCGGCTGGTGTTTGAGTAACCGGCCTTGAGTTCGACATCGAAGCTGCCGACTGCCACGGGCAGGGTGACATCAAAACCGGCATCCTGCGTGTTGTCCTCGATTTCCGAGAAGCGTGTGAAGTTGTCGTTGATGTCGCCTTCATAGCGGTAGGCCTGCGGGACATCCTCGTACTGGTAATTCACGAAGCGCTGGTAGGGCGCGTCGCGGGTCGCCGTCGCATCGGACAAACGCCAGTCGAGTGACAGGCCGCCGAGGCTTTCGAACAGGTGCTCACCGCGAAGCTGGTTGAACAACACCTGACGCTCGAACCACTCGGTGTAGTCACCACGCACAACCGCGGACGAACCGGCATTGTACTGTTCTTCGATCCGGGCCTCTTTCGAGGTGGACCGCAGCGCCATCGACAGGAAGCTGATCGAGTGGTCGTTGTAGAAGTCAACGCCGACAGAGATCAGGCCGGAGGCGTTGATCTCGTTCTCGGTGCCGAAGAAATTGTTGATGCCTTCGCCGACCGGGGCCAGACCTGAACGGTCTTCGCTGGGCGGACCGTTTTCGTAGATCAGCTCGTCACCGGCACCGATGGCGCCCTTGCCGCGCTGACCTTCGCGGGTCTCCCACTCGTTCGAGAACGAGCCGGCGACCAAAAGACCAAGCGAGAAGTTCTCGAAGTCAAAACGCTCACCGGCTTCCATCGAAATGGAGCCGTTGGCATCGGTATCGATCTGCTGGACGACCCAGAGTTCGGAATTGACCAGCGAGCGGCCAATAGCCTGCTGCTGGGCGGCCGGCAGGTTATTGCCGACGCGGGTGGTGTCGAACACCGCCGCGAGTTCGTCCGGCATGTCGCGCAGACCGTCGTCATAGCCCATCCAGTCGGTATCGGAACCGCCATAGGTGAGGCCGTGATTGCCGGTCGTGACCGTGTCACCGCTGGCGCCGATGGAGACGCTGAAGAAGCGGTCATCCGGCAGGGATGCGGTTTCGATGCCGATCACGCCGCCGCCGAACTCACCCGGGAATTCCGGCGAGAACGTCTTCTGGACGAGGACGTTGGAGAGCACGTTGGTCGGCAGGATGTCGAGCGGGGCTGCGCGGCGGAAAGGTTCCGGCGACGGCATCGGAGAGCCGTTGAGCAGCGTGTTGGAATAACGCTCGTTGAGGCCGCGAACGACCACGAAACGGCCACCGACCGTGGACAGGCCGGTGACGCGGACCAGGGCGGAAGCGAGATCGCTGTCGCCGGTTGTTTCCAGGTCGTCGATCGACAGGGACGCGGCAACTTCCGACGTCACCCGGCGATCGTCGGGAATGTATTGAAAGCGGACTTCGATGACATCTTCATCGGCGTCCTGGGCGAGGGCTGCGACCGGCACGAGCGTCGTGGACGCCAGCAACGCAGCCGAGAGCGCAAATCGAGTGGTTTTCATCTTCATCACCATGTGACTGCGATTGACATGCGCCTTCGCCGGCCGACCCGAGGGCCGGCCGGTTCAGGCAATTGCGTTACTGCGTGCGACGGAAGGTCCAACCCTGGTACCAGGTGTCGTTGGCGTCTTCGACGGCGCCGATGTAGTCGACATCGACGAACCAGCTGTCGAGAGCATTGATGTCGAAGGCCGTGACCGCTTGTTCGGTCGCGCCCGGCACGACACCGGTATTGCCCGGGATGAAGGCGAAGCCCGTCATCGTGTGGGTGATCTCGGCATTGTTGGCCTGACCCAGGAACCAGGTCGAGAGATCGGTGGTGTCACCGGCGCTCTCATCGAAGTTCGTCGTACAATCGAAAACGATCGACTGCATGATGATGTCTTCGTCACCAGCGGCACCGGAGGCGCCGATACGGTCGAAGGTTTCCTGATCGTCGATGTCGAGGCAGTCCTCGCCGAAGTCGACCACGATGCCGTTGTAGAGCTCGCCCGCCGTACCGGCCCGGAGCAGCATGCCCTGGTCCGATTCAGCTGCACCGCGTTCACCGATCAGGGTGAAGTTGGAGATGCGCGGGTTGGAGCGCGGCAGCAGGGTGTTGTTGGAACCGCGATTGTCGAATTCGAAGCCCTGGTCGGCGTCGTCGCCGGACTGGGACACGATCACGAACTGAGCGCGACCAACCCAACCATCGGTGTAGTCGAAGCTGTCATCGCGAATACCGGTGAGGACCAGGTGGCTCACATCAACCGCGCCGCCGAACATTTCGACGCCGTCATCGGCATTGTTGTGGACCTGGACGTAGTCGACTTCGGTGCCCGAACCGACAGCCTGGAAGGCGATGCCGTTGAGCTCGTCTTCGTTGTTGATCAGGAAGCCGGCGTACAGGAGGCGGGTGTAGAAGATGTTGCCCGAGTCGTCGGTCGGCGTTGCGCCACCGAAGAGACCGGAAGACCCCTCACCCGACTTTTCGCAATCCACGGTGCCGCCGGTGGCGGTGCCGTCGATACAGGCATTGATCGGTGCGCGACCATTGAGGATCAGGCCGCCCCACTGACCGCGGTCATTGGCGCCAACCGTGCCCTCGACATCCGAACGCGAGGTCAGGGTGACCGGTGCGGTGCGGGTGCCGTTCGAGCGGATCGTGGAGCCGCGGGTGACAACGATATAGTCGGAACCGGCCGAACCGAAGACGGTGACGCCGGGATCGATTGTCAGCTCGACTTCAATACCGGACGGCAGCGGGCTGGCCGGATCGGGGCCGCGGTCGACACCGACGAAGACCGGACCGACAAGCTCATACATGGAGCCGCGCGTCAGGCGCAGGTCGGACGTCATATTGCCGGTGATCTGGCAGATGCGCTGGCCATTGATGGTTTCGACGGATTCGGTGGTGCCCGTCGGGCAACCCGGATCGGCGAACAGGTTGTAGGTCCAGCCGGCTGCCCAGTTGGAGGCGTCCGTTTCGGAACCGGAGAAGGCACCGATATAGTCGACATCGGTGAACCAGTTGTCCAACGCATTGATGTCGAAGGCCGTGACCGCTTGCTCGATCGGGCCCGGGAAGACACCGGACATCGAGTTGTTGATCTCGGCATTGTTGGCCTGACCCAGGAACCAGGTCGAGAGGTCGGTGGTGTCACCGGCTTCTTCGTCGAAATTCGTCGTACAATCGAGAACGATCGACTGCATGATGATGTCTTCGTCACCGGCAGCGCCGCTGGCGCCGATACGGTCAAAGGTTTCCTGGTCGTCGATGTCGAGGCAATCCTCGCCGAAATCGACCACGATGCCGTTATAGAGCTCACCGGCGGTACCGGCCCGGAGCAGCATGCCCTGGTCGGACTCGGCGGCGTTGCGCTCACCGATCAGGGTGAAGTTGGAGATGCGCGGGTTGGAGCGCGGCAACAGCGTGTTGTTGGAGCCGCGATTGTCGAACTCGAAGCCCTGGTCGGCGTCGTCGCCGGACTGGCGGACGAGCACGAACTGGGCGCGGCCGATCCAGCCATCGGTGTAGTCGAAGCTGTCATCGCGGATATTGGTCAGGACCAGGTGGCTGACATCCACCGTACCACCGAACATCTCGACGCCGTCATCGGCATTGTTGGAGACCTGGACGTAGTCGACTTCGGTGCCCGAACCGACACCCTGGAAGGCGATGCCGTTGAGCTCGTCCTCATTGTTGATGAGGAAGCCGGCATAGCGGACCTGGACATAGCGCAGGATGCCGCTGTCATCAGCCGGATTGTCGCCGCCGAACAGGCCCGACGAACCTTCACCCGATTTTTCACAACCGGCCGTACCGCCCGTCGCGGTGCCGTCGATGCAGGCATTGATCGGTGCGAAGCCGTTGATGATCAGGCCGCCCCACTGGCCGCGATCGAGCGGACCGGCTGTGCCTTCAATGTCCTGGCGCGATGTGAAGACCACCGGCGAGTCCGAGGTACCGACCGCTTCGAGGCGCGAGCCACGCGCGACAACCAGATAGTCAGAACCGGCTGAACCGAACAGGGTTGCGCCTGCGCCGATTTCAAGGGTCACCGAACCGCCACCATCGACACCGACAAAGACCGGGCCGGTGATGATCACGCCGGCATTCGCCGCGATCGTCGTGTTGGAGGTGATATTGCCGGTGATCTCGCAGGCGTTGATCGTAATGTCGCCATTGGTGACCGAAGTCTCGCGGACCGAGCCGGTGCCGCAGCCGCCAGCCGGGATCAGGTCAATCGTGGTCTGGCTGCCGCCGCCGCCACCACCGCCGGTGCCCGGAGGCGTGCCGACATTGGTATTACCAGGCGAGGAAATGGACGTATCCGCGCACGCCGCGAAAAACGCGCACGACGTGGAGACAAGCAGAAGCTTTCGAAAATTGTTCTTCACCGACATTGAAGTCCCCCGGAAAAGGAATGAATTTCACTGACGACCGGGGGGACCCATTCCACCCCGATCACTCGAGGGGCGGGTAAACATCAGCTTTGTAACGGCGGCGTGACACCTCTGACCGGACTCGCAACCGAGCAGAGCCTGCAGCGCCCACAATCGGTAGTGCAGGCATCATCTGCGACCCGCTAGATACTGTCCCAGTTGGCAAAATCGCCGTGGTGGCAAATCGGTCACTGACGAAGTATTGGTGATTGAATTTTTTGTGACATTGCGGAATGTAACACTTCATTTACAACCATTACGGGACTGCCCGAAATGTTTGATTGGACAGATGAATTCTGAACTTCAATCCGGGTACGGATTTGTTTTGGATGCTTGTCGCAGAGGGTGTGACCAAGACCTCATGGCGACGGGAATTCCGGTCGCCATCGGTTGGGAGACCGCCCTGCCGGAGCAAAATTTCAGCCGTTGCAAATTTCCCGCTTTACACACCCGAAAATTGACTTTAATCGCGATTTTCCCGGCGGAGGTGACGATGCCGGATTGGGTTAACAACGAGCAGGGGGTCACGTGAATTGCACACGTACCATACTCCCCTGGACCTGGTCCGTTCGCGGCACGTAGAAAGTCCGGTCGTCTGTGTACGTCCTGACCGTGTTGCCGAAGCAGGACGCTGGTTCCAGGACAATTTCCCGGGCGAAGTCCTCTACGCCGTGAAAGCCAATCCCGCACCCTGGATCCTCCAGGCGTTGCACAAGGCCGACACGCGCTTTTTCGACGTCGCCTCGATCCCGGAAATCCAGCTGGTGGCGGAGCATTGCCCGGGCAGCCGCATGGCTTTCCTGCATCCGGTCAAGAGCCGTGAGTCGATCCGTCGTGCCTATTACGAGTTCGGCGTGCGCATCTTTGCGCTCGATTGCGAAGCCGAGCTGGCCAAGATCCTGGAAGAGACCAATCACGCCGACGATGTCACGCTGATCGTACGCCTGGCGGTGTCCAATGACGGCGCGATGTTCTCGCTAGCCGGCAAGTTCGGCGTGCCCGCCTATGAGGCCGCCGAGCTGATCCGTACGGCGCGCGCCCATGCCTTCGAGCTGGGTGTGAGCTTTCATGTCGGCAGCCAGTGCATGCAGCCCTCGGCCTATCGCTCGGCCATGATGGAAGCCTCGCGCCTGATCGTGCAGGCCGGTGTGACCGTCGACATTGTCGATGTCGGTGGCGGCTTCCCGTCGATCTATCCGGGCATGCAGCCGCCGCCGATGGACGATTATGTCGCCGCCATCGAGGACGCTTTCGAAGAGATGATGGTGCTGGAGAATGCCGACCTGTGGTGCGAGCCCGGTCGCGCCCTGGTAGCCGAGGCCGAGTCGGTGCTGACCCGCGTCGAGCTGCGCAAGGGCGATGCCCTCTATCTCAATGACGGCGCCTATGGCCGCCTGTTCGACGCCGCCCACGCCAAATGGCCCTTCCCGGTCCGCCTGCACCGCCCACGTGGCGATATCGGCGAGCAGACTGCGTCCTTCCGCTTTTTCGGACCGACCTGCGACAGCCTCGATGCCATTCCCGGCCCGTTCGAACTGCCCGCCGATATCCGCGAGGGTGACGTCATCGAGATCGGCATGCTCGGCGCCTATGGCACCGCGCTGGCCACGGATTTCAATGGCTTCGGCACCATCGAACGCGTTGCAGTTGAGGATATGCCGTGGCCGTCTATGTTCGAAGCACAACCCGACCTGGCCGAAGACGACGGCGCCACGGTCATCAATTTTGCCCGCGCCCGTCGGCGCCGCCCGCGCCTGAAGCGGCGCGCTTGAGGAAACTGACATGAGCGACAAATCGAACCGCAAGGCCGAGTTGCTGTCCAACCCGGTCGAACATATCGACATCACCGCCTTTGACGGCCGCGGCATGATCGACGCCTGGGAGAAGATGTCCTTCACCTCGCGCGACGCCGCCCGGGCCGCCCGCATCCTGGAACAGGCTGTCGCCGATCCGGATTGCTCGGTCATCCTGACCCTGGCCGGCTCGACGAGCGCCGGCGGCTGCATGCATGTCTGGCGTGACATGGTGCGCAACAACATGGTCGACGCCATCGTCTCGACCGGCGCCTCCATCGTCGACATGGACTTCTTTGAAGCGCTCGGCTTCAAGCACTACCAGGCCCGCGAAATCCCCGACGACCGCGAGCTGCGCGATCTCTATATCGACCGCATCTACGACACCTATATCGACGAGGAAGAGCTGCAGGCCTGCGACGCCGCAACGCTGGAAATCGCCGACCTCCTGGAGCCCGGCCCGCGTTCCTCGCGCTCCTATATCAAGGCGATGGGCAAATGGCTGGCCGATGGCAATGCCAAGAAGGAAGGCTCGCTGGTGCAGGAATGCTATGAGCAGGGCGTGCCGATCTTCTGCCCGGCTTTCTCGGACTGTTCCGCCGGCTTCGGCCTGGTCAAGCACCAGGTCGAGCGCATGAAGGCCAAGCAGCCCTATCTCTCGATCGACAGCGTCGCCGATTTCCGCGAGCTCACCGACATCAAGATCAAGGCCGGCAAGACGGGCCTGTTCATGGTCGGCGGCGGCGTCCCCAAGAACTTCGCCCAGGACACCGTCGTCTGCGCCGAAATCCTCGGCGTCGAAGTCCCGATGCACGCCTACGCCGTCCAGATCACCGTCGCCGACGTCAGGGACGGCGCCTGCTCCTCGTCCACGCTCAAGGAAGCCTGCTCCTGGGGCAAGGTCGATGTGGCGCTGGAACAGATGGTCTTCGCCGAAGCGAGCACGGTGGCCCCGGTGATTGCGTCGGACGTCTATCACCGCCGCGACTGGGAAAAGCGCCCGCGGCATCGGTATGGGGATATGTTCGAGGACTGAGCCTGAGCTCGATGTTTCAAGGAAAAGCCCTGGCGGGGACGCCGGGGCTTTTTTTGTGGGTTAGTTATCTTTTGCTTCGCCCGAAGCTACCTTATGCCAGTCTTCGAAGGCCGATCTGTCCACGTTGAGATGAGGAAAGATGCCATCGTACCTGCCAAGTTGACTGCCAGTTCGGCGTGTCTAGATTTGGGTTTGACGGCGCGCCGCCCCAAACCGTGCGCATCCCCAATCCTATTTCGCAATGCCCCCAAGGAGCTGACGACCGACTGGCAGTTGCCAAGAATAGTCTTGAAAAGCTGCTCTTCATGCTGTTGCGGAGCGAGGCGGAGCTCCTCCGCACACTGGCCCCAAAGCCGCGGCAAATCGGATTTGGCCGAATACTCCACACCGGCATCGTCGAGAATGTGCTTGCACACACTCTCTAGCAGAGACCTGGCAGCAGTGATTGCGCCTTCCGGGTCATTCGTTCTTCGATCCAAAGCCTTCTGCCAAGCGGCATGCACCGTATCGGGGTTAAATTCTTCAAGGACGGCACTGATCGGCCCAAGTCCCGGCGAGCATTCCGACTTTTCTAGGTATTCCAAAGCAGGATTAAAGCTATCCCACAAGTAGGTTCGCCGCTCAGCGTATGTTGGGTACTTGAGCTTTATAAATTGCCAGAATTGTCTAAGATCACGACGCTGCCGGACAAAGTCGGGCAGGTGTTCCTGAAGGTCCGCTCGCGCCATGAGGTCTTGGCGGAGCGTTTGGTAGGCATCATCTCCACCTTCGAAGATCCCGCCCGTGGCCTCCGACAGCAATCCAGCCTGAAGTAGCTGCAGCTTGTTCAGCCAAGAACCATGACGACGTTCCCGCATTAACGCCCTCCCCCTTATGGAAACACCGTAAACACAGCCATTTCCGATTGTTTCGACGCCTCAACCAATACTATGCGGTCAGACTCGACCTCATTTGGAGCAAGGCGCTCCCAATGAACTGCGTGCTTAGCTAAACATATATCGCGCTCATGCATCCAATTTTCGCGGATAGTAGCGGGGCCTGCCTTCGCAAAACAAGGCTAGGTTAATGTCGCACCAATCAGCAATGATAGGTATTGTTGAATGCACTACGACAAGGTACTCTTGCGCGTTAATGCTATCGACGGTTAGGCCTCGATGGTTGTTGAAAGGAATACAAAGATGGCCGTTAAACATACTCCCACACGGGAAGTGCACCGTGGCTCCAAAGGCGGCGTAACCGGTTGTGGATTTGACACCAAGAAAAACCCTGACCATTGGGTCAACAGCTCAGAGCGCATTACCTGTGCCAAGAATGGCTGCAAAAGCTAGTCGAATATGCGGGACCTAGACGGCCAACAGTCACGCTTCACGTGCATCTATCCAGCAACTCAGCATCTGTAAGAGCTGACAAAATCGACAGAATGGGACTCAGGGGATGGCCTCATATTCCGAAATTCAAAGTTGGACCAGACAATCGTATAATTTCTCACCGAAAACATGCTGGATTGCGCATGTGAAGTCAGACAATGGCCTAACGACCCGGGCGGCACCGAACCGCTACAGTATCGGGGCACGACTGCATCCTTGCCCTCCAAATAGGCGCGAAGGGGTCGAGGCAGCGCTGCGACACTTTCAGATGATCGAGTAACCGCGCGATAGTTTGCCGCAATATCGCGAGGACCTTGCCTGAATGAATCCAACACTCGAGGATATAGTTGCGGCGTACCGATCAGGCATTCGGTTGCCATGTTGCGGTTGGCAAGGCGGATGTGGCGGCTGCTTCGACACCCGAGAACACGATATTGAGCGCCTCGGCATCACAGTGGAGATGCCTATCGAAGATGCCATTCGGCTCGCAACGCACTCGGTTCACCTCGACACCGGTACGATGCACCCACATCAACGTCGACTTGGCAGATCAAATGTAAAAAACGCTACCCCTCTACTCCTTGGAGTCGCAAAACAGCTGGCCAGCGCTATGACCTTCCACGAGGTTCTGTCGACAGTTAGCCGGGTACTTTCGCCGATAAGGGGCTTCGGCGACGTCGCGATATACGATTTCTCTGACCGAATTTCTTTCGCGTTAGGCCTGTCGCCTTCGCGTGTCTATTTGCATGCCGGGGTCACAGTTGGCGCAAAAGCACTTGGCATCAATGTTTCGAACAAAAAATTCCTAGAACCAAGTGAACTTCCAAAAGCGCTGCGCGTGCTCAGCGCCGCAGAATTGGAAGATCTACTTTGCATCTACAAAAATTGCTTCTGAGGTGCAGCCCATCACCCTCCTTAAACCCCATGCCGGCCATCCAGCCGCATGCGGTTTTCCAGCTCAAGGATTCAACCGCGGCGCGGCGCCTTTGGCGCCCTCGACCTGGGGCTACGGCGCCCTCTCGGCAAGGGATTGAGGGTGCAGCGCGCCTGGAGGCGCAGCATTTCAATCCCACCCCTCCGTCATCAAGTCAGTTGGGGTGATTTGAGATATTCGTCTCTGATTCGAGCGTTTGCGATGACGATGAGTTTTCGTGCGACGGCTGTCAGGGCGAGGCGTTTGGGTTTACCGGCGGCGAGGAGTTGG